>JAAUYJ010044077.1_pt1 | contig 11466 bp, 16 predicted proteins | sample 7278031 | NCBI WGS metagenome assembly JAAUYJ01 (sample SAMN14350222, study PRJNA611818) | marine sediment metagenome | isolation source: surface marine sediment (1.8m) | place: French Polynesia: Moorea | collected 2018-08 | reverse complement strand
TATAACTTCCATGGTGGTCGAGAAAACTTCCACATTGTCGAGATGACTTCCCAAATTGGGCAAAAATGTGCTGTCGATCTGACTGACTGTCGAGACAACAACCTCCTCCCGGAGGGACCAATCGGGCTAGCTAGCGTTTTTCCCATTTGACTATGGTGGGTGTTTTTATAGTCCCTCGATATTTTCTTTTCCTTTTTCCTTTTTTTTTGGAGTAAGAACGTGGTCCTCAATTACTCAATTCTTTTGACTGGCCCTAGAACTGGTCCTCGGACTGGCCGAACTCTGGCACCCTTATCCCTGGTCACCAGGAATACAATGGCATGGGCCAAAGCAATGGAAGGGCAGCACAGACTGGTGAACACCAAGCTCCATTTCTTCCAGCCAACATCTAGACAAGAGAAGGAAAAATCCTGTGACAGATATGATTTTTAATTGCACACCTCCATGGGTAGCCCCTGGTCCTGCCATTTTTGCTCTAGAGCAGGAGAAGCAATGAGACGCTTTGGGACCTCTAATCCCTTGTTCAGACAGTGAAAATTTGGTTTAGTCGGACATGTAGCCAGCAACGGTCTTGAGAAATTGAGGAAGAGCGCTGGAGGATCGAAATCTTGGTACAGAGCATGACAGGCGGGAGAAGATCATCATGGCGCGGAGAGGCAGAAAATGTAGCCCTGGATGACGTCTTTGGCAAAATTTTAGCACGAAAAACGGGCACAATTTCACTTCCATGAATTGTAAATCGACTCATATTTACCTCAAACCGAAGGAAAATAATTTCATTCAAATACGGATACTTCAAAGGTGATTAGGAAAAGGCGTTTGGGGAAAAAGTAAAAAATATAACGCCGACTGGGGAGTGGTCCTTGGACCTGGTTTCTCCCTCTTTTTGCCCCTCCTCCTCCATCTCTTCTTCTGCCCCTATCTACACGAAAGAGAGGAGGTAGCCAGCCACGCCCTCGGGCGCACTTTTCCATTTTTAGCCGGAGGAAGACCGGCGTAGCATGAATGCACGGCAGAGCCGATCTGATATTGCCCTTCCCTGCAAATGCGCCTATGATCCTTTTCAGGTCGAGTACGTGCTGCACTACTATGGCATCCCTCACTGCGTGGGCGTGGGCGCCGGACTGGGAGCGAACGTATTGGCCCGCTTCGCCCGCAGGAGGCCCACCATGGTGGACGGGCTAGTACTGGTAAACTGCAACTCGCAGACAGCAGGGTGAGGAGAGAGAGGAAGCTTCAAACTAGCTTAGATATCACGTAATAGAACAACGATTATTTCACCAGGTGGATGGAGTGGGTGTACCACAAGGTCAACATCAAGGCCCTGAAGAAGCTCCAGGCCAGTGCCGACTCAGCCGCCAGTTCCCCTTCTTCTTCCCAGCAGAGCAAGCTCCCCGACAGCGTGGTGGAGTATCTGATGTGGTACCACCTCGGCCGGGTGGACTCCTCCGCCCTGGACTCTGTCTCCCTCTCCTCCATCTACCGCCACCACTTCTCCCGCGAGACCGCCGCCCGCAATCTCCTCCCTCTCCTCCAGTCCTTCTCCCACCGCACGGACCTAGGGCTCGCGAGGGAGATCAACGCGCAGAACGGGAAGCCGCTATTCGGATCAACCAGGAGCCTAAGAACGCCAGGTACAGGCCTATACACAGCACTCATTTCTACTTAATGTTTCACAATGTCCCCCTCCAGTCTTGAACATAACAGGCGACCGTTCACCTCACGTCGACGCTACGGTGGCGTTCAACGGCCGTTTGCAGCCTGACGCTTGCACTTGGATGAAGATCCAGGACGCGGCCATGGTCATCGAGGAGCAGCCGGCAAAGGTGGCCGAGGCACTAAAACTGTTCCTGCAGGTATCACCGTTGCAAAAACACGAATTTGTCTTTGGATCAGATTACAGATATCACTTCTCTTTTGTTGTTGTTCGTCTTGCATTTCCAGGGTCTCGGGCACATATTTCGCTTGAAAAAGAAGCAGCAGCAACCTCAGAAGAATGTCGAGCCGGAAAAAGAAAAGGGTCAGAGTGACGCCGCGTCTCCGTCCTCGTCCTCGTCGTCCTCTGTGGAGGCTCCTACCACTGCTGCAGGAGGAAGTGTGGCCACGGCAGACCTCTTGCAGGTACAACTGGAGGAGAAGGTGGAGGAAGGAGAAGAGGAGAAGGAGAAGGAAGAGAAGGAGGGCGTTGAGGCCTCCGCTGCCGTCGATTTGCTGAAGTGAAAAATCAATCTCGTCCGCGAAAAAAGAAAGGTCCCAAAAACGCAACTATCATGTATTCATGTGATGCCTTATTCGTCGTAAGTTTACACCCTTGGAGTTCAGTAGTGTATGTAAAACTGTACGCAGTAAAAAGAGGCCAGTATGCTATATGTCAGAAGGAGGGAACGGAGACGGCCTCGAAGCTTCCCTATGATTTAGATACCCCCCTCTGAGACCCTGTTTAGTTGACCACACCGTACATTCCCCCTCCCCCCCCCATGCCGGTATGTGTGAGACAAAGCCTCCTTTTACATCTAGCGATCGAAAAATAAAAAATATAAAATGCGTCAAAAATTATCTTGTTCGAAGCGGGAGTATCAAATTATTTTTATTCATTTAGACGCGATTTGCTTGCATTTCGAGCTCTTAATTATACTATACAAAAATACATTTTTGGTAGACGGACAAGTGGTCTTGTTGCAATCTGCAGCTCAGGAGGGAATCTTGACCGCCTTGTTGCCGTTCCTCTTCTTCCCCCCCTTGACGGCGTTGGGGAGTTGAAGCGAGGAGAAGTCGATTGACTTTGGGTCAAACCTCTCTCCGGGCGCCAGGGAAGAGATTATGCCTGCGACAGCGGCGGGCGGCGGCGGCGGCGGCGGCGGTTGAACGGCCTGGGAGGCCTGAGGTACCGGCGGATATAGTCCTGTTAGAAAAAATGGAACATTTGTTGAAGAACGGAAAGGAATAAATAATTTTCCTATAATGCATACCCGAGTCGACGGGAGGCGGCAGCGGCTCCAGCAGTTGGAAATACCCGGAGTAAGCTGCGATGTCCGCGGCGGAGGCGGGGGAGGAGTGGTAGTTGGAGTAGGCAGCGGCCAATGCGGCAGCAGCATCAGAGTTTGGAGATGTTACGTCAAAGTCGAAGTGGACCATGGTTGCGGTCGCCGTAGTCTGTTGTTGGCGCTTGTTGCCCTTATTACCGCTGGGAGTCTTTGTCTTAGGAGTCTTTGGCGCTGGATTTGGTAGGAGGGAGGGAGGAATACTTGATTTTTTTGGTCACGAGTTCTGGTGGTCTGAAAGAGAGAGAAAGCAAGGCTGCCCTTGAAGCTGTTCTGGAGCGGGAGTGAAGCAAATTATATCGTCGAAAAGGACATTCCTTACCTTTGGAGTTTGCCCTCTGGAGTTTCCTCTTCTTTGCAACCTGAGTAACCTGCTGCTGCTGTTGAGACTGTTGATGCTGCTGTTGATGCGCGTGGTGATGGTGGTGGTGGTGATGCACCTTCCTCTTCCTGGTCTGCACCTTGTCCTTCCTCATCTGCGTGGGGCGCTCGATCCCGTGCAGTTTGACGTACAGTCCGCAGGCGTTGCACACCGGGTGGCCATCCTTGTTGCGGCGCCAAAGAGAGGTCGTCTGGGTGTCGCAGTTGGCGCAGCGAGTCTGGGGGCCAAGACGGGCGCCTCGGTTCTGAGGGGGGATATAAAAATAGTTAAGTGGATTTCGAATCTTCTGCGAATACGTTCTGTCTGTTTCTCCCTCACCACTGGCTTCTTCTGCACGTACTCCCCGTTGCTGTTCTTGTAGGTCCTTGTTCCTGCCGCCGCTGTGGGGACCGCCCCGCCGCCTCCGACGGAGGTTGAGGATGAGACGACGTCGCAGCCGAGGATGGCAGCCCTTCTGCTCTGGCTGACACCTCCCCCACGGATGGCCAGAAAGTCTGGAGTACCGTTGCTGATGTTGGGAGGGGGCGAGGAGGAGGAGGCGGCGTCTGACTTCACGGCAGGGAAGCACCCGGGGTAGACGACGGGAGAGTCGGACGAGCTAAGAAAGAGAGAGCGGCAGTTAAGTTTCCTCCGTTTTTAAGCGTTCCAGATAAAAATCTGTCGCGGATTTTCCGCGAAAAAATCTAGGCGATGACGCTTTACTTCTTTGCCCAACCCTAATTTCCGGAAGAATGCAAAAGGGGGGAGAACCGCAAAAGCCGCTTTCCCACGCTGCCAAAACAAAGGGAAAAGGCAACTCTGTTATATACTCACATTTGAGGCCTGGAATAGTCCATGGAGGTTGAAGCGGAGGAGGAGGTCACGGGAAGGGGCGCTAAGGGGAGTTGTAGGCCGTGGGGGAGGACGGCGGAGGAGGGCAGCGGGGAGGGGGAGGACGGCGGAGGGAACTGCTGATGGTGATGCTGGGTAGTAGGGGAGAGGCGCTCCAGGGTATCTGAGAAAGGAAAAAGCCGAAAAAGAAAATCGTAAAAGCAGAGGAAGACTAGAAAGACACATGTGACGGCGAGTGGAGGTCTCTTTTTGCCCTACTCCCCTCTACATGACGTTAAATGATGAACGTCGGCGGCAGAATTTGTCATTTGAGAGCGATGACGGGAGGAGGGAAAATGAGGCGGTGGCTTCTCTTTCCCTTGCTTCAACATTCGCCTACAAAGCATCCGTCATTTGAGGAGGGAGGGAGGAAGGGAGCATGCGGAAACCAAAACTTCATTAAAAGGAAGAAGAGGAGTGGAAGTTTTTTCTCCTTCTTGCTTTCAAAAAAAGCACAAGCTCATTTGCCTTTTTGCTGTGGGCTTTAGAAAGAGGAGGGAGGATGGGGGATATTAATCAAAACAAAAAATAGGCATCGGGTTACATAACCGCAACATTCAGCGTCGAAGGGGCAAAAAATGAAAGAAAGCTTTTTTCCTTCCAAATTTCGAGCTTATTTGAGGAGTTCGTGTAGTTTTCTTTCTATTATACTGTACGGTAGCAGACGTGGGTTCAAAAAACTTTGCTCGTGTTACACTTAAGCCTAGGTGCGAATTGTCGTCTCAGCTGGACTACCGATTGTCACCGCCCCGTAAAGCATTCATTGTACTCACATATCTCCTGCTGGTGGTGCAGAGTGACCGGATGTTGTTGCTGCTGCTGCAGGTGCTGCTGCTGTTGTTGCTGCAGCGCCTCTGCGCCGGATATGGGCGAGGGAACAGACTGGAGGTAGTAGGCCGAGGAGTCGTAGCCGCCGTGGCTTGGGTACATGGGGGCACTGTTTGGGCGGAGGAAAAATAACTTACTCTCTTCGGCCCCTATTTAGAACATTTGAAATAATATAGGCTAAGAATAGGCCAAAACATGCACAAATGTAACGACAACTGAACGCAATGCGACTAGACAATGGACACCCAGACACTTACCTCATTTGCGAGCACTCTTCAGGTCCATCGGGGGAGGCTTGGTGCTCCTCCCTCCCATCCCAGTCCGTAGGCTCTTTCTCCTCATGAGAATCCCGGTGGTGGTGAGAATGTTGGAAGGACATTCCATTGTCACTCCCGTTAATGAGACCCACACCAACAGCGGCATCGCCGCAACCCGTGACATACATGCAGTCGCTTTGTTGTTGTTGTTGCTGCTGCTGCTGCTGCTGTTGCAGGCAATCGTTCTCGTACCCAAACTCGTCGAGTTGCTGATGCTGTTGTTGACCGCCGCCGATAGGGAACTGCTCCTCGCCAATCATGGACATGGACATGCACTGGGACAGGATGTCCTGGTGGTGCTGTTGCTGCTGTTGCTGCTGTTGCTGCTGCTGGCCCTGAAGCAGTGGCGGGGAAGAGGCGCCGACGGTGCACATCTCAGTATAGGTCAGACAGCCGTTCGGGGAATGATGCCCACCTGTTGGGCAGGTATATGAAGCGTTGAACAAGTCTTCCCTGAAAAAAAAGCACCATTTCTTACCCTGCGGAGGAGAAGCAGAGGAATAATGTTGCTGCTGCTCCTGCTGCTGTTGCTGCTGTGTCGGCGGGTGCGGCTGCAAGCTGCTGATCTCCGTGACTGCGTTGCTGGCCATGGCCTCGATGTCGGCGTCCTCGTCGTTGCCCGACGTGGAGGCGGCGGCGGCGTGCCGCACGTCAGCCGCAGAGTAGTGGGAGAACTGCCGGTAGTCGGCCGCCACAGCTGAGGAATAGTTGTCGGGCGGGGGCGGATGAGAGGGGAGATCAAAGTGATAGTGTTGCTGCTGGTGTTGCTGGTGTTGCGCCATCTCGTCGTCGTCGCCTTCCCTCGCAGCCCCTGAGGGGAGTTGCTGGTCTGCGGAGGAGGCCTGCAGGAAAACATCGGAGGGGGAGGAGCCCTCATCTGCGGGGGAGCCTGAGGCGTCGGCGGCCACCACCTGCACGGAGCCACTATAGTGGTGGAAGAGCTGCTGGTGCTGTTGCGGTTGATGGTGTTGCCAGTGCTCCCCTGCGGCTACTACCGGGGGAGACGCCACTACGTGGGTCGAGGTGGCGGAAGACGAGAAGCAGGGTGAGAACTCCACGGAGGAGGGGGCATTGCAGCCGATGGTGGCGGAGGCGGAGGTGGAGGCTCCCTCCAACGCGGCCTCCACGGCCTCCAAAGGAGGAGAGAGGGCGGCGGCGGCGACTGCACTCATGGCGGCGGGTGTTGGTGTTGGTGATGGTGTTGGTGTTGGTGGTGGAGAGGGAACCAAGGATGAGTCGACGGGGAGGCACAGGAAGGAGCTGACCATAATACCTCAGGGCCGAGGCTAAATGTTCAGAAAGAAAAGTCGGTAGGATTTAAAAGTGGATGTCAAGCAAGGATGCTTCATCATTTTTATGGCGGTTTTCTTCGGGCGCGGACTTTTCCTGGTGTGGGAAAAATCCCGACTGCAACACCAACACATGTCCGTCTACCCCTCCCTCCCTGTCCCTCTCTTCTTCCTACCCATTTCTTGGCGTTTCTCCCCTCCCCCTCCTTTCCCTCCAACGCCGGTGTTACATTTCCGCAACTTTTTTTTCGAGAGTTTGGTGGTGGCTTTTTGGCTTCTCACACCCTCCTCCCCCTTTCCGCGGCGGCCAACCGTGTCACTCATATGGAGATTCTTCTTCTTCCCCGGATTTTTCCGGGGTTGGGGGTGGAAAATCCCCCTGCGGCAAGGGAGGGGTAGGGAGGCAAGGGGAGGAGGGAGGAAATTAACGCTTTGGATTCCTTGCATTCCCGCGCTCCTCCAAAGCGCGTCGCTTGGAATATAAACTGGAACAAACACAAGCTTGTCCCTCCTAAAAAAGAAATTATGTACTGTTATGCAAAATTTCGGGCGGGTGCGTTCGCTGTGAGCTAGATTCAACTCTAACTAAGTTTGTGCTGTTCGGTGTAAGTATGCTTACACACAATGGCACATTTGTTTGTCACTTAAGTCAAGCAAGCCCTTGAGCTTCAGGGTGTGTCTATGACTCCCCGCACCCTAACATTTGCAATGGGGTGCGAAAGTGGCCAACACCCCCTTCTAGCCACTCCTCCTTCCCTCTTGACAAGAATCTCAGCCATTCCTCCGGCTTTGGGTTTCATATCAACGTGATGATGATGTTGATGGGGGGCGAGGAAGAAATCAGATATCGCTGGGAAGGGTGCAAGTAGAGGGAGGAGAAATTAAATGGTGCTTGATATGAATTCTTGAAATAGTCAAAAAATTGTCTCATCGCTCTGCATGTGACTAAATGAAGAAAAGCTGATAAAAAATTGTAATGGTCGTAATGAAAGAACAGGAAACGGCGCTGACAAGTAGTGTTCTCAAGCCAAAATAGTACAGTTGGCCCAATCAAAAGAAAAGAGCCCATCAACACGAGAGATTTGAGTAAGTAAGCTGCATTTTTGTAGGCCCACGGAATATTTACAAAAATTCAAGATTTCTTTACTATTGCAGGAGGCAAGCTTCTTTGTTTCCCTCGTCCGCCTGAAGAAATTTCCTAGTTTCCCCGTATCATGCTTGCCTTCTTGCCTTGCGTTGTACGAGTATGGCTTGCGCACGTGCCCGGATGCGGATTGCTTTAAAAGAAGTATTTTTGCTTCAAACTCGCGGTTTGATAAGGAGAAGGGATCCCCCCTCCCTGAAATAGGAGACGGCTTTGGAGGAGAAGGAGGAAGGCGGGAGCACAAATGACATTTCACTTCTTGAGCACTAATTGCCGAATCAAAGTAAAATATTGTTTTTGGCAACTGGAGCAAGAGGGCCTAGATTCTTTTCAAAGAGAGAAAAGTACTATGGTCATTTTTGTATGGGAGCAGATCCAAGACAGCACCCTAAGAAAGAAGGGAAAGGGTTTAACTGACTTTTTTCCTGACAGGACTTAGAATAATAAAAAGAGAGGTGAGGGCGAGTGGGCCGAGGCCGCGCACATAGTATTACCCAGAGTGAGGCTCCATGCATGCACTAATATTCCTATCACAGTTCCCCCCTCTTATCACAGGACAACAGGGGGGCTGCCTGAAAAAAATTATCAGTTCCCCTTTTTGCACGGAAGGGCTCTCCCCTATTCAGTGCTATGCCGCCATCGGAGGGCGAATGGAGAGGAGAAACAAATCAAAACTCACGTGCTGCGACCTGAGGAGAGAAGAAGCTTCCAAGAGGGGTGTCTTCCAACTTCGACAACACGGAAGTGGATATCATAACGAGGAGGGAGCGGATCCGACAGCGAACTGTGTTGGAGAGAGGGAGTTTCAGCCGATCCAGAAAAAAATAGGGAGAGATGGGGCAAAATGGAGAGAGGCGGAAAAGCCCCTGTGGTCGTTCGTTCGGCAGCGGTCGAATTCCCCAACAACATGGCAGCCCAACAGAGCGTCGGCGGCCCAGGCAGCAACACCCAAAGTGAACAGCATAGGATGTAATCCGATCATAAATCGAGCTCGTGTTCGACCCGCACCCTATTTCACACACCGCTCTCACACGATCCCCTCCTCAGTGCGAAACATTAACTCTCTAATTGGGAAAGGGAGAGATGCAAAGGAGAATATTTTGTGTACTCACTTGTTGCTCTTCGGCTTGGTGGCGGTAGACCAGAGAGTGTGTGTGCGTGAGTGTATGTCCTGGGTCGAGATCTGTCTAGTCACCACGGCTAACCAATTCTCCTCCGCCTCTTTTCTTCCGATCTGATTAGGCAAGTGTTTGGAAATGAAGAAGGAGACGGATCCTTCGCGGTCCTCGTCCGCCGCCGTCGCGAGGGAGGGAGGGAGCGAAAGAGAAGAGAGAGCGTTGCGGCCGCAGCCATTGGTGGTGGTGGTGTGGCCAAGGGAAGGATTCGCCAAAAATTATTTTGTGAATATTGCCCTCAGTGCATTGTACTATAATGTATATCCTTGATATTATTTTTGTACTTAGTGTACTGCAGTGACTGGGTGAATCCCTTACCTCTTTAGCGGCCGTCTCATTTGTCACATCCCTCCTTTTGCCCTTTCCTTGTAGCCCCGCCCCCACCTTCCTCCTTCCTCTTGTCGCGTGCGGTCCCGCTGTCCCCCGAACGGCGGTCGGCGGCGCGGTTTCCCCTTGGAAGAAGAAATACTTCTCCTTTGGACGGAGGAGGAGGAAGGGCGGAGGCGGGAGGGGGAGCGAAGTGACATCATTGTCAGCAAGACGAAAAATCTACTGTACTAATTCTAAACGGGCAAATGAACATTGTATTCGACAAAAAAAAAGAGCAGGGGACAGTTGCCCTCACCGTATTTTCCCCTCAATGTTGTTCGGCTTTTGTACTTAATAGGGCGAAAACGTCTATGATGACTGTCTTTTCGAAGGAAGGTATTACACTGTCTGTCCTCACCCTTCATTTTTGCGTTCGGGGGAGAGAAAGAGAGGAACTGACTCAAAGAGCCGAAAAAAGGGAGAGGACTGAGAGTCAGCCCTGGGTAAACTTCCCTCCTCCTCCCTTTTCCCCATTTTACACCCAACCCTCCTCCTGTTTGTTTGCGGTAAAGGGGAGGGTTGGGGTTCAAGTTCAAAAACCCTCCCTTTAGCGGTAATTTTAATTTTGGGTTTTTTAAAAGGAGGGGGTGAGAGAGTTTCTTCTTCCTCTCTGTTTGGGTGAGGTACACCTTACCTGTGAGGGGAGGAGGAGGAGGGAGATCTGACACCTTTGATGGCCGCTCGCCGACTGAGAGGGGAGAGAGAACAAACACAACTATCCGCTCGTTATTGCCCTTCATGAGTAAACTAGGTGTACCCACCTAGAGAACAACACACCGCAAGGGTACGTGTTACAGCAAAGGTGAATGGACACTCAAATTGTCAACAACTTCTATGGAACATAGAAAACTTGTTTATTAGACTAGGTTGTAGTACTGCACTTAGACTCGAGACTCTCGATTACCAGATTGGACGTTGAAACGTCGACAGAAATTAGGAAGAAAGAGACGAATGTTGGCGCCGTCAATCTTTGTCGCCGAGACAAATTCGTATCAATGTCCAGTCGAGGAGGAGCCGCTGGCACATGTCTGGAAAAAATCGCTCCCTATTTCTCTGATGTCGTCGACGTCAGCCAGTCGTGATTGACAAGTTATGTCGCGTGCCACATACGCAACCTGACTTTGCTTTTATTCCAAACATTCAGCCTTGTTTAATTGGCGCTACGCTTTGATTGTTTGCTAGGAAGCAGCACGGGCGGCGGTGAAGGAGAGAAAGAGTTTCACTGACCCAGTAATCCTCCGTGGTCCCATTCACCCAACTCTTAATTAAATTTCAGCATGAAGTATGGGAAGGAGTTTGTTAATTCTTAAAGATACCTTTTGTTCCGCAGAGTTTCCAACATGCTTCAGCCCCCATCTTGCAATTTGATGTTTGGCGATTTCTCGTCTCAGCCCTCTTTCACCGGAAGCGTCCAAACTGTGCGCTCACTCCCCCAGTCCTCTCAGGCAAACATTGAGTTTCTTTTTCTCCCCCTTTCCCACAAGCCTAAGTTTGACCGATCGAAAGCGAAAGTTTCCCCGGCTCTACTTCCTCTACTCGCCGAATAAGAAAATTCGGGGCGGGAAAAAGTGGAAGAGGGAAAAAAGGAAAAGTAGGTATAATGGATGGACCGATGGATCCAAGTATCAACGCCTCCAAGTATGTTTCCGAATTTAAGAAAAGTCGCTTCCCCCAGCCAAGTCTTTCTACCATATAGTAAACAGCGAGCTTAATCATCTGTCAAACAGGTGGGCTGGTCCTGCTTCCTTTCGGGAGAGGGAAATACGCCATGGTTGTGTGGGAGGGATCCCTCGTCGTGTTGCCCTTCTTCATGCATGGTGGAATGCCCAAGGAAGGAAGTGTCTAAAAGATTCGACATTGACAAAAAGGGGACGGGACGGAAGGGGAAAAAGAGGAACTGGCGTGGGAGAGGCACGAGCGGATATGGTTTGTTTTTCGGGCGAAGTCAGAGACTCCCCTCCCCCCGTCATTCTCCTAAACCTATACACTGCCGTCTTACCACCCTCGCGACAAAAGGGAATTATTTCCTTCCTCTTGGCGCACGCGCCGCC
>JAAUYJ010155887.1_pt1 | contig 11472 bp, 10 predicted proteins | sample 7278031 | NCBI WGS metagenome assembly JAAUYJ01 (sample SAMN14350222, study PRJNA611818) | marine sediment metagenome | isolation source: surface marine sediment (1.8m) | place: French Polynesia: Moorea | collected 2018-08 | reverse complement strand
CCAATCGACCAAGAGAAGAAATAATATTTCCTTATATTCAATTCCGTAACGGTTTTAACCAGAGGTAATTATCAATTATCCCTGATCAATTATCCATTAATGAAATCACTTTTTTTAGTTAATTGTTCATTGTTTAAATCCTGAATGAACAATTAACTTTTAAACCTACATAGTTGACCTAGCTAATTCTATATCTTCCATAGAAATATCTTGTTGTTCGCCAGCAAAATCATTATCAGGGGTTAAAAATAGCATACAGTGACATTCTTTACGCTCCCGCATTGGTACACAAGGGCAATTCCAATAGGTAGCTTTTACCTCTGCTTCCTTATCTTCATAATGACGACATGGACAGAGAGGAGCGCCCAATTCATCTTTATGTTTAGCCAATCCTTCAATTACCACAGCAGTCACTGAAGGATCTACACAAAAATAAGTATTTGTATTCTTGGCATACTTTTCAGAGAAACTTTTCATTGCCTTTAAAGATTTCTCTGTAGAAAGTTTATTGTTTTCTGCGGTCGGATTCATAATATACTTTTATTATGGAGATGGTACTTTAACTTTTTTTCATCTTACCGCAGAAAGCGATTTTCCTAGAAAAATTATATTAAAAATTAAAAATACTTAAAGTTTAGATCATCTGAGTCTCAAATTTTTGCTCCAGACAAATGAGATTGAAGTTGAAATTGCAAAGGTTGGTCGAGATTAATCTCTAAGCCCGAAGTAGAGCTAACTCTTGGTATCTCCCGTGGAGAAGAAACCGACCCATCTAACCACAATAACCACCTACTACCAGGAGCAAGAGAACTAAGACTCACTGAATTTTGAGTTAACCATATCAAAGACACTTGCGGTGGGTCTCCGGCCATCATCTCTTCCCCAAACTTAACTCCGGCCAAGGTTTCCAATACAACTCGATTGTCATAAACTAATCCAGTAGCAGCAGTCCACAGTTGGACATTTACATTAGTACGGTTGGCATAGAAATATAAAGAAGCAGCAGCAGTTACGGCAGCTTCAAAATTATCATGTTGCCAGTTGGCAGCACTATCTAGGCAGATGATAATTTCTTGTCCTCCCCTAGATACCTCTAGTTCCCGAACCCGCAATTCTCCATAACGGGCACTACTACGCCAGTGAATCATACGACTAGGGTCTCCAAATCTATAGGGCCTTAAAGTACGAGTCAGTCCTTCTGAAGCTATTTGATAACGACTGTTTTCCCTTAGCTGATGGCTATATTCTTGACCCACTTCATCAATTATGGGGCAGTTAGTCAGGGGTAAAACGGTGGGATAAACAATAGCTGTGGCCTTAGCATCTCGGCTACGTTGACACCAAAATAGTCCCAAAGGTGCTGCGGTTCTTAGTTGAATATGATGCCATCTATATACACCCCTTTTTTTGGTGGGGATATAGTAAAGCCAATGGTAGGTGTCTTTAGCGGAAATGACTTCTATTGCCTGTTGAATTGGTTTTGCTAGAACAAACGGTAGTTCATCTTTGACTTGTAGTAAGACTAATTGTTGTTTAGTAGGATTTTCTATTGTTAGGGCGATCGTCAGATGGTCGCCTACTGTTACGGAATGAATGGGATGACGACGTACTTTTATTTGAAGTAGCGATCGCCTGGGCAACACAGCACCCATTCCCAGCAATGCAAAACTCATGCCACTAATGACATAAAGCCATCCTGCCATTGTGTTAGTAGCAGCACCGAAGAAAAATATTGAAAATATTCCTAGTAACCCACCTGCGTAGGCTGGTGTTACCCAGTGAGTTTCTAGCCAGTTGGAGAGTTGGTAATAAATTTTCATCTTGGTAGACTATTTTAAGATTATTTGTGACTTATTTTTGCACATTTTTTACATATTTTTATTGGCTCTTGTAAAATCTAAGATAAATACTTTTTTTCTAATCTACAATTGGGAATAGATAACAAATAACACTATTTCGGGTAACAGAAAAAAATCCGAAAAATGTACCTACTTCACTCTTTGTAAGGGCTATATTTTTACCAATCTAATCCTGCTTCATTCTCCTCTTTTTCTTGATTTTGACTAAATAGGTATAGTTGTTTATTATCTTTGTTAATTACATAGATATTTTTTGTGTGGTTTTCTGTCATTATTTTCCCTTCAGTTTCGGCGATTTTTAACCATTCTTGTATTTGATTAATATTTACATCTAATTTTTTAGCTAAATATTTATCTTGTTGTGGTTGTTTTAAGTTATCGAGTATAATTGGTAATACTGCTACATATATATCTAAATCTGCCTTTATTTCTGCTTTGAGATTTTGATTCTTTTGAGTTGGCGAAGCAATCTGATATTTGACTGGGTTTTGGGTTTTGATTATTTTTCTTTCTGCAACCGCTTGTTTTAACCATTTTTCTAATTGACGAGTTTTAAGTTGGAATTTTTCTGTTAAATATTCTTTATTTTGTGGCTGTCTTAAGTTTTCAAGTATGATTGGCAATACTGTTTCATAAACTGTTTTACTCTGAGTAGGTTTATCTTCTCTTTTTAACTGATTTATTTCTGTAAATGTTTGAGATTTTTGGGAATTTTCCTGATATTTAAAGCCACTTTCTATAACAGATTTATTTTCTAGTTTTGATGCAGTTATTTCTGTAGATAGCTGAGTTTGAGAAGCTTGGGAATTTTTTGAGAGCGAAAAATTGAGGTTTAATTGATAGTCATAATTTTCTGTTTCTAGAGTTTTATGAGATGACAAAAATTGCTTTAAATCCTTATTCCAAGGAGCTTCTGGAAAAGACTTTGCACCTCTATCTAAAAGTGCTTTATTTCCTTCTTTAACTCTTCCTTGCATTTTCACAAATACAGGTATGTGTTGATATTTATTCAAAACCTCTGTAGCACCAGCCCAAGTACCACCCTTATTAAAACTACTACTTACAACTAAAGCATAATCAGATAAACCATAAATATATTTATTCCGACCCATTGCATTACCGACATTAAATCCAGCATTAGGGTCATAAGTAGAAATTAAAGTTAATTTACCATCCCTAATACTATCACGATATTTTTTAGAAACAGACGCTTTATTTAAACTATCTGCCAAAACTCCAACCACAGTACCACCTGCTTCTAAAGTTCCTAACATTGCTTCTTGATCTATCCCTTTTGCACCCCCAGAAATTACATTAATTCCTTGAGATGCACAAACTTTTCCAATCCTCTTTGTATATTCAATTTCTTCTTCATTAATATCGCGAGAACCAACAATTGCTAATCCGCCTTTTCCTAATAATTCTACATTTCCTACACCATAAATAATTGCTGGTGCTAAATGTTGGAGATTCCGCTTTAATTTTATAGGATAATTTTGGTCGCTTCTTGTGATAATCCATAAACCTTGATTAACCCACTTTTCCAAAGTAATAGCTAAAATTCCACCTCTTTCTAATAAAACTACTAACCGCTCATAGTTTAATTTTTCATCATTAATTTTTGACAGTATATCTAATCCCTTTGCACTTAGTAAATCTCCTGGTCGGAGTTTATTTTCAATTAAAACTTTAGCAAGTCGATTATACTCACTTAGCGTTAAAGGTTGTGGCTGAATATTTCTATTTTGACCAAAACTAGCACATAATAATAAAATTACTTGTGCATCTGGAGATAAAACATGATTAAGCATTTTTATTAGATAATTTTCAGGTGGTATTTCTATTTATATTATTTAGAAAAACAAACATTGTTTATAGCAAGTAAATTCACATATAGCAATTCCCATACTTGTGAGGTATAAAACTTGTTTGTTTTAGTGAGTAGGAAGCAGGTAGGGACGTTGCATACAACGTCCCTACAGAGTTGTAATTTGGGAAATAGGGAATAGATAAAGAAGAAAAATAACTTTACCTCTTAGAAAGAGAGGAAAATAGTTCCCCCTCTCCTTGCAGGAAAGGGGGAGGGGCAGGGGGGAGAGGTCTTTATTAACTCAAATTTACCGAAACAATTAAACAATTAAATAATTAAATAATTAGATAATTCAGGTTTAAAGCCTCCCCTTTCAAAGGGAAAAAAATAAATTTTTTCCTTTTAGTCAATCCTTTCCCTAAAAGGGAGAGGTAATTATCCATTATCCATTATCCATTATTGAACCATATTTCAAAGCTAGAGTTGCTATTAGGGGTTTCAAGAATAGTGAGATAGATTAATTAACTAATTGCCATTATTTATTTACCGAAAAACTAAGGTTTAAAGCTTCTCATTTTAGGGATAAAAAAAGAAAAAATCAGCATTGGTGAACCGAGCTATGAAATCTCAAGAGCGTGTTATAAGAAACCGGGTTTGTTCGAGGCAGATGTTAGTATGTATAGGCATTTAATACTTTCCCCGGTTTCTAGAGCCAGAAAAATCATAGCCACCTATCACTAACGCCAAAAAATCTTCCTTTTAACCAATCCTTAGATTACAGAAAAGGTAATTATTAATTGTTAATTGTTAACTATTAACTATTAATTATTGAAAAGGTTTGCCAACTTTAGTCTTCCTTATTCCTTATTCAAAATTGATTCATTGCTAAAGTTAATGGAAAAACTTGACCGCTACCAGCTTTTCTTAATAATGCCGTAACAACAGTCAAACTCCATCTTTAATTTACAACATCATCTACTAAAAACACATTTCCACTCATTACTTCCCAATTATTAATTTCAAAAGCACCATCTAAATTATGAGCTTGTTTGTAACTATTACTCATTTCTTTTTGTAGTGAAGTCTGATGAATTTTTATGACACACGGCACAAAGGGTAAACCTAATTTTTTAGCCAGACTTTGAGCAAAATTAGGAACAAGTTCCGGACGATTTAAAGAAGGAATGCAAGTTACCCAAGTGGGAAAAGGTTGAGGTTCCCAACGTTGAATCATTTCGTATGTAGCTTGAACTAATCTATTGCTAAAATGGTTAAATGGTTATCTGTATATTTACCTTTTTTCACAAGTTTTCCCCAACCAGCATCATTCCAAAGAGAAAGCGATCGCCCAACTTCTGCTCGTAAATCTTCAGATATCTTGCCATTGAAATTATAAGTTGATAAGCCATCTTTCGGCCATTTTTTCCGAGGTTCAATAATTTGTTCACTACTTCGTAAAAAGTTTACTGCTTTTATCACAAATTTTGAGGAAACATTCTCTGAAAAAATTGGTTTTCCTAAGCAAATAGCACATTTACCGCAAGGGTGAGGATTTGGATCGTCTAATTCTTTTCTGAGAAATTGCATTAAGCATTCTTGAATCTCCATATAATCCCGCATTCGAGCTTGTTCTTGATAACGTATTTGAGTCAATTTTGCTATTTTTTCTGTGCCTGTTTGATAATTAATTGGAGTAGCATAATACTTTGACTTAATTTTTTTTACTGGAGATGGAGTCTCAATAGATAATAACTTTAAAACCTTATTTATTTGCCCATTAGTAAGATTCAACTTTTCCTCTAACATCGGAACAGAAAGACCATCTTCTGCTTCATTTAATGCAGCCAAAACTGCTTGATTATGAGCTTCAGGAGGAAAGGCAGTATGAATAAAATAATCGGTAATTTCTTCATCGGGAAGCAAGATATTTTCTTGGAACTTTTCATTAGCTAATGTCTCAGGAGTAATCAACAAAATATCTACTTTTCCTGCCATTAAATTATTTTCTATTTCTTCCTTTTCTTCCTTGTTGCTGGAATTAATTGTTTGAGCGCTAATTCCAATTCGTTCTGCTGCGGAAATTTGATTTCGCATTAATGCTAAAAGGGGAGAAATTAATAGAGTAATTCCCTTCCCTTTATCTCGAAGTAAACGAGTAGCTAAAAAATAGACAAAACTCTTTCCCCAACCAGTACGTTGCACTACTAAAAGACGACTTTGATATTCCGTAATAGCTTCTATTGCTTCCCACTGACCATCACGAAATTCAGCAGTGGAATTATTTAAAGCCTGTCGGAGTAATAATAGTGCTTTTTGTTGATTATTACTTGTCAATTTGTATACTCTCCCCTGTACTGATTAATAGTCTTTAATAGTTTAGTTAAATCTGTGAAGAACCTTGCTAAAATACTTTAGTAACTCTTAAATACTGATATTGTGATTGCAGTCTATCCAGGCAGTTTTGACCCGATTACCCTGGGTCACATAGATATTATTGAACGAGGCTGTAAACTGTTTGAAAATGTAATTGTGGCCGTACTACGAAATCCCAGTAAGACCCCTTTATTTACCGTAGACCAACGTTTAAATCAAATTCGTGATTCTATAAACCATTTAGCTAATGTAGAGGTAGTCAGTTTTGATGGTTTAGCGGTAAACTATGCAAAAATGCGACAGGCTCAAGTCCTGATTCGAGGTCTGCGGGTTCTTTCAGATTTTGAAAAAGAACTTCAAATGGCCCACACAAATAAAACCTTATCGTCTGAAATAGAAACGGTTTTTTTAGCTACCTCTAATGAATATAGCTTTTTAAGTAGTAGTGTAGTTAAAGAAATTGCTATATTTGGTGGCTCTGTAGATCACCTTGTTCCTCAACACATTGCTATTGATATATATAAATGTTACGACAAAACCAAGCTAGTATAGAACCAGAACCAAATGGACAACCGATTGAGAATGAATCCAGTAGTGGCTCCCCTGGGGTAGATATCCAGCGAGAACTAAATCGACTGGAGGAAATTATTCTTGATAGTCCAAGAATTCCCTTTTTGGGACGAACTTTAATAGATGAAGAACAGTTACTAGATCAGTTAGATATAGTACGTTTAAATTTACCTGTTGCTTTTCAGGAAGCCGAAATGATTGTTCGGCATAAAGATGAAATTTTCCAAGAAGCTGAACTTTATGCTGAGGAGATTATTGAAAATGCTGAACAACGGGCTTCCCAAATTTTAAATGAAATGGGCCTAGTACAGCAGGCAAAGGTGGAAGCAGATCAGCTCCGAAACCAAGTTCAGCTTGACTGTGAAGCAATTCAACAAGCTACTATTGCTGAAATTGAACAAATTCGTTATCAGGCTCAACAAGAGTTGGAGGAAATGAGGGCTAGAGCGATCGCGGAGTGTGATGAAATTCAGAATGGTGCAGATGACTATGCCGATCATGTTCTTAACAGTATTGAACAGCAGTTAACTGATATGCTCAAGGTCATTCGTAATGGTCGTCAACAATTAGGAGGAGATACAAATATGATAATCCCACCAAATGCAGGTGATAGTCTGTAGTTACAACTAAATTTATTGAGAGTTAATTTTTAATCATTACTTAAGTATCCTCCAGCCAAATTCACGAAACCGGGCGTCGAAATGTAGCTATCAAACTTATCATAAATTAAAAAGAAATTAACCCGGTTTCTGATTTAAAAAATATGATATAGCATTTCTCAAATTGGTGAGGTAGACTAATTGTTTTTTTTTGAGGAAACAAGGAACGGGGAAAAGGAAATAATAAATATCATCAAGATAAATGTACTTCACGAATCTGAGAAAGGCTTTAATTAAAATAAATTAGGAATAGTAAAATATATTCACTTCAATCACAATGTCAATTATCGAGGATTGGTCATTAGCGGTACTATTCATAACGATGACCCCAATGCTAAAAAAGATGTGGCTTTGTCAGAGAGGGTTTTTGAGTGTGAAAATTGTGGTTTCAGTTGCGATAGAGACTTAAATGCTAGCTTAAATCTAGCTATAGCGGTCAGTGATAACTACGCTCCGCTGACGCGTTTCGCGCTAGGGTTGCGGAGCAAACTACCCTGACACTTGGAGACAGGATAACGCCGACGTTGCCAGGTAGAAGCAAGAATAAAACATATTATTCACGGGAAAATCATATATTTTTCCAGATAATCGTAGGTTTCTAAGAACGGCAAGTACGACGTGGTTCCATTTTAGTCCAAGAAGTAACCGCATACTCTTTTGCGGAAATAGATGTTGTTGATTATTTTACAACTACTTTGTGAACTTTTGAGTTAATTAAAACTTCTCTGAAGCTGGTCTTAAATCTAGTTCTAAAGTCCAAGTTGTAGGTTTTTGTTGATAAAGTTGCCAATAATTTTCCGCTATAGATTCTGGTGATAACATTGTCTGAGGGTCGCGTTCAGGAAACATTTTTTTCACTCTATCAGTATTAATCAAACCGTCAATTATAACGTGAGCAACATGAATTCCTTGGGGGGAAAATTCTCTTGCTAAAGATTGTGCTAATGCTCGTAACCCAAATTTTCCCACTGCCAATGCTGCAAATTTAGCCCCACCTCGTTTAGAAGCTGTTGCACCTGTTAATAATATAGTACCTCTACCTTTTTCGAGCATTCCTGGCAGTACCTGCTGCACTGCCAAAAATGCACCGAAGCAATTTATTTGCCAACAATCGAGAAATTTTTCTGGTGTTAATTCTAAAATTCCGGCAATTTCAAAAATTCCGGCATTGTAAATAAATACATCTGGCTTTCCTAGCTCTTTTTCAATTTCAGTAAAAGCATTTACTACAGAAACAGGGTTAGTAGCATCAGTAGGAATTGACAAAACAGGAACACCGATTTGCATGATTTCTGAATGAATTAATTTCAGTTTTTCTGCTGTTCTTGCCATCATTACAATCGCAAAATTTTCTTTAGCAAAGCGATGAGCAAGTGCTGCACCTAATCCAGAACCCGTACCTAAAATTACAGCTACTTTTTGTTGATTCATTTATCTATATCCTCAGTGATTTTTATTTGATCATACATGATTATTTCTATAGCAATTCCCATAATAGTGAGGTACAAAATTCTAGCTTTGAGGGAAGAGGGAACAGGGAATAGGGAGTAATAAGATATACTGTACTTAACGACCTTGGGAAACGCTATATATATTATTGTTTGATTGCCGATATCAATCAAGTTGAGATTTGAAAGCACATTTTCAGCAAATCACAAAGGTCTAGTTTCTATCAAGTTCATTTCCAGAGAGAAACTTTATTTAACTTTTGATTTATCTTGAATAATTTCTGAAGCTTCTTCTAGAAGTTGATTTTGCTCTGCTTTAATTTCTTCCAACCTGATTAAAATATTAATTAGTCGATTTTGATTATTGATCATTTGAGTTGAGTAATCTCTTAGTGTTAAATTAGTATTAAAATAATTATTTTCAGATGAATTTTTATTAACTTTTAATTGTGATTCTGCGGACTGAGTTTTATGAGTCCATCTCCAAATACCTTGGAAAATTTTGAAGGGAATTGTGAGTATAAATAAAGATAATGCTTTAGCAAAATCACTAATTATTTGTAATAATCCCCAAATTATAAATATTACTAATAAAGCAATTCCTAATGTAATTAGAGGATGATTCAATAACCAGACAGCAAAAGGATGAGAATTTATCCATTTTAAAATAGTAGGAGTAATAATATTTTGAATTGCTATAGTTAGACTATTACTTAAATTTTCCCTTGTTTGGGTGATATTTTCAGTAACTCCACTTATAGTTTCTACTGTTTGGTTGCTAAGGCTACTACCAGTATCACCTATTTTGTGAATAGTATCAGCGATCGCCTCTTTTGTCTGTGTAGTAATTTTTGATATACCATCTACAGCCTGGCTAGTTTTTTCACTTAAAGTTTCTATAGTATTACCAGTAGTCTGACTAAGTTTATTTTTTGTATTCTCAGTAGTTTGAGAAATAATTTCAACGGTTTTGTGTGTAGTTTCACTAATAGTATTAACTAACTTATTTGATAATTCAGATAAATAATTTTGAGATTTTTCCGTTGCTTCAGGAGCAGAGTTTACTACTTGTTCAGTTGTTTCTATGACAAAATATTTAGCTTGATTAAAACTTTCAGAAACTAGTGGTAATCCTATATTCATCTTCAGCTTTCCCTACTTATATAAAAAACTAAGAACCTCACCTAATACTAGGTGAGGTTCTAAACTAATTTTAGCGATAAATGACTTACCTTAACTATCTATATATTAGTCAAGGTTAGGCATAGATAGCACTGGCTCAGTTTCACGGTCTAGACCTTTCTCAAAACCAGCCTCAGCAGCACGAGCGCGTCCAGCGTGCCATAAGTGACCAATTAAGAAGAAAAAGCCGAGAATGAAGTGAGCTGCGGCTAACCAAGCACGAGGGTTAACGTAGTTGAAGCCGTTAATATCTGTGATAATGCCACCTACGGAGTTGATGGAACCGTTAGGAGCATGAGTCATGTACTCAGCAGCACGACGAACTTGCCAAGGCTGTACGTCGTTCTTCAGTTTGTTCAAGTCAAGACCGTTAGGACCACGTAGAGGCTCTAACCAAGGACCACGGAAGTCCCAGAAACGCATGGTTTCACCACCGAAGATGATTTCACCAGTAGGAGAACGCATGAGGTACTTACCAAGACCAGTTGGACCTTGAGCAGAACCAATATTAGCACCTAACTTTTGGTCACGTACTAAGAATACAAAGGACTGAGCCTGAGAAGCTTCAGCATTGGTAGGACCGTAGAATTCGCTAGGATAAGCAGTGTTGTTAAACCATACGAAACACGCAGCAATCAAACCCATTAAGGATAAAGCACCTAAACTGTAGGAGAGATAAGCTTCTCCAGACCAGATGAAAGCGCGACGTGCCCAACCGAAAGGCTTAGTTAGAATATGCCAAACACCACCGAAGATACAAATTAAACCGATCCAAATATGACCGCCAATAATATCTTCCATGTTATTAACTCCGATGATCCAGCCTTCACCACCAAAAGGTGAATTTACTAGATAACCGAAGATAGCAGCAGGATCAAGAGTAGGGTTAGTAATTACCCGTACATCACCGCCACCAGGTGCCCAAGTATCATAGACACCACCAAAGAACATGGCTTTGAATACTAACAACAGTGCGCCACAACCCAATAGAATTAGGTGATAACCAATGATGTTAGTCATCTGGTTTTTATCTTTCCAGTCATAACCGAAGAAAGAAGAGTATTCTTCGAGAGTTTCTGGACCACGAACGGCATGATAGATACCGCCTAAGCCAAGAACAGCAGATGAAATTAAGTGTAAAACACCTACTACAAAGAATGGAAATGTGTCAACTATATCACCACCAGGACCAACACCCCAGCCTAAAGTAGCAACGTGGGGCATGAGGATTAAGCCTTGCTCATACATTGGCTTCTCTGGGACAAAGTGAGCAACTTCAAATAAAGTCATTGCTCCAGCCCAGAATACGATTAGACCTGCGTGAGCAACATGAGCACCTAGCAGTTTACCGGATAGATTAATCAGACGGGCGTTTCCAGACCACCAGGCAAAACCGGTGGATTCTTGGTCGCGACCCCCCATCATTGAATTAGAGAGCGTTACCACGTGGTAGAACCTCCTCAGGGAATACAAAATTTTGATGTGGTTGATCTTGAGGTGCCATCCATGCTCGGATACCCTCGTTTAACAAGATGTTTTTGGTATAAAATGTTTCAAACTCTGGGTCTTCT
>JAAUYJ010207451.1_pt1 | contig 11473 bp, 9 predicted proteins | sample 7278031 | NCBI WGS metagenome assembly JAAUYJ01 (sample SAMN14350222, study PRJNA611818) | marine sediment metagenome | isolation source: surface marine sediment (1.8m) | place: French Polynesia: Moorea | collected 2018-08 | reverse complement strand
TTGAATCTAATCAAAGTTCTTATAATTTACTTAAAGAGGCGGGAGTAAGTTGGAAAAAACTCAAAAAAAGAATCCCGCTAGAAATGATGAATTAGTGAAAGCAAAAAAAAATAATCAGAAAATTTTATCATCTTTGCAATTATTTTAAAGTAGTTAAGTGGCTATTTAAGTTTTTTGCAGATGGTCAAATCTTCGATTTCCCAAAACTTTTTCAGTATGGAATTTTGCCAGAACCTATTTACGATTGCTATAACATATAATATGTATTATTGTATTTAAAAATATCAGGGTCGCGCCAAGCCTGAGCAGTAGGATATCCTAACTTTTGCTGACACACAAAATAATTATTTTCTTTATCTATTGTTTCTGGAAAATACCAAAATATTCGTTAATTATTCAAGTAACTAAATCTTGTGAATAAGCAAATTTAATAGTTTTTTTTGCCAAATAATCTCCCGCTGTTTGACGTTCTTTATAAAACAGACAATACATATTTATGTTAACTTTTATAGTACAACCTGTCCAAATAGATTTGTCTAAACTTGAAGGGATTAAATTATCAGATTGATAGTTAAAATTATGAAAATCCTGAGTTGTAGCATCAGTGATTTGGGAATCTAGATGATGTGTTTAAGCAACTTTATATGGAGCATCTGCTGATAACATATAAACATGATAAGTTTATCTACTTGGCTGATAAATATACCAAAAATCCCATGTGAATTTATTATTCATTTGCTTAATTATAAGTAAGTAGGTGTGAAAATTTATTGTTAAATTAAGGCAGGAGGCAGAGGACAGAAAGCAAAAGGGAAGACGTTTAAGAGCTACCTTACTTTTTGTTAGATACTTAGTTTTTTTTAGTGCCTACCTACTTAAATTTTTAACTTAATCTGAAAGTTATATAAATTTTAAAAAATAATTATAGCAATCCTATTTTATTCGTGGTAAAAATTTTACTGCTTTTTACGGAAAACTTAACTGGGAACAGGTAGAAGTTTCAACTTTTTTATTGACTTTTTAATTTGTCACAACCTATGGACGAATTGCTATATAAATGAATTAATAACTTTTGACTTTTAACTTAATAGAATATGACTGATTCTAACTTCACAAACGAACTACAATGGACAGCGGAAGCGAAGACCAAACTGAAAAATATTCCCTATTTTGTTCGCACCCAAGCACGTCAGCGCATCGAAGAATTGGCCAGAGAAGCCGAACAAGAAATGGTCACAGCAGAACTAGTAGAAAAGGCCCGTTTAGAATTTGGCCAGTAAAAGTAAAAAGGTGGCGATCGCAATCAAAAGGTTTAATCAATTTTCACTTTTAACTTTTGACTTGTAGAAAAAGGTCCCATAAAGCCTTAAACTGGAGTTTTGCATATAGTCGAGTTCTGAGGTCTACAAAATCAACAGTGAGGAAAATAATTATTGCTGGGAACTGGAAAATGTACAAAACCCAAGCAGAAGCTAAAGAGTTTTTGCAAGGTTTTACAGTTCACCTAAAAGAAAGCACCGAACAACGAGAAGTAGTTCTCTGCACTCCCTTCACTGCTTTAGATTTCATGTCAAAAAGTTTGCATGGGAGTCTGATCAGGTTGGGGGCCCAGAATATTCATTGGGAAAAAGAGGGAGCTTACACAGGAGAAATTTCTGGCCCAATGCTCAAGGAAATCGGAGTTACCTATGTAATTGTTGGCCATAGTGAGCGCCGTCAATACTTTGGTGAAACTGATGAAACAGTTAATCTGCGTCTCAAAGCTGCTCAGGAGTATGGTTTAATTCCTATCCTCTGTGTAGGAGAAACAAAAGAGCAAAGAGATGCTGGTGAAACAGAATCACATATATTTTCTCAGTTGGCTAAGGGTTTAGTTGGTGTAGATCAGCAAAAGTTAGTCATTGCTTATGAACCAATCTGGGCCATTGGTACTGGTGATACCTGTGATGCAGTAGAAGCTAACCGAGTTATTGGTTTAATTCGTAATAAATTGACTAATCCTCTGGTTACTATTCAATATGGTGGCTCCGTTAAACCTAATAATGTTGATGAAATTATGGCTCAACCAGAAATTGATGGCGCTCTAGTGGGGGGAGCAAGTTTAACACCAGATAGTTTTGCTCGTCTTGTTAACTATCAATAACTGAAATATTGTTGATTGTTCATTAATCATACCTAAAATGAGCAATCAGCAATTAAACATGAGGTTTTAGGTTGTAGGTTTTAGCCAAATAAAGTTGTATTCTAATCTTAAATAAATGACAGCTGATAACTGATAACTGAAATGACCCTCTGTTTAATTAATTATTGAAATATTCAAAACTATTACAATGCAGACTTGTATTCAAAATTTTGTCTGGGGAAAGCGTACCTACATCATGGGAATTTTGAATGTTACGCCAGATAGTTTTAGTGATGGTGGTGACTTCAATACACCAGAAATAGCTTTAATTCAAGCAGAAAAAATGGTAGAAGCGGGTGTTGATATTATTGATATTGGCGGTCAATCTACTCGTCCTGGTGCTGAAGTTGTGTCTTTAGAAACAGAGCTTGACCGGGTTTTACCTGTGGTAAAGTTGTTAAGAAATCGGTCAAATATTTGTGCTGAAATACTAATTTCTGTTGATACTACGCGGGCAATAGTTGCACAAAAAGCTGTAGAACTGGGTGCTGATATAATTAATGATATTTCTGGGGCTACTTATGATTCAGAAATGTTATCTGTTGTAGCTACTCTACAAGTGCCAATTATTTTAATGCACATTCGAGGTACGCCACAAACAATGCAAAAATTAACAGATTATCAAGATTTAATTGGGGAAATTTATCAGTTTTTAGAAAGCAGAATTGAGGCAGCTATAGCAGCAGGAATAGATAGGTCAAAAATTATGATTGACCCTGGGATTGGTTTTGCTAAAAATTATGAACAAAACTTAGAAATTATGCGTAATTTGTCAAAATTTAAAAGTTTAAATTGTCCGATTTTAGTAGGGTTATCTCGCAAAAGTTTTATTGGTCAAATTTTAAATCAACCAGACCCAAAACAAAGGGTTTGGGGAACAGCAGGAGCTTGTGTGGCAGCGATCGCTCAGTCTGTAGATATTTTACGAGTTCACGATGTTAAAGAAATGTCTGAAGTTTGTCGGGTAGCTGATACTATTTTGAGGTAAAAAAGGTTATTTCAGTTAACAGTTATCAGTTAATAGTTATCTTTACCTCTGCAATAAGCAGGCTTACAATTTGGAAGATTCTCTTTTGTTATCCCGTTAAAATGGGAAGCTTTAGGGCATAATTTTTCGGCAAATACATTAGGAAATGCTTACATAGATAAAATAGATAAAATTTGTGATAAATTTTGTTGTTGAGGAAGCAAAACAGAATCCTCAACAGAAATAAATTCCAGAACAAATTAAGCCAATTTATCAATATCTGGCTTATTAAGATTGTGTGGTTTAGAAGGTGAGACAGATAGATTATCTATGTTGGGGTCAGGACTTTCTCCCACCAATTCAGCCAAAGCTTCTGACATAGCTTTCGGGTCCATAAATAGAATTTTAGAATTAGAACTTTCACTAATTTTTTGATTAGCTTCCACATATCTTTGAGCAATCAAAAATTGTAAAAATTCTGGGCTACCAGGCTTCAAATTTAAGGTTTCAGAAAGAACTTGCATTGACCTTGCTTCTCCTAAAGCTTTAGCTATTGCTGCTTGTTTTTCACCCTCAGCTTTTTCAATCATAGCCTGTTTCTGACTCAAAGCTACCCTTTCTGACTCCATTGCTTCCTGCACCTTCTGGGGAAAAATAATATTTTGCACCTCTACCCGGATCACCTTTACACCCCAAGTATTAGTAGCTTCATCTAGTTTCTTCAGCAAAGCTTTATCAATTTCATCTTTAGTAGATAAAACTTCCCGCAGTTGTAAACGACCAATTTCCGAACGTAGAGAAGTTAAAACTATACTGGCAATAGCATCTTCAACATCTTCAATAGCATAATATGCTCTCTCCATATCAATAATTTGCCAATATATCACCGCATCTACCTGTAAAGTCAAATTATCATTAGTAATAACTGACTGAGGTTCAATATCCAAAACTCTTTCGCGGACTGTATCAACATAAGCTATCTTTTCTAGTAGAGGCAGTACAAGCTGAAGTCCAGGCTTCAAAGTACGCCTATATTTACCCAAACGTTCTACTAAAGCTTGATCACCCTCATCAACAACTTTTACAGAGGAGTTAACTGCGTAACCAACTACGGCAGTTGCCAGAAGAGCTACAACATATTGGATCATAATATTTTATACTTTAGATATTTAGATATTATATCAATTATCTTAATCCTAGAATTTTCCACAGATAATCCTCATCTAAGCATGGAGATTGGCTATTACACCCATTTCCATGCACCTAGACTAAATCCTATTCCCAAAGATAATACTACTTAACTATACCAGAATGACCATCTACCTTTTCGACTGGTTCAAATTGACCCCCCAGGTATGCAGCCAAGAATTCCTCTGCGATCGCATAGAAATGTAAACGGTTTTCTGGACGGGCAAAACCATGTCCTTCGTCTGTGTATACCACATATTTAACAGGTTTACCAGTATTTTCCATAGCCTTAACAATTTGTTCACTTTCTGACTGTTTCACCCGTGGGTCATTGGCACCTTGACCTATTAATAAAGGCTTTTGAATTTTATCCACAAAAAATAGAGGCGATCGCGACCGCAAAAACTCCTCTTCGGTCTCCAAGTTCCCTACACGGTAGAAAAATAGTTTCTTTAAAGGTTCCCAATAAGGGGGAATAGTTTGCATCAAAGTAATTAAATTACTCGGTCCGACAATATCAACCCCAGCAGCAAAAACTTCTGGTGTCAAAGTTAGTCCCACTAAAGTTGCATAACCGCCATAAGAACCGCCCATAATAGCAATTTTATCTTGATCAGCGATGCCCTTTTCTACCAGCCAGTTAACCCCATCAATTAGATCGTCGTGCATTTTGCCTGCCCATTCCCGGTTGCCAGCATTGACAAAATCTTTACCGTAACCTGTCGAACCCCTAAAATTAATTTGTAATACTATATAACCCCGGTTAGCTAACCATTGGACTTGGGATCTATAACCCCACGTATCCCGCGCCCATGGCCCTCCATGTACAAGTAACACTGCTGGTCCAGGAGTAGGAATGCCTATAGGTTTTGTCAGGTAGCCGTGGATAGTCAAACCATCCCTAGCAGAATAGGAAATAGGTTCCATTGGCACTAATGGCAAATCTTCGAGCTGAGGTTGATTGCTGAAGAGAAAAGTGGTAGTTTTATTAGTGTGATCGTAAATATAATAGTAAGCTGGCCCATTATCTGCAAAATAAGTTACTAGCCAGTGGCGATCATCTAAAGTGCGACTACCAATACGAAACTCGCCCCGATGAGCTTTTTTTAAATACTCAAAGTCATCTGTAATACTATCGTCTAGAATTTGCCATTCCAATTTTTCTTTATAAAAACCTACAGCTTGAATAGTGCGAGTAGTAGGATGAGCCAGACTACCACTAATATCATATTGGGGGTCTTCAGCAACTACTTTTTCTTGACGAGTAGCAAGCTCTAAACTAAGCAAGCGGGTAGCATTAGCATCATGGTTGCCAACTATATATAAAATTTTGCCATCATTGGAGAAAAAAGTAGCACCTCCTTCTTCATTTGGTCCCCACTGACGCAAACTTTCCCAAGATTTTTCTGTAGTTTCCCGGTAAAATAGCTCCGAACCTCCATCCTCAGTAGTGGCGGTGGCGGCCCGTATTTGGAATTGGGTATCAGCAGTCCAACTTACAATATTACCAGGGTTATGGGTGTCAAATTCTACTGCACCATTATTTAGGTTAATGCGATAAACATCGAAGCTTTGGGGGTTTTTTAGGTTCATTCCCACCAATATTTGGTCGGGAAAATTATGATCTAAATCTATTACTTGGGCTTTGACTCCTGGAAATGGGGTAAGATCGCGGACAATATTTGATTGAATATTTACTAAGTAGAGATGGAAGTTTTCGTCTCCGTCAGCATCTTGGAGGTATATTAGTTGGTCTGGGTTGTAAGTCCAGAAAAACATCCTGATACCCCGTTTTTTATCGGCAGTAATTTTGTGATCGTCTTGGTTGCTTATAGTTTTTACCCACACCTGCAAGACATTTTGCTCGTTTGGTGCGATGTAGGCTAGATATTTCCCATCAGGGGAAAGCTGTGGGTTGCTGCGTTCGGGGTTGCCGAACAAAATGTCGCGAGGGATTAGGGGTGGAAGTTCCGTTGTGGTTTTTTCTGTGGTTGTGGTAGTCATTATTTGGCTTTTTTCTTTACTTTATGGACTTGAATATATAAGTACCTGTGCAAAATTAATTTAACATTTTGGAGCAGGGAGTAGGGAGTAGGGAGTAGGGAGTAGGGAATCAAAAATATACTTTTGTGTTTGATCGATGGGTCAAAAAAAATTCCTACCTGATTTAATCTGATCGTTATATATACAATTAATTTTGCTTGACTATTTATTTTACAATACAGATTGCTTTACAATTTGTAATAATATAGAGAATGAATCAAAAATTGTAAATTTATTGTGGCATTTTAATGATGTTATTTCAAGCAAATCAACGCACGAAATTAGATGATAGTGATGATAGTCTTTTTTACTCTTATCCTAGATTTGTGACTCATGTTGATGAAGGGTTTATTGACCAGTTGACTAATTTATATAGGGAGTATCTGAAGCCAAATACTCGTATTTTGGATATGATGAGTAGTTGGGTTTCTCATCTACCTGATGAAATGGAATTTTCCCATGTTGAAGGACATGGTATGAATGAGGAGGAATTGGCAAAAAATCGTCAATTAAATCATTACTTTGTTCAAGATTTAAACAAGGATTTGAAATTACCTTTACCGGACCAAGATTTTGATGCGGTACTGAATTGTGTTTCTGTTCAATATTTACAATATCCTGATGCTATTTTTTACGAAATTTATCGGATTTTAAAACCTGGTGGAATAGCAATTATTAGTTTTTCTAATCGGATGTTTTATCAGAAGGCTATTAGTGCTTGGCGAGATAGTTCTGAAGGGAAAAGAATTGAGCTAGTAAAACTTTATTTTGATTCTGTAAAAAATGCTAATGGAATGCCTGGGTTTAGTCAAGTAGAGGTAATTTCACGTCAGTCAAATGCACCTAGTTTTTTACAAATGTTAGGCTTAGGAGGAGGAGACCCTTTTTATGCTGTTATTGCTTATCGTCAGGTCTAATATCATTTCTCGAAAATCTTGCTATATTTGATTGGATGGAGGGAGGTTGCATGGAAGGTCTGTACGGGAGTCTGGGAGGTGAGGGTAGAATTAAACATAACAATGATTAATATTAACTGTCTAATAATTAAGTAATAATTCATTTTTTATGTATTGATTACTTAATAACTGAAGTTTTCTCCAAAAAAAGCATTACTTTTGCTAATTGGGATAATATTAAAGCAGATTTCGGGCTGATGATGTAGAAGGCATGAATTGAATATCTTGTAGTAGCTTGTCTAGACTAAAATTGTGGGTAAAAATCTCCTCTGAGAATGCTTTTTAATAAGTTTTTTGACAGCGGAAGTGAGTAATAGAATCTAAAAATACTCTATGAGGTTTGATGATTTATAACTACTCAATAATTTTTTTAGAGAGTGGGTCTCTTTCTACTTCTGAAGCAGAGAATATATCATAAGTTTGCTCTTCAGTAAAAAAAACACAGGTGGGAGTTAAGTCTAGGAAGCTAACATTAGCTAGGTCAAATTTTTGGGTATAAGCATTATAATGAATAAAATTTACGTTTGCCTATGAGCTGATATATTAGGTTAACTACCGGATAATTTCCCCAAAAATTCACTGAGTAATTTCATTAAAAATAAACTCAACAGATATGCTCTAAAAAAAATAAATCAGAATAACCTGAAAGCCATAGGGTAAAAAAAATATAGAATATAGTAAGCCAATCAAAAAATAATTACAGTGATTCCACAAGAAAATGTCTCTAAAGTAGAAGAACTAGAAACTATTGTCGGCAAAGACAATATGAATTTATGGGATAATATAGAGTCAAAAAAAACACAACAAATATCACAGACGATCGCTGCCAATACTAATATTAACTGCATTGTCTATCCACAAACTGAAGCACAACTTGCTGCTGTTATTTCCTGGACAGGGAAAAATCAGTGGGTAATATTACCCTGTGGTAACAGTAGCAAACTTCATTGGGGAGGTTTGGTCAAACTAGACCCAAGTTCTCAAAAGCAAGGAATAATAGTAGTAAGTTGCGATCGCCTCAACCGTCTGATCGAACACGCGGAAGGAGACTTAACTGTCACTGTTGAAGCTGGTATGAAATATGCCCAACTACAAGAAATTCTTGGTAAAACAGGTCAATTTCTGCCCATTGACCCCACCTATCCAGAAACTGCCACCATTGGTGGTATTATTGCCACTGCTGATACAGGTTCTCTACGTCAACGTTATCGGAGTGTACGAGACCTACTGCTAGGTTTGAGTTTTGTCCGTTCAGATGGCCAAGTTGCTAAAGCCGGAGGACGGGTAGTCAAAAACGTTGCAGGTTACGACCTGATGAAACTATTTACAGGTTCTTATGGCACATTAGGTATCATAAGTCAAGTGACCATGCGAGTTTATCCCCAACCAGAAGCATCTGGCACAGTTATATTAGTGGGGGAAGCAGATAAAATTACCAAAGCGACTCAAACTTTACTATCTTCAGCATTAACACCCATTGCAGTTGACTTACTTTCAACTCAGTTAGTAGAAAAATTGGATTTAGGCAAAGGTATGGGCTTAATGGTAAGATTTCAAAGTGTTTTAGACAGTGTTGAAGAACAATCTTATCGGTTATTAGAGCTAGGAGATAATTTAGGTTTAAAATCCACACGCTACCATGATTATGAAGCCGAGTTATGGCAAACATTAAAAGAACAAATCTGGCATTCCGAGCAAAACTCACAAATTATTTGCAAAATAGGAGTAATGCCGACTGAAGCTGTTGCAACTTTAAATCAAATAGCTCCAGAAACAACACTTGGATTAATTCATGCAGGTAGTGGTTTAGGAGTATTAAATTTTGACTCAGTTACACCAGAAAAACTACTAGAATTACGCCGTTGGTGTGAATCAAAAAATGGATTTTTAACTATTTTGGCAGCGTCATTAGAGGTTAAACAAAAAATAGATGTTTGGGGTTATCATGGCAATGGCCTGGAAATAATGCGCGGAATTAAACAACAATTTGACCCGCAAAATATATTCAAGCCCCATAGTTTTGTAGGAGGAATTTAAAAATATCACAAAAGGAATAAATAAGGAAAACAATTATTAACATCACTCCTAAATTTTGGATACTCCTCAACCCTCTAATTTTAATAAATAATTTCAGAATGATTACCGAAAAATTTGGTCTAAAGCCTCTCCTTTAAAGGAGAAACAAGCAAAATTTTTTCTTTGATTCAATCCTCTTCCTTTCAAGGAGAGGTAATTATCAATTATCCATTATCAATTATCAATTGTTGAACTGATAAATCTGATTATCAAAATTGACAAAAGTAATATGCAGACAAAAGATTTAATCCCCGCAAAAGAAAGTAACTTTTTACAGCAAAACCCTCATTTAAAATCATTAGAAGAAAATCCCAGTTTTGACGAAAAAAATCCACCCAACGGAGAATTAATAGATGCTTGCGTTCACTGTGGATTTTGTTTATCAACTTGTCCGAGTTATCGAGTTATTGGCAAAGAAATGGATTCTCCCAGAGGGCGAATTTATTTAATGGATGCTATTAACGAAGGAAATGCACCTCTCAACAAAACCACTTCTCAACATTTCGACACTTGTTTAGGCTGTCTTGCTTGTGTAACAACCTGTCCCTCTGGAGTCAAATACGATAAATTAATCTCTGCAACTCGTCCACAAGTAGAACGAAATATTCCACGTTCATTACCTGATAAAATCATTCGTAATCTTATCTTTAATCTATTTCCATATCCTCATAAATTACGACCATTACTTATTCCTTTATTAGCCTATCAAAAATTAGGATTTCAGAAATTTATTCGTGCTACTGGGTTAATGAAAAAAATCTCCCCCAGATTAGCAGCAATGGAATCTATTTTACCAGAAATTACTGCCGATTCATTCCAGGATAATTATCCTACAGTTATTCCTGCTCAAGGGGAAAAACGTTATCGCGTCGGCTTAATTTTAGGTTGCGTACAAAGAATATTTTTCTCCCCAGTTAATCAGGCAACAATTCAAGTTTTAACTGCCAATGGTTGTGAAGTTGTAATTCCGAAAAGTCAAGGTTGTTGTGCAGCATTACCAGAACATCAAGGGCAAACAGAACAAGCTCATACTTTAGCAAAACAAATGATAGATAGTTTTGCAAATACGGGGGTTGATGCAGTTATTATTAATGCGGCAGGTTGCGGTCATACTCTCAAAGAATATGGTCATATTCTTCAAGATGATGCTGAATATTCTGAGAAGGCAAAAGAATTTTCTAGTAACGTTAAAGACGTGCAAGAATTTTTAGCAAATGTAGGATTAACAGCTAAACTTTCTCCCTTAATAGATGAAAAAGAATTGACTATAGTTTATCAAGATGCTTGTCATTTATTACACGGACAAAAAATTAGTTTAGAACCCAGAAAATTGTTGCAGCAAATTCCTGGAATCAAGTTGCGGGAACCGATAGATGCTTCTTTATGTTGTGGCAGTGCAGGAGTTTATAATATGTTGCAACCAGAAATAGCTGAAGAGTTAGGGGAGCAAAAAGTAGAGAATTTATTGAATACAGGTGCAGAATTAATTGCTTCTGCTAATCCTGGATGTTCATTGCAGATTAAAAAACATTTAGAATTGCAAGGGAAAAAAATGACATTAATGCACCCAATAGAATTACTAGATTATTCAATTCGGGGAGTGAAGTTACAGAGAAAATAACTTATCTGGGGGCTAACATTTGAATGTAAGTGGAATGCTCAAAAATCATAAACTGGCAAGTGCCATAGCAGATTGTGGCTTTTATGAATTTAAGCGTCAACTTACATACAAGTGTGAATGGTATGGTAGTTCATTAGTGATAGCTGATGGATTTTATCCAAGTTCTCAAATATGTTCAAACTGTGGGCATCAACAAAAAATGCCGTTGAATGTGAGAACTTATAAATGTAGTGAATGTGGTTTCACTGATGACAGAGATTTTAATGCTGCTGTCAATTTGGAAAACTATGTTTGGGAGTAGCTTGAGTTCCAAGCGATTTCAAGCCTGCTCTTGAAGATAAGTTGCACACAATAGTCAGTGGTCTTCAGTGAAGCAGGAAGCTAGCTCCAAAGCTCAATCAATTCCCTCATGGGTTAGTTTGGGTAAGTTTAGTAGAACG
>JAAUYJ010224861.1_pt1 | contig 11479 bp, 6 predicted proteins | sample 7278031 | NCBI WGS metagenome assembly JAAUYJ01 (sample SAMN14350222, study PRJNA611818) | marine sediment metagenome | isolation source: surface marine sediment (1.8m) | place: French Polynesia: Moorea | collected 2018-08 | reverse complement strand
TTGTCGGTGTACGTCGACTTGAGCTTGCTCAAACTACGATGCTTCAGTATCAACGCCGGCAGCTCCTCGCCTTCATCGGCAAATTCCTGGAGCACGTCCTCGGCGGTAGATGGCTGCCCCTTGGGGGTCTTGCGCTTTGGCTTGAGCCCCAGTCGGTCGAACAAGATCGTCTGCAATTGTTTTGGAGACGCCAGATTGAAGCTTTCCCCTGCGACCTCGAATGCCTGCCGTTCTATGTCGAGAATCTGGTTGGCGAGCTGCTCACTTTGTTGTCTCAGCATCGGCACATCGACTTTGACACCATTGCGTTCGATCGTCTGCAACACCGGTAACAACGGCAGCTCGATGTTGCGGTACACAGACATCAGCTTTTTCTCCGCCTGTAATTGCGCTGACAATTTCTGGTGTATCTGCAAGGTAATATCAGCGTCTTCGGCCGCATAGGGCCCGGCCTGCGCAAGATCGATTGCATTGAAGGTTAGCTGCCTGGCGCCTTTGCCAGCAATGTCTTCAAAGTGAATGGTCTCGTGCCCGAGTAAGCGCAGCGCCATATTATCCATATCATGACGTTGAGTGGAGTCGAGCACATAGGACTCGAGCATGGTGTCTTCTTCGATACCTTTGATCTCGATACCATGGTTGGCGAGCACATGGGCATCGTATTTCAGGTTCTGCCCAATCTTGGCTGTTTTCGCGTCCTCCAACAGCGGCTTCAGCGCTCCCAACACCTGTTTTTCAGTCAGCTGTTCTGGCGCGCCGGGATAGTCATGGCCAAATGGCACATAGGCGGCTTCGCCTGCTTTGACAGCGAATGACACGCCAACGATGCGTGCAGCCATGTAGTCGAGGCTGGTGGTTTCGGTATCAAACGCGAAGGCATCAGCGGACTTGAGGCGTTTCAGCCAGGCATCCAGGTCTTTTTTCACTAACACGGTTTGATAGCTGGCAGTCGACGCTGGTTTGGCCGCAGTGGATTCATCCCCGTGCGCCATATCCTCAAGCCAGGTGCGAAATTCGAGGTCGACATAGATGTCATGCAGGGTTTCATTGTCCGCCGATTTCATCTTCAGATCATCCAGATCGAGATCAAGCTCCAGGTCGCAGCGAATCGTCACCAGGTCTCGCGACATCGGCAGCTGATCCAGACTGTTTCTGAGGTTCTCGCCGATTTTGCCCGCGACCTCGTCCGCGTGTTCAATCAGCTTATCCAGCGATTCGTATTGCTTGAGCCATTTGACCGCCGTCTTCGGGCCGACTTTCGGTACACCCGGAATATTATCCGATGTGTCGCCCACCAGTGTCAGATAATCGATGATGCGCGTCGGCGGTACCTCGAATTTTTTCTCGACACCGTCCTCGTCCAATAATTGATCGTTCATTGTATTGATCAGCGTGACCCGCGGATTGACCAGCTGCGCAAGATCCTTGTCGCCTGTCGAGATTAGCATTTGCCTGTTTTGTTTACTGACCTCGTTCGCCAGGGTACCAATAACATCGTCGGCTTCGACGCCCTCGACCGAAATCAGTGGAAACCCCATGGCCTTGACCAGCTGGTGTAACGGCTCGATCTGTACTTTCAGGTCCTCGGGCATGGGCGGGCGGTTAGCCTTGTATTCCTTGTACATATCATGGCGAAAGGTCTTGCCTTTGGCATCAAACACCACGGCCATGTACTCAGGGTCATAGGCTTCGCGCAGCTTGCGCAACATATTGATCACGCCAAAAATCGCCCCCGTCGGCATGCCTTTACTGGTGCTCAGGCGCTGCAATTGAGGCTGGTGAAAGGCTCGGTAGAGATACGATGAGCCGTCAACCAGTATGATGGGCGGATCTTTTTCAGCCATGACGGTTTCCGAAGTAATCGAACTGTCGGCGATTATCGCAAAAGCACGCACTGTTGTCCGGAACAACTGAATCTTCCGGCCATATCCGCTAAAATCGCACGCTTTTGTATTCGCTAACAGGTTATTGGTCGTGACCGCGGCGATCGAATAGCGTCCGTACGAGGTTCACTCAAGCGCCACGCAAATGACCCATGTAAACATGCACACAGTGATCGATAAAATTGAGGCTTTCATAGACTGGTCCGGGCGCACTGTGTCCTGGTTGACCTTGCTCATGGTCATTGTCACCTTTATCGTCGTCGTCCTGCGGTATGTTTTCGACATCGGCTGGATCGGCCTGCAGGAGTCGATCACGTATCTGCATGCCATGGTTTTTCTGGTTGGCGCGGCCTGGGCCATGCAGCAACAAGCGCACGTGCGAGTGGATATCTTCTACAGCCGTTTTTCTGCCAAAACCCGGGCGTGGATCGATCTGCTGGGCAGCCTTTTTTTTCTGCTACCGGTGATGATTTTTGTCGCGTGGATCAGCTGGGAATACGTCAGTGACAGCTGGGCTGTTCTTGAAGGTTCACGCGAAGCCGGTGGCCTGCCGGCAGTCTTTCTGCTGAAAAGTCTGATTCTGGTGTTGGCCCTGATGCTGACGCTACAAGCATTCGTGCAGATATACCGGTCACTCCAGCTTATCAAGAGTTCAGACTGATGGAGTGGATGGCCTTCTACCTCTTTGCCGCGGTCTTCATACTGTTGCTCGTCGGCTACCCCGTTGCGTTTACGCTAGCCGGCACCGCCTTGCTATTCACCCTTATCGGCGAAGCAACCGGCACATTCGATCCAGCATTTCTCGAGGCCCTACCCAATCGCCTGTACGGCATCATCACCAACCAGATACTGATTGCCGTGCCGCTGTTCGTGTTCATGGGCGTCATGCTGGAGCGCTCCAAGATTGCAGAAAACCTGCTGGAGACCATGGCTGGCCTGTTCGGACCGCTGCGCGGCGGCATCGGCATATCGGTCACATTGGTCGGCATGCTACTGGCCGCGAGCACCGGCATCGTCGGCGCGACCGTTGTGACCATGGGGCTATTGTCTCTACCGACCATGCTCAAGCGCGGTTATGATCCACAGATTTCAACCGGTGTCATCTGCGCCTCCGGCACGCTGGGCCAGATCATTCCGCCGTCCATCGTGCTGGTCTTGCTCGGCGACGTCATCTCCGCAGCCTATCAACAAGCCCAACTCGACATGGGTATTTTCTCTCCCGAGACGGTTTCCGTCGGCGACCTGTTCGTCGGCGCAGTGATTCCCGGCCTGCTGCTGGTCGGCCTGTATATTTTGTATGTAAGCGTTGTGGCCGTCGTCCGGCCCGAAGCCATGCCAGCCATTCCCCAGCAAAATGGCCACAGCGCGCGCCCCGCTGCCGGTGACATATTGCGCAGCCTGTTGCCGCCATTGCTGCTGATTGTTGTGGTCCTCGGTTCCATCATCGCTGGTCTGGCCACACCGACCGAGGCAGCTGCCATTGGCGCTGTTGGCGCCATGCTGCTGGCCGCCGCCAGAAAACAACTCAACCGCGACAACCTGACCGAGGTCGTCCGCAGTACGACCAAGGTTACCAGCATGGTATTCATGATACTGATCGGCGCTTCCTTGTTTTCACTGGTATTCAGGGGCTTTGGTGGTGATGAACAAGTACAAGAGCTGCTCAGTGATTTACCCGGCGGTACCTATAGCGCCGTATTCGCCGTGATGCTGGTGATGTTCCTGCTCGGATTTGTGCTCGACTTTATCGAGATCACCTTTGTCGTCGTACCCATCGTTGGTCCAGTGCTGCTGGCCATGGGTGTCGATCCGGTATGGCTGGGCATCATGATCGCCATCAACCTGCAGACCTCGTTTCTGACACCGCCTTTCGGGTTTGCGTTATTCTATCTCCGTGGGGTGGCACCACCATCGATCAAAACGATGCACATCTACAAAGGCGTGATTCCGTTCATCGTCATCCAGCTCGCGGCAATGGCGATGATTGCCTACTGGCCCCAGCTCGCCACCTGGCTACCGACCAAAATATTTTAGGGCCTGTTAACACTATGCGGATACCCAGCGTTGGCTCTCCAATGCAGCCAGGCAAGGCGCGCTGAACGCAGTTTGGTTGTTCCAAATAAGCGATGCGCAACGCCGCATGGCTGCATTGGAGAGCCAACCCGAAGGGACGGGGCCATTTTTCCGCAGGACCGCGTGCACTTTCGCTTATGTGCACCAGGTACACTGCGCTCAGTGCGCCTTGTCCTGCAAAAAAATGGCCGCCGTCGATGGGTATCTGCATGGTGTTAACAGGCCCTAAGACATATGGACGAGCAGTATCGGCGTGCTCGACGCAGTCTATACTCACGGTAACCCTATGAACAAGCGTTCCAGCTCGATGGTAAAACATCATATAACAATGTTGACTTACGGTATTCTGTTGCTAATGCCGTTTGCATCATTCGCAGTACCAGAAATCAAGACGCGCAGCGTTTACTACATGATCAACGGTACAACGATTGACGCGATCAAAACAGACATCAGGAAAAAAACCCCGGTCAAGCACAACGGCAGACTTCATGCCGCTTACACCAAATGGAATGTGAACTGGCGGTTCTGGTGGCTCGAATCATCCGAAGCCTGCAAGATTACCCGGGTCGCGACGACATTGGACGTTGCCTACACGTTGCCGAAACTGGAACACCCAGCTGGTATGCCGGCAGCGTTGCTGGAACGTTGGGAAAATTATTATTCAGCCTTGTTCGACCATGAGCAAGGGCACAAAGACCTGGGTATGAAAGCCGCGACTGAAATAGAACAGGCTATCGCCAATATGGAGCCAAGGACGTCTTGCTCTGAGCTGGAGCGTGATGCGAATGAGCTTGCCAAAGCCGTTATCAACAAATACAGTCGCCTTGAAAAAGAATACGATCGCACGACCAATCACGGCCTCAATACCGGCGTGATCCTGCGATAATTAGCCCGCATTTCTCACCAGGCGGCGTTAGGTACTGATAAGGCGTTGGCCCTTTGGAGATAAGCCAGATGATTAAATACACAATGTGTTTTTCAAGCATGCCTATCACGGTTCAGGCTGGTCTTCGCGTCCGTAAGCTTGCTCTTCACTCAAACCGTAGCTATTGCTACGCTTTTCGCTCCAGAGCGGCGTTTACGAACACCAGCCCGCATGTCTTACCAGGGGGCGAGATGATCATGCCGAGATTTGGATCCACAAAGGCTTTTGCGAAGAAGTGGAATAACCTTGTGTATTTCCGACTGAGTAAAATCCTTTGTGGATTCAAAGATCAAGTGAGGGCTCGTCCGTCTGGTGAGACAGGCAGGCTCCGTCCTGCGCCTGCTCCCGTGATCCTGGTAAGAAATGCGGGCTAGACGTGTCAAATTCGACAAACACCACCTTCGATGAACTGCTGCGTGAGTTTTATCATGCCTGGTTTCGTTTTCACCCCGAAGAGGCGGTAACCGTTGGTAAGCAATCGTTTGCAGGATTGCTGAGACCCTACGATGACGACGAAATTGGTGCCTTGACTTCGCTGTTGCAGAAAATGCACTCGGCCCTGGATGAACTTGATCAGAACGGGCTGGATGCGGCCCGCTACACGGACTATCAACTACTCGAATCAGCGCTCAGCGTCGAATGCCACGACCTGCAGGAGCTTGACTGGCGCTATCGGGATCCGCTTGCCTATGTACCGGTGCAAGCCGTGTATCAACTGCTGATTCACCCGCTTCCGGATGTGCAACGAGCGATCCTACAGCGCTTGCAAGCGATTCCGTCATATCTGCGCGGGGCGCGCTCCTTGCTGTCACAGGCACCGGATAAAATCGTGCCGATCTGGTTGAAGTCAGCCGTTGAGCAAAGCCAGATCGGATCGGGTTTTATCCGTAATCTCAACAGGCATCCCTTGCTGAGCGGAAAATTAACCTATCCGGTGCGTCTCCAGCCGTTGCTGGACGATGCAGCCAGCGCGCTGGACGAGTTTAAACACTTTTTGCAGTCGGAAGTCGCCCATAAAGCCGCTGGCGATTTTGCGGTCGGCGAGAATCGCTTCAACCGTTTGCTTCGGGAAAAGCATTTTTTGGATGTCAATGCTGAGGCCGTACTTGCCTTCGGTGAAATGCTGTTCGAGCAAACAGAAGCTGAGCTGAAACAAGAGGCCGCGTCGATGCGGGGCGGTGCCGATTTGCGGGCGATACTGACGCGCGTCAGGAGTCAACATCCCGCACCGGCTGAGCTCCTCGATACCTACCGCAAGCGCGTGCATTCGGCGCACAAATGGCTGCAGACGCACGATCTGGTTACGCTACCGAAGAATGAACGCCTGCACATCCAGGAGACACCGGCGTTTCTGCGATCGCTGATTCCGTTCGCTGCTTATGAGCCACCCTTTTCGAACGACCTCAGGCAGCGTGGCCTTTACTACATCACTACCGCAAATGATGAAGCTTCGTTGGCTGAACATAACGCGTACAGCATCGACCTGACCAGCGTGCATGAGTCGTACCCGGGGCATCATTTACAATTCGTTACCGCAAATGCCCGTTGCGCCTACAATGTAACGCGCTTATTGTATGCGTCTGCATCATTGTATGAAGGCTGGGCGCTCTATTGCGAAGACCTGATGGTGGAGCAGGGTTTTCTGGCACAGGAAGAGCATCGACTGATCATGCTGCGCGATCGTCTTTGGCGAGCAATGCGCGTGATTATCGATGTCAAAATACAGACCCAGGGATTGAGTATCAGCGATGCGGCAAAACTTTTGGTAGACCAGCTTGGCTTTGAGCAGCAACAGGCTGATGGCGAATTGGCCTGGTACACTTCTGCGCCCACCGTACCCCTGTGTTACGCGACGGGCTATGGATTGATCAAAGCCGTGCGCGAATACCAGCAGCAGCAACCCGGCTTTGAGCTGAAAGCGTTCCACGATGCGCTCTTGGGGGAGGGTTCGATCGCATTACCGCTGGTGATCCGTAATGCGTTTGGTGAGGATGCTTGGCGCTATGCTCGCGCGAAAGTGTTTTCGCAGTAAGGCCATGACCCATGGGTATTTAAACCGCAGAGGCGCAGAGTACGCAGAGATCATTTTTTGTGTGCGCGTAGGAGCGGCTTCAGCCGCGAACAACACTGCTGTCATCTCGACCGAAGGGAGAGATCTCCATCGGTTCAGGGGATCTCTCCCTTCGGTCGACAATGAGTGTGTAACGATTCGCGGCTAAAGCCGCTCCTTGTATCTACAAACCATAAAACACTCTGCGTCCTCAGCGCCTCTGCGGTTAATATAGATCAGGTCCGATCACTCAAATCTTCTATCACAACACCCCATTCGCAGTACTGACAATACCGGGTTTCAGAGTACAATAACGGCTTCGAATCAGGATGGTCCTTTGAGCAGTTCACGCGTCCCCAAACTCAATCCACAGCAAGCTAAAGCAGTCCTCAAGATTGATGGGCCCATGCTGGTACTTGCCGGCGCCGGCAGTGGTAAGACACGGGTTATCACCGAGAAAATTGCGCATTTGATCGGTCCCTGCGGTATTGCGGCGAACCGTATCGCCGCAGTGACCTTCACCAACAAGGCCGCGCTGGAAATGAAAACCCGTGTCAAGAAGTTGCTCGATGGAAAAAGCGTGCGCGGGCTCAGGGTATCCACTTTTCATCGCCTGGGTCTGGGTATTTTGCAGCGCGAATGCAAGCGCCTGGACTATCAACCCGGCTTCTCGGTCTTTGCCGGCGATGACTGTACCGGCGTGTTGCAGGAACTGTTGCGCACGCGCGGTGATCGTGGCCTTGAGAAAGCCGAGCGGATTCACTGGCAAATTTCCAGCTGGAAGAACGACGGCGTCACGCCAGAGCAAGCGATCAGACTGGCCGAGGACGACATGCAGCTGCGCATGGCGCGCCTATACGGTAACTATCAACGCCAGCTGCACGCCTATAACGCATTTGACCTCGACGACTTGATTTTACAGACGGTCCAGTTGTTCAGTCAGCACAAGGATTTGCTCGATGCATGGCAAAATCGCATCCATTATCTGCTGGTCGACGAATACCAGGATACCAACTCGATGCAGTACCAATTGGTGAAAATGTTGACGGACAGACGCAGAAGCCTGACCGCGGTGGGGGATGATGACCAGTCTGTGTACGCCTGGCGAGGTGCGCGCCCGGAAAATCTCGAGCAGCTGGCTCGGGATTTTAACGATCTCGAAGTCGTCAAATTAGAACAGAATTACCGCTCCTGCGGGCGTATCCTCAAAGTGGCCAATGAACTCATCAGCCAGAATCCACACGTTTTTGAAAAGCGCTTGTGGAGTGATCTTGGGTATGGTGAACCGATCAGAGTGATTCAGTGTAACTCGGCGGAAGATGAGGCTGAGCAGGTTGTGATTCAACTGCAGTCACACAAGCTCCAGAACCAGGGACGCTACGGCGATTATGCCATCCTTTATCGGGGAAATTTCCAGGCGCGCGTGTTCGAGGGCTACCTGCGTCAGATGAATATTCCCTATGTGGTCAGTGGCGGGATTTCATTTTTCGAACGCAGTGAAATCAGGGATATCATTGCTTATCTGCGTTTGCTGGCGAACCCGGATGATGACGCTGCCTTTCTACGCATCATCAACACGCCGCGCAGGAATATCGGTCCGGCCACATTGGAGAAATTGGGCGCCTATGCAGTAGAACGAAAAATCAGCATGTTAAGCGCGTCTTCTGAGCTGGGCTTACAAGACCGGCTCAGTGCCAAGGCGAACAGCAGTCTGCAGAAATTCAGTGACTGGTTGCTGCGGCTTTCCGACAGAAGTGAAAATGACGCGGCTGACAGTATCGTGCGTCAACTGCTGGAGGATATCGGTTATCAGAACTGGTTGCTCGAACAGAGTAAAGACCCAGAGAGCGCAGAGCGGCGCTGGAAGAATGTCACGGATTTACTCGAGTGGTTCGGCAAACTGCAAAAACAGGATGAAACCGACGGCCTAACCGAGATCATATCCCGACTGACCTTGATGGACATACTGCAGCGCGACGATGATAAGCAGCACAGCGATGCGGTACAGTTGATGACCCTGCACGCCGCCAAGGGCCTGGAGTTTCCGCATGTCTATCTGGTCGGCTTCGAAGAGGGGTTGTTGCCTCATCAGACCAGTATCGATGAAGACAGCATCGAGGAAGAGCGGCGACTGGCGTACGTCGGCATCACCCGTGCTCAGCGCAGCCTGACTCTGACCATGGCGCGCACGCGCAAGCGCTACGGCGAACGCGTGTTGTGCGAACCCAGCCGCTTTCTCGAAGAACTGCCCGAGGATGAACTGGAATGGGTCGGCGGCAGCCGCGGAACACAGCAAAAATCAACACAGGAAAAAGGACGCTCACATTTAGACTCGCTCAAGCAGCTGCTGGGCTGAGGATCGTCGTCGCACCAAGGAGTAAAATCCTACATCTACGTGCAAGGAATAATCTAAAAACCTGTCGGACTTAGCCCGCATTTCTCACCAGCCATCGGGCGTGGTATGTTAACGGCTCTGCCAAAAAATGATAACAAGACAGTGGGGCTCGGAATGCGTTTTCTTGGCGTTCGGATGTATTTGATAGCAGTCATTGTCGTTGGGCTTTATTTGAACGGCTGTGGCGGTCCGCAAGTTAGTCAGGTCGAGTCTGGAACCCGGGATCAGATACTGCACATGGGTAACGGAACCGAACCGCAAGCTCTCGATCCTCATATTGTTACCGGCGTTCCAGAACACCATATTATCGCTGCACTGTTTGAAGGACTGGTCCTGAAGAATCCGTACACGCTGGAAGTCGAACCGGGCGTTGCGGAACGCTGGGAGATTAGCGAGGACGGCCGCACATACACGTTCTATCTGCGTGAAGGCGCGGTCTGGTCGAATGGCGATCCGGTTACGGCGGAAGACTTTCGTTGGTCATGGATGCGTGCCCTGACACCGGAACTGGGCAGTCTGTATAACTATATGTATTTCCCCATCGTAAACGCCGAAGCATTCGCCAACGGCGAAATAGACAGCTTTGATCAGGTCGGCGTCACGGTAATTGACGATCGCACACTGCAAGTTCAGCTCAATGAGCCGACGCCTTACCTGTTGCAACTGTTTGATCACTACAGCACATTCCCGGTGCACCGGGCCAACATTGAAGCCTTTGGATCGATTTCAGACCGCCTCTCTCAGTGGGCTCGTGAGGGTAATATGGTTTCCAATGGCGCATTCAAGCTAACCGAGTGGAAAATCAACTCTCATGTTCGGGTTGAGAAACGCGACAGCTACTGGGATGCAGAGAATGTCAAGCTGAACGGTATCGTTTTCTATCCAACCGAAAACATTACCACTGAGGAACGTATGTTCCGCGATCACATGCTCCATAAAACCAACGATGTACCTCTGGATAAAATCCCGCTTTACCTGGCAGATCAACCCGAACTGATCGAACTGGCGCCCTATCTGGGCACCTATTTCTACGCATTCAATATCACCAGGCCGCCATTCGATGATGTCCGGGTTCGCCGGGCACTGGGAATGACCATAGACCGCGAGCTGCTAATCGATACCGTTTTGCAGGGTGTCAACACAGCTGCTTACGGGATCACTCCACCTGGCACCCTGGGTTATAACCCGCCAAAGCTGTTCGACTTCGATCCCGAGCAGGCTCGCCAGCTGCTCGCTGAAGCAGGTTACCCGGATGGCGAAGGATTCCCACCTTTTGAAATACTTTATAATACCAGTGAAGCGCACCAGAAAATCGCCGTAGCCATTCAGCAGATGTGGCAGCAGCACCTCAATATCAAGGTCACGTTGACCAATCAGGAGTGGAAGGTCTATCTGGATACGCTCAATAATTTGGACTTTGACGTCTCGCGCCGCGCCTGGATTGCCGACTACATCGACCCGAATGGCTTTCTGGATATGTTCCTGACTGGCGGCGGCAATAACCGGACTGGGTTCTCTGACGAGACCTACGACCGGATCATTCGGGAGGATGCCCCCAAAGCGACCGACCAGAAAGAGCGCTACAAACTGTTTACGGAAGCGGAAACCATTCTGATCAATTCGATGCCGGTTATTCCGATATACACCTACTCGATTAAGCATCTCAAGCGAGAGAGTGTACAGGGAATGCCGACGAATTCGATGGACTACTACAACTACAAGTACGTTTATCTCGACTAGCCTATGTTCAGGTTTTTAGGTCTGCGCCTGCTGCAGGCGATACTTGTTCTATTAGCTGTTATTACAGTGACCTTTTTTCTGGTGCGTGCCGCCCCTGGTGGGCCGTTTGATGACGAAAAAGCGGTCTCGCCGCAAGTCAAGGCAGCGCTCGAAGCACAGTACAATCTTGATCAGCCGATGTACCAGCAGTTCTTCTCCTACCTGATCGGACTGGTCCAGGGTGATCTGGGGCCATCTTTCAAGTACCCCGGTCGCTCGGTTGACGAGCTGATATTTCAGGGACTCCCGGTCACTGCCGAGCTGGGACTGTATGCACTGTTGTTCGCCATAGCGCTCGGCGTGTTTGCCGGTGTTGTCGCCTCCCTCAGACCGAACACCAGGCAGGACTACATACCGATGAGCGCTGCGATGGT
>JAAUYJ010159146.1_pt1 | contig 11483 bp, 10 predicted proteins | sample 7278031 | NCBI WGS metagenome assembly JAAUYJ01 (sample SAMN14350222, study PRJNA611818) | marine sediment metagenome | isolation source: surface marine sediment (1.8m) | place: French Polynesia: Moorea | collected 2018-08 | reverse complement strand
GTTTAATGATTGGGCATCACAAATGACGAGTCGTCAAAATGGTCAGTGGATAGCTCTTGATGGTAAGAGTCTCAAAAATACAGTCAGTGATTGTCATGGTAAGCAGCAAAACTTTGTGATGATGGTTTCCGCCTTCTCTCATCAAAGAGCAGAGATATTAGGATTAAAAGTCATGGAAAACAAGAACCAGAGTGAGATTAATGTGGTGCGGGAGTTGATAGAATTGCTTGACTTATCTGGAGTCATTTTCACGCTAGGACGCTTTACATTGTCAAAAAAAACTATCTCCGCAATTATCGAAAGTAGCAATGATTATTTAGTGGTTGTGAAAAAAAATCAAAAAACGTTATATCAACAAATTAATTCTCACACCAATAGCATCTCTCCCACTCTTGAATTTCAACAAACCGAAACCACGCTAAGATAGATTGACTAATCGAATAGTCAAAGTCTTTACTCCTCCTTGTTATTTGGATTCTGGCGCTTGTTGGGGTTAATTCTGTAGTGACCGTTTTTCGTTATGGAACAAGAGGCAATCAAGATTATATTTCATCAGATATTACTTTCTATCTTAGTTCTTTATCTCCTACTTCATCACTTATACCGCAAGGTATTCGACAACATTGGGCAATCGAAAATCGGCTACATTGGGTTAAAGATGTCATTACAGAAGAAGATATCAGTCCCAAACTCAAAGGTCAAGCTTCTACTAATATTTCCATACTTAAAAGTTGGGTTTTAAATTTACTCAGAATTCATGGGATAGATTCGATTAGAGAAGCCATAGATGCTCTTAGTCATAATTTAAAGTTAATCAAATCTTTCTGCCATTAATTAGTTATTTGCTACTGCTTACTTTTTTTTACTGTCTTTTATTTCAGAATGAAACAGCCCTACGCTCTGAGGGGGGAGTGAACGGTTACGAGGGGGGAGTGAACGGTTACGTAGGAATCGGTAGGCAGGCTACCCGAGCCTAGGGTAGCTAGGACTAGCCTAGCTACACACCTAAAGTATTACCACTCTAGGCTTTTGGGAGTATTTCTCTCTCAACGCGCCTTCGCTTTACAACCTTTGATTAAAGGTTCTAGCTTCTGAGAGGATATGTGATTATTTTACAACAGTTAAAACTCTTTATACATAAAGGTTGTAGGTCTTTTTGGTTTCGATTAAAACTCGTGTCTGATCTATAACTTTTTGCTACGTTTTACTCCAATTTAAGGTTATTTAATAGCTAGACACCACAAATATTAAATCTGTGGTTGTTTTTTATGCCATTCCGTAGCTTGTTCGTAAGCATGGGCGACATGAAACAGGATATCTTCTCGTAAAACATTACCTATTAATTGCATCCCGATAGGTAAACCAGCTTCATCAAACCCACAAGGAAGACTCATCCCTGGTAAACCAGCTAAGTTTACAGGAATTGTCATCAAATCAGATAAATACATCGAGAGAGGGTCAGAGGTTTTCTCTCCAGCTTTAAAAGCAGTGGTAGGAGTGGTAGGACAAATCAACACATCCACTTCTTCAAAAGCTTGCTCAAAGTCTTGTTTAATCAGAGTGCGGACTTTTTGCGCTTTCAGATAATAAGCATCATAGTAGCCAGCAGATAAAGCATAAGTACCCAACATAATGCGTCGTTTAACCTCTGTACCAAAACCAGCAGCACGGGTAGTAGCATACATATCTACTAAATTATCTGCTTCCTTGCGAATTCCATATTTTACTGCATCATAACGAGCCAGATTCGCAGAAGCTTCTGAGGGAGCAATAATATAATATACTGGCAGACCATAACGGAAACGAGGACAAGAAATTTCTTTAACTTCTGCTCCTAATTCCTCTAATTGTGCGATCGCCTTTTTGACTGCTTCGGCTACAACACCATCTAAACCTTCTCCAAAAGTTTCGGTAATAATGCCGACTTTTAAGCCCTTTTTCAGTTCTGGTTGCAGATATTGGGTATAGTCAGGAATTTCTATATTTAAACTAGTAGAATCACGACGGTCATGACCTGCGATCGCACCTAGTAAAATAGCAGCATCTTCTACATTACGAGCAAAAGGACCAATCTGATCCAAAGAAGAAGCATAAGCCACTAACCCAAAACGAGACACTAAACCATAAGTGGGTTTTAACCCCACCACCCCACATAAAGCAGCAGGTTGACGAATAGAACCCCCTGTATCAGAACCAAGAGCTACAACGCATTCCGATGAAGCCACAGCAGCAGCAGAACCCCCAGAAGAACCCCCTGGTACTCTAGATAAATCCCAAGGGTTAGCTGTTACCTGAAAACCAGAATTCTCTGTAGAACTCCCCATAGCAAACTCATCCAGGTTAGTTTTTCCTACCATCACTGCGCCAGCATCTTTAAGTTTTTGAGTAACAGTAGATTCGTAAGGTGGTACAAAGTTTGCCAATATCTGAGAAGCACAAGTAGTTTTAATCCCTTGGGTACACATATTGTCTTTAATGCCAATAGGAATACCCTCTAAGATACCAATCTTTTCTTGTGCAGCAATTTTACTATCCGCTTTTTTAGCTTGTTCTAGGGCATAGTCTGCGGTAATAGAGAGGAAAGCTTTAACTAATGGTTCTAAGGTATTGATACGTTCTAAAGTTTCTGTGGTAATTTCTACCGCCGAACGTTCTTTATTAACTAGCTGTTGGTGTAATCCCTTGATTGTTTCTTGAGACATTAGAATAATAATTAACCTTACAGACTATTCATTCTAAGTCTTATTTGTTATCTGTTGCTGATGAGGTGCAAAAACTTTCAAAAATAGATGTTAAGGTAGCGGATGCACAACATTACATAGTTACCACAGTTAAGAACAGCTAAAAGGGCGATCGCTTTATAGAATAATGCTCAACTCATTTAGTAAAAGCATTCTATCTTATTTTGACTTCGATATTCAGAAGCAGAAGTTGCACAAATTAAAGCTCCTCTAGAAGCTCGTATTCAGGAGTTAGAAAAACAACTAGCTTAACTTTCACCTTCAAGTTAAAGCTTAAAACTCTAGATCATTTCGTTTAAATCTTAAAACCACAATCAATTCAAAAAAAAAGGAGATTCATCATGATTAACTCAAACACTACAATGCACAAAACTATTGAGATTGATGGAATTGATATTTTCTATCGAGAAGCTGGCAAACCTAATGCACCTACCATCCTCTTGTTACATGGATTTCCCACATCATCTCATAGGTTCCGCAATCTCATTCCCGTCCTGGCTAATGAATTTCACCTCATTGCCCCAGATTATCCAGGTTTTGGTGCTAGTTCCATGCCAAAAGTTGATGAATTTGAATATAGCTTTGATAAGTTGGCGGATATCGTCGAAAAGTTGACGATAAAATTGGATTTACCACAATATTTCCTCTATTTGATGGACTATGGCGCACCAGTAGGCTACCGTCTAGCTGCTAAATATCCCAATTAGGAAAGATTGATCATTCTACTATTGTGTTTATTTAACCAGTCGAGATAATCATTGTAACTAATTCTTCTTCTTACCCCTTCAACTTTTTTCACTTTCACTTCGTTATTTCAATCAATTAGATAGGTAATGGCATGAAACTTACCAAACAGAATTTACAACCAGCTACAGAAAAAATCTATGACACTATTGTTGTTGGTGGAGGTGCAGGAGGACTTTCTGCTGGTATATATCTACAACGCTATTTACTCGATACTCTGATTATCGATAAAGGCAAAGCCCGCTCTTTTTGGATGACCGAACTCCATAACTATCTGGGCTTACCTCCCGATACCCCTGGTCGTTCTGTTCTGCGACAGGGCAAAGAACATTTTCTATCTCTTGGTGGGGATTTACTCGATGCTTACGTTGAAGAGATCGTGGATGAAGGTGATATCTTTGCTGTAAGGGTCAAAGTTGGTCGCAAAGAGAGCGAATATTATACTTTCCGTGCTAAATATATCATTGCTGCTAGTGGCATTATTGACTATCTACCAGAACTAGAAAATATCCGTAATGTCTATGATTACGCAGGTTATAACCTCCATGTTTGCCTCATTTGTGATGGTTATGAAATGGCAGATAAAAAAGTGGGAGTATTGGCTAGCAGTGCAGGGAATGCAGAAGTAGTCTTTCCTTTAGGTTGGTTTACGGTCGATATTATTTTATTTACACAAGGGTTGTTTGAAGTAAATGAGGATTTACGCAACAGATTAGAAGCACAAGGTTATCAAATTGAAGAGACCCCTATCAAGCAGTTTCTAGGGGAAAACCATCAGATGACTGGTGTGGAATTAACTGATGGTCGAGTAATTGAGTTGGAAACAGGTTTGATTTCCATGGGTTCTAAATATCATGCTACTTATCTGGATAAGTTCGATTTAGAGAAACAAGGAGGTAATTTAGTTACAGATAAAATGGCTCGTACTTCCCACCCCCGTATATTTGCCATTGGAGATTTAAAAGCGGGACTGAATCAAGTGGTAATTGCTGCTGCGGATGGTGCTTTAGCTGCTACTCAGATCTGGCGAGATATACGCCGTAGCACTTCTCCTAAAACTGCCGTTAGTAAAGTTGCGGATTAAGGAAAATAATAAAATACGTACATTTTTAAAGAACCTCTGTGGTAGCGATTCCGTCAAATGGCATCAGGCATTTTTGGCTGCTAAAAGAGCGCTTCAAGTCCGAAAGTTGTTGTGGGATGGCATTACTCACCTATTAACATAGTTTCTGAAAGCAAAGGTAAAATAACTGCTATAGCCTTTGCCATTCCTACTTTGATCGTGATTGTAGTTGGCTTAATTTTAGGCAGATAAGAAGCGATCGCGCGATCGCCAAAATAATAACCATAATAATGATGTTTGCTTTCTTAGTTTCTCTATTGCTTGAGTTGCCTTATCTTGGCTACGACAGGCAATAATTACATACCAATCTTCACTTCTAGCAATTTCCTGAGCGCAATAGTAACCTAATCCGCTATTACCGCCTGTAATAATAACAGTTTTCATCTTCGTCTTATTCCAATACAATAAATTAGCTCGATTACATCGAGCTAAGTAATATCTTAATTTTGTTTTTTCTGCAAGCCATAAGCATTCTTCTGGGTTTTGCACTTCCCTAGATCCATGCTAGGAATAATTAGATTGATAAGTGATAACTTATTAGGTATTTGAAGCATCCCAATTCAAGTCTGATATCCCAATGCTTTGTCCTTTAGGATCAAGAATAGTATCGTCAGTGGAGAAGTATAAAATATCTACTTGAGAGACTTCCCTACTGCCCAAGTTTACTTGAATATTACCACTAGTACTAGACTTGTTCGCACTGCTTCTTCCTTCAAAGCCTGTCATATAAGTTTCGTTATCTAATTTCACGCTAGAGCCACCTAGAGTATAGGCATCTGGAATATCTAGAATATTAACCCCATCTAGATAAATCTCAACCCCGTCATCAAAAGATGAGCCTTCATCAACATCCAAAACATCGAATTTTAGACCAGCAACAGGCTGATCGAAGTTGAAAGAAAGCCCAATCAAATCATCTGGATCGTTCTCACTATTATTAAACCCAAGATTCAAATAGCCTTGATGATTTCCTCTAAGTCCGTCATCATAACTGACAAAATCATCACCACCCTTGGGAACAAAGCTACCGCCATCTGTTTGAGTATTCCAATTAATGGTTACTGTTGAGCCATCGCTGAAATTAAAAGATGAACCGGTTGCAACAGCAGCATCGTCTGTTAAACCTTGGTCTTCCCAGACAAAATTTATTTTTGCTGATTGATATTCTTCAAGATAGTCTAAACGGAACAACTCCGCAGCAGGTATCGCCATCTCATCGCCTTCGTGACCAACACCAGGTACAGTTTGTAGCTCCCAGTTAAAGTCCACCCCAAGTGTCTGTGCTTCGTCTTGACCCTGAGCATAGAAAAACTGTCCCCGTTCAAACCGATTTCGCCCTTGAGCATCCGCCTCTTCAGTCTGACGTAGATTACTAGTTCTTCGAGTATCTTCTTGTCCTAGCAATACTACTAAAGGGTCACTAAAGTAATTTTCAAGATTCTCAACGGGAAATGGATCGTAAGCATTGGTAGAAGCATCGTAGTCTGGAGCTTCCGATGTACTGTAGGGCCAATTGTACTCGTAACCAACATTATCGCTTTGGGGTACGGTGTACCATCCTGCATTAGCAGCGACGGCTAACTTGACTCTAGCATCAGGTTCCCAGGCTAAAAAACGATGAGTAAACTGCGCCCCTGCGGAGTGACCATACATATAGTAACCGTCTGTTTCCAGAGTCGGCTCAACCTCATTCACAACATAGTCAAACAAGGGTTCGATTTTAGAAAAAGACCAGTCTTGCTCAGGAACAGGGGTTAGGTCAGAATTGGAGGCGGAGATATTGCCGAGATTATAGCCTGTACTTCCATCCCAATCATTATCATTAAATTCAGGAGCAATTACCAGCGCGCCTTGCTCTTTGGCTGCATCTACGAAATAGTCCCGATAATCATCTGCGTTACGGCTAGCTCCGTGCATGATGATCCACACTGGTGTATCTGCAGTTATCTCGTCCGGTCGATAGTAAAAGACTTCTAATGGTTTATCAGGATTGCTTTGACCAGTGGTGTCGTCCCAGACAAAACTTCCTTTACCAGGCTCTAGAGTCATAGCTTTAATTATTTTTTTGTTAAAATTTCAAAACAATATAAATATAACTAACAGAAAGTAAAAAAGTTAGTAAACAACATTTATTTAAAGCATCTAATATAAATTATTGTGGAGTAAAGATTAGTTCTTAACAATTAAAATAAATAGTAAACGAGGTATGATCGATGATTTAAGGGTTTATTGATTACAATAATTAGTAACTTTTTAACATCTATGGTATTATCAATTATCTAATGTATCCTGTAAGTCTGCTCCCCGCTCAATCCTACGATTTAGAAGAATTACGTCAATCTCTTACATATTTACTTGAACCTTTGGGGGGAATTAAAGCTTTTGTCAGTACAGGCGATCGCGTTCTCCTAAAACCCAATCTTTTAACTGGAAGTCGTCCTACTAAAGAATGTATTACTCGAAAAGAAATTGTTTATTGTGTGGCACAGTTAGTAAAAGAAGCAGGAGGAAAACCCTTTTTAGGAGATAGTCCAGCTTTTGGAAGTGCTAGGGGTGTTGCTAAAGCTAATGGTTATTTACCCTTGTGTGAAGCCCTAGATTTGCCTATTGTGGAGTTTAAAGGGCAAAGATATCAGACAGAAAACCACAACTTTAATCATCTGCGTCTCTCTAAAGAAGCAATGGATGCAGATGTAGTAATTAATTTACCCAAAGTCAAATCCCATATGCAGCTTACTATGACTATGGGGGTAAAAAATCTCTTTGGATGCGTCCCTGGTAAAATGAAGGCTTGGTGGCACTTAGAAGCAGGAAAAGACCGAGAGCGTTTTGGAGAAATGCTGGTAGAAACTGCTAATGTGATCGCGCCAAATTTAACTATTATAGATGGTATTATAGGACATGAAGGCAATGGACCTAGTGGTGGTGAACCAAGAGAATTAGGTGTTTTAGGAGCATCTCCTAATGTATTTGCTTTAGACCGAGCTTTCATTGAAATTGTCAATGTCAATCCTGAGTTAGTACCCACCCTAACCGCCCAAGCTAGATTAGGATTCTGTTCCCAATTAGAAGAAATAGAATTTACTTATTGTAAGCCCCAAGAACTAGTAGTTACAGACTGGAAATTACCAGAAGTCTTAATGCCTATTGATTTTGGCTTACCTCGCGTACTGCGTTCTACATTTAAACATTTTTACATTCGTTTTATCAAAGAACCTCTCAAAGCTTATACAGTAAAATAAGGCACAATCAGGCATATTTAGTTAAATTTGCTACATAAACCCCTAACTAGATATTTTATCCTTAATTTACCCTCCGATTGCTTATTAAGACCGCCCAAAGAAAGAAGGCGGTTTTTTATTGCTGTTAATACATACATAGGAAAATCAGGAATTTGACGCTATGATAGGAAAGCTGAACAGCAAAATATTAGCTTGAAGTTTAATTGAAAGCTGACATCAACGGTTTAATTCAGAGACTATGAGTCCTAGAAAACTAACAGAAGACGATAAAGATAATATTCTTCAGTTATATCGCAATTCTGAAGCCACTACCTCCACTCTAGCAAAGGATTTCGGGGTGAGTAGTTCGACTATTAGCCGTTTTCTCAAAAATAGCCTTTCTCAAGTTGAGTATGAAGATTTAATTCAACAGAAAAGATTAGCTCGTACTAGTAAAAGCAGCCCCACTCGCGAAGAGGAGCAACCCTCTGCAACAGCTTCTGATCAAACTACTTCAGAATCTGCACCTAAAATAGTTTCTCTACCCCAAAAGTCTGAACCAACTTTAGAAACTAAATTACCTGAAGAAACATCACAACCAGACACTAAGCAAGAAACAGTTTTATATCTTACTAGCTCCACTGAATCTGAAACCGAAACTACAGAAGCTAAAGACTTGTCTGAAGTTTCTAATTCTAACAAGTCAGAAAAATCTGTTATCCCTAAAACCCAACCAATAGTAGCAGTAAAAACCTTGGAGCAAAATCTCGAAGAAGAAGATGATGAAGAAGAAGATGATGATGATTTAGACGTGATTACCCTGGAAGAAATATTGGGAGAAGAATTGAGTGATGATGAAGATGATGAAGATGATGAAGATGAAGATGAAGATGAAGATGACGGTTGGGAATCAGAAACAGGTGCATCTATAACTTATCCCCACACCAAACCCAGTAAAACGGTCCTACAAATTTTACCCCTTGCCAGAGCTTCTTTTCCTAGAACTTGCTATGTAGTTATAGATCGTGCTGCGGAATTAATTACTAGACCCTTGGAAGACTTCGCAGATCTTGGCTCAATACCTCAAGAAGAAGTACAACAAAAAACTTTACCAATATTTGACAATCATCGAGTAGCTAAACGCTTCTCCCATCGTCGTGAAAAAGTAATCAAAGTTCCCGATGGTAGAATGTTACAAAAAACTTCTCGCCACCTCCATTCTAAAGGTATTACCCGATTGCTAATTGATGGTCAAATTTATGCAGTTTCTGCTGAAAATCAATAAGTAATTATGCCCTAATATAAAGTATAATTCTCATGAACTCAATCCCAGAAAACAAAAATTATTATTAAGCAATAATTATTAAATTTTGATTAATGACAATTATCTAAAATATGAGTTAAACCAGATATATAGTTAATTTATTAATTGACTATAAAAAAATGTTTTTCAGCCCAAATTAGATGAAAGTAAACCATTTCTTGAGACTTTATCAACAAGGATATAGGGACTTTTCAGGTATTGATTTGAGAGGAGCAGATTTAACTGGTGTAACCCTAATTTCCGTTAACTTGACCGCAGTTAATTTAATGGGAGCAAATCTCCGTCATGCTTTTTTAACTAAATCAAATTTAAGTCAAGCTGCACTTAATTGGACTGATCTTAGTTATGCCAAAATGAGTGAAGTTATTTTAAATCAAGCAGATTTAACTAAAGCCAATCTAGAAGGAGCTTTTATGGTTAAATCTCAATTACAAAAAGCTAAATTAAGTGGCGCGAATCTTTCCCATACTAATCTAAGACTCGCTAATTTATCTCAAGCAAATTTATGTGGAGCTACGTTACAAAAAGTTAATCTGCGACAAGCAAATCTCAATGGTGTAAACTTTAACTGGGCGAATTTATATGAAGGAAGACTTACTGGTGCAAACTTTGATAACACCTCTCTAAATCAAGTTAATTTGAGTGAGAGTTTTCTCAAAGATACAGATTTAAGTGGGGCAAATCTAGAAGAGATCAATTTGTATCGTGCTAGACTTAATGGCTCAAATTTTGCAGGAGCAAACCTCAGAAAAGCGAATCTAGCAGAAGCTCATTTAAAAAGAGTAAATTTTAGAGAAACTAATTTAGCAGAAGCCAATTTATCTGGTGCGTTGTTGCAACAAGCAGATTTAACAGGAGCTAATTTAACTAAAGCGGATTTACGCTACGCTAAGCTCGATCAAGCAATTTTACACAACACAATTCTAGAAAGAAGTTTACTATCAGAGGATATTTTGTATTATATCTCTCAGGTGTTTGGTCATCAATGTCTGGATTGGCAAATTGTAACTTAATCTTTGCTAAGTAACTGTACTTAATCAAAAAGATCAAGATGGGTTATTGGCTATCTTATCTTAAAATACTTGAGTGCTATTCTATGAGTTGATTAATTAAACAAATAGATCACAAAGAGATATGATGATAATCTTCTAGTGCAAGCTAGAATTGCATCATATTCTAGAAAAACCTAGCCTAAGCCTGAAAAACTCCCTTACTATAATGACTGTAGTTGTCTTTGGAAGCATTAATCTCGATTTAGTCGTAGAAGTTCCTCACTTACCCGCCAGAGGAGAAACAGTTATAGGTAATCGTTTTTTTTCCGCAGCAGGAGGAAAAGCAGCAAACCAAGCCGTAGCTGTAGCCAAGTTAGGTACTCCCGTTTACTTAATTGGTCAAGTTGGGGATGATGGATTTGGTAGAACTTTGTTAGATAATCTTCAAAATGCAGGAGTGGAAACCAGTGGAATTACCATCAACCCTCACACTCATTCCGGTATAGCTTCTATTGTAGTAGATGAACAAGGAGATAATACAATCGCCTGTGCTGCTGGAGCAAATAGTTTAGTTAGAGAGCAAGAGTTAGAGCAGTTTCAATCTTTATTACCCCAAGCCAAGGTAGTATTACTAGAGTTGGGGATTCCTATGGCAACAGTCTTAGCAGCAGCGAGGCAAGCAAGAGCTAACAATTGTCTAATTATACTCGATCCTGCTCCTGCCCAATCTAGCTTACCAGACGAACTTTACCAGTTAGTTGATATTATTACCCCCAATGAAGTTGAAGCTAGTCAATTAGTAGGTTTTACTGTAGATGGTATCACCACAGCAAGACAAGCAGCCTCTTTCTTGCATCAGATGGGAGCAAAAAATGTCATTATCACCCTAGGAAGTCAGGGGGCTTTTTGTAGTACTCCTGGGGAAAATTTTTGGATTAAACCCATTCCTACTAAAGTAATAGACACAGTAGCTGCTGGAGATGCTTTTAATGGAGGGTTGGCTACTGCTTTAGCTTCGGGTAAATCTTTGAAAGAAGCCGTAAAATGGGGTACTGTTGCAGGAACTTTAGCTGTTACCAAACAAGGGGCGCAATCTTCCTTACCGAGTAAAGAAAGTTTTTTACAATTGTTAGCTCAACAACCTCTTGATTAATCAAAAACTTATTAAAATAGACTATAAATGTTATGAAAACTAGATAACAGTCCTCTTGAGAGGACTAATAGTATTAGCCAAGAAATAAATTTCTTGGTGATTTATCGCACCTGGTGCAAGATCTTAGGGAAAGGGAAAAAGAAATAGAGATAATAATTAAGGTTGAGAGTATCAAGAAATTTTAT
>JAAUYJ010047431.1_pt1 | contig 11488 bp, 13 predicted proteins | sample 7278031 | NCBI WGS metagenome assembly JAAUYJ01 (sample SAMN14350222, study PRJNA611818) | marine sediment metagenome | isolation source: surface marine sediment (1.8m) | place: French Polynesia: Moorea | collected 2018-08 | reverse complement strand
TGGAGCTGGAGCCGTGGGATTCGCCGCCCTTGGGGCTGAGGCGGTCGCGGCCGCCGCGCCCGCCAACCCTTTCGCCGCCGCCGTCCCCGTTCTCCCCCCCGCGCCTGCCCCCAGGAACCACCCCAACCTGCTGCTGCGCCGCGCCTCCGTCTCCTCCCTGGACGAGTGCTCCCAGCGCGGACAGGACTCCTCCGGCGGCGCGGGTGGGGCATCTGGCGCAGGGCCATTCTCCCCTTCTCCCTCGTCCGGGCCTTCTTCCCGCCCCTTTGGCCACCTGAGGACTGCGCCCTCCTACCGCAACCCGGCGCACCCGCAGCGCTCTCTGGAGGGACTGCGCCGCCTCAGGTGCGCCAACCAGTTCACGGACGTGACCCTGTGCGCCGGCGCCATGGAGGTTCCTGCGCACAAGAACGTCCTGGCGGCCGCCTCGCCCTACTTCCACGCCATGTTCACCGGGTTCGATGAGAGCCGGCGGGACCGGGTGGAGCTGGGCGGGATCGACCCGGACGCCCTCGTCGCCCTCGTAGACTACATATACTCCTCCGAGGTGGACGTCACAGAGGACAACGTGCAGTCGCTCCTCACCGCCGCAAACCTGTTGCAGTTGGACGACGTCAGGGACGGGTGCTGCGACTTCCTCCAGTCCCAGCTGCACCCGACCAACTGCCTGGGCATCAAGACCTTTGCCGACGTGCACGGGCTAAGAGAGTTGCACTCCCAGGCCGTCGCCTTCATTGAGACGCGCTTCACCGAGGTGCTGGACTGCGACGAGTTCCTACAGCTGGAGGTGGACCAGGTGGAGGAGCTGGTGGGCAGCGACACCATCAGCGTGCCATCGGAGGAGAGGGTGTACGAGAGCGTGGTCAGCTGGGTAGGGGCCGATCCGGAGGGGAGGAGGAGACACCTGGCCAGGCTCATGGCCAGGGTGAGGCTGCCGCTGCTGTCGAGGGACTACCTCATGCAGCGGGTGGACAGCGAGGGGCTGTTCGAGTCGGAGCCCAGGTGCAAGGACTTCATCATCGAGGCGCTCAAGTACCACCTGGCGCAGGGGGACCCCGCCAGGCTGGTAGCATTCAGGGACTCGGAGAGGATAAGGCCGAGGATGCCAGTCGGGCTCCCCAAGGTCATGCTCGCCATCGGAGGACAGGTACGTTTCAATTGCTATTTCTTGAATGTGTTCGTGTTGTTATGTGTCTTCCTTTACCATAGGCGCCCAAGGCGATCTCCTCCGTTGAGTGCTACGATTTCAAGGAGGAGCGTTGGTTCTCGGCCACGGACATGAGCACCCGCCGCTGCCGCTGCGGGGTGGCCGTGGTGCGCGGGAGGGTCTACGCAGTAGGCGGATTCAACGGCAGCCTGAGGGTCAAGACAGTGGACGAATACGACCCGGTCAAGGACGGATGGCAGCCCGTCGCAAGCATGGACGCCAGGAGGTCAACGCTCGGGGTGGCAGTGCTCAACGACCATATTTATGCAGGTACATGTAGAATGGTAGAAAGTAAAAGCTAGGAAAAAATTGCGCGCGTAGCCCCTTGCCTAAGATTCCTTTCTGTCAGCAACCAACAACATGCAACAGCAGGCCAAGGGAGAGACCAGAGGTTCTTCCCAGGGCACTTCATTTTTCAGCACAGCAAAAATAAAACGCCAAGACAAGAGTTTATTTACCTGTAGACAAGTACAGAAAATGAATTGGTTCCGTCACATTCACACTTTACAAAGAGAAGTCACCCAGGCGACAACAAGCAGGGAAGCCATTCAGCCTCATTAATTACGCGTCTGTAGCACTTTATGATTTCCTGTCACGTCACATCCGCGATTAATCTTCGAAGAATTCTTGTTTTCCGTGGCAGAAAGCGGTTCTCTAGAGCGCTTGCCTTTGATCTCCATTCTTTGACAAACAACAAGCGAAAGGCACAATTCGCGGTTCCAAATGATTCTGGAAACATATTTGGGCCTTGTTCCGTCATCCCAGGACCCAGTGTCTAATCTTGTACGTCGTGAACACCACAAACATGGCCAAGCTGAGAGACACATTCGCACGCTACATATTCATTCGTCAAACTTAATCGGTATCTCTTTTTCCCTTTCATTGGACGCGCAAAAATAAATACTTTGGAATTTGAATTTTGAATTTTGATATATATTTTATCGTGCGTACGTGAAATCGTGCGACATTCACAGTTCACACGATCATTCACAATTTTATTTCTATTGATGTTTCAGCACAGTGCGAACTAACGGAAAGCTTTTTTCGTTCAATTTTCCAGTTGGCGGCTTTGACGGAAGCACTGGCCTCAATTCTGCCGAGGTCCTCGACCTGTCCGCCGGAGAAGCCGCCTCCGCCAGATCCTTCCAGTCCCTGGGCGGTCCCTCCAGCGCCTCCGGTCCCCTTGCGCTGCCATCAGTAGCCCGGGCGAGGGAGTGGCGCCCCATCGCCAACATGTCAACGCGGAGGAGCAGCGTCGGCGTCGGAGTCCTCGGGGGACTCATTTACGCCGTCGGCGGATACGACGGCAACAGCAGGCACTGCCTCAGCAGCGTGGAGGTTTACTGCCCGGAGCAGGACGTGTGGAAGCCGGTGGCGGACATGTCGGCCAGGTGATACAATCATTATGCCTGTTTCCGCGGACGGCTACTTCAACATCAACTTGTTTTCTGTCCGCAGGCGTTCCGGCGCAGGTGTCGGAGTGCTGGGCGGCCTGCTCTATTCTGTGGGCGGCCACGACGGCCCGCTGGTGCGCAAGTCCGTGGAATGTTACAGCCCGGAGAAGGACAACTGGTCGCCCGTGGCCGAAATGAACTTTTGCCGGCGCAACGCTGGCGTAGTGGCGCACGGGGGGCTGCTATACGTAGTGGGGGGCGATGACGGCACCGCCAATCTGCAGGTGAGTCCTTTAGACTAATCGAATTGTCAGTATTCTCAGCTACATCAAAGGCTCTTCTAGACATTTTGGTCTCTTTTCCTCCTTGTCTCCTTCCCAGTCTCTAGCAAAGTACCCTTCCATTTTCTTGCTTTGAAGTTGTAGTAACATAAATATGCACAGCCAGCAACACTCCAACTTTCCGTGATGAAGTCACAAGCAGTTCAAAGTACAAATGCATAATTCTCCTCCAGTCCGTCGAAGTCTACAGCCCCAAGACCGACTCCTGGACGATCCTCCCGGGCAACATGAGCATCGGGAGATCCTACACTGGCGTGTGCATCATCGACAAGCCAGACTCGTTTTAAAAGAAAAACAATCTAAGCTCAACAGCACCTCTCACAAAGAAACAGAATCCGAAGAAAACGGAAGAAAAAATTCACCCAGGCAGGAACCATCAAATATCAAACAACTGCAAAGGCAGAAGAATGGAAAAACCATTTCCCCCTCCAAGTGATAATTACATCCCGTACGCAGAGTTAAAAAAGTACGAGATAACAGAATAAAAGATAGCATTCCACCAGTTTTAATCTTCTCTCTGTCTTCTTCGGTCCTCCCACCCTTGAGCAAACTCATTTTGGACGGGGGACGTCATAGTCGCAGGGATTTCGAGAGAGAAAAAGGTCAAGTCCAATATTTGACCGCTGGACTTTAGATTGTTGGCCCAAGGGTGTGTGGCTGGAAAGGGGAAAACCGAAATTTCCCCCACATCCTGTTCCTAACTCCCTTAGGCCAGACTCCCCCCTCAGCTGCTGCCCTTTCCGGCTGTGCAGGCGAAGCAGTGGCTGCCAGTGCGGACGGGGGTCGAGGTCAGGTCGGAGAAGGACGAGATGTCGAACACAGTCAGGGGGCGACCTGGGAAGTGTAGAAGTTGTTGAACAAAATGGATTTTCGATTGCATAAAATACCTTTACCGGAATCGTTATTAACCTGCACCTCCAGCTGCTGGTTGAAGTCGCAGTCGAAGATTCGCCCCTCGTAGTCCACATTGATGATGCTCCTGCACATGAGCTTGTCCAGCGTGTTCGGATTGAAGCTCCTCACCAGCAGCGCCATGTACTCTTCGAGCTCTCCCCTAGCAAAATAATAGTACAGTGCGATTACGAATGATTGATTGGCCAGTTCGCACTGTAGCAAGACCTTTAAATTAGAGCGTTCGTACTATCCGTACCTCCTGTGGAGAAAGTCCGCGAATCTCTTGATAGGCACGTTGGCCAGAGCGAACAGATTGTTGAACTCTATGCCGAAGACTTCTTGCAGCTCCTCACGGTACTTTTCCTCCAGCGCAACTTGGTCCGGAGGCAGGAACGCGCCTGGAAATGGAACGTTAAACAGTATTTTGGTTGTTTTTGCCTTTCCGTTCTAGGTTCGTTTCGTACCAAGCGGATTATAGACCAGGTTCAGCTCTAGCCCCGTGCCCTCCTTGCCGTAGCCGAGGTCGTTCAGCTTGAGCAGCGCCGCTATTGACCTCGCGAAGACCCCCGATCCTCGCTGCAGGTTTACGTTCTTGGCGGAGTAGCAGGGAAGGGAAGCAACAACCTGGACAGAGTTGTCGGCGAGGAAGCGGGCGGTGTCCTCCTGGCCTGAAGTTTAGAGGAAATCGCAAAAGAATAGAGTTACTTCACTTTCTCTTTCGCTGGTAATCATGAAGTTCGGTAATTCTCTGTCCTCCATCAAGGGTATAATAATTGAGTTAGGTTAGGTCGTTTCCTTCTAGGGTGGGAAGGGCCCGTCAAAAATATTTGCGGTGACCGACCCCTCCCTTCGCCCTTTCCCCTCCCCTCATCAGCCACGCCCAAAGCCCAGCCCCTCCTTGAAGGAGAGGCCTAATTGTCGACCGCTCGTCAAGAACGTGTAGATACGTCACGTGATTCGTGCGCTATCAGTCTGGGCGAAAAACTGAGAGTGATGCAGGTTCACGCGTCCGTGCAATGACGGAAGGAGAAGAATATTCCGTTACGTGGTAGCTTACTACGTTTGTCAGTAGCAAATGGGTGGGGAGGGTCTGTCCGTCCTCGACCCTACGGAACCGCAAATAGCGGCGCCATAGTCTCAGAGACAGTCTGACCAAAGTTCAACTTTTCGTCTATATGCTTGCCCAGATAGGTGCAGTGGCAAAAGTGCATAGTTGTCATAGACAGCGCCAAATGCTTCCGTTTTTGGATATGACAAAAATATTCTTGCTTTTTGATAAGTTGTTTTTTTCACGAGTCCGGATATGAAGCCAAGTTATCAATTTCTTCATGGGCGTGGATGACTGAATGACGTCTCCCATCGCATCATGACGGTGGGAAGAAAGCAAAATGTGGAGGAGGGAGGAGACACGCCTAGAGCAAACACGGGAGAGAGCACAAAGATGCTCATGACTGACTGAGTATGTATGTTCCTCCCTCTCTCCCCACGCCCATGTGTAATTAGTGCAGGTAGACTGGCACCACCGTCCGTCCATCCCCACTATCTCTCGCCGCCTCCAGGTTGAAAAGAGGCTGCGGGAATACCCGGCTCTGGCACTCACATTTCAAACACCAAGCTATAAAAGCAAAGAGAAATAACTATTTCGACAGTCCAATTGGGAAATAAGAAGTAGGGAAATAAATTTGGAAAAAGATAAAAAAGAAGAAAACATGGCAGGCAAGGGACTCGGCGTGACCGAGTTCTTCCGCGGCAAGAACGTGCTGATCTCCGGCGCCTCCGGCTTCCTGGGCAAGGTGGTGCTGCACAAGCTGCTGACGACGGTGCCGGACGTGGGGGACATCTACGTCATGGTGCGCGCCAAGAGGGGAGTCACTGCTCAGGACAGGGTCAAGCAGATTCTGGAGGCGGTCATCTTCGACGACCTGCGCAAGAGCAACCCCGGACAGCTGGCCAAGGTTCGCCTGGTGGAGGGAGACGTGATGGAGCCGGCGCTGGCAATGTCAGAGGCGCACGCGGCAGAGCTGGCTGCCAATGTTAACGTTGTGTTCCACGCCGCCGCCGACGTCACCTTTGACAGGCTCCTCTCAGAGGCGTTCAACCTCAACGTGGAGGGCACCAGGAGGATGCTAGAGCTGGCAAAGAGGATGGATAACTTGGAGGTGCTATTTCTAACTGAGAAACGAAAAGGGTCATTTTTCTATCGACCTCTTCTTTCCCCAGGTCTTTGTTCACGTCTCCACGGCTTACAGCTACTGCGTTAAGAAGCACATCGACGACGGCCTCTACTCAGAGCCCTCCCTCAATGGCCACAGCATCGAGGGATTCAGAGAGATGGAGAAGGACCCCAAGTTCGACCGGAAGAAGTTCGTTGGGAGCTGGCCCAACACGTACTGCTACACCAAGGCCATCGCCGAGCAGATGGTGCAGGAGTACGCCGACGCGCTCCCCATCGTCATGGTCAGGCCATCCATCATCATCGGAGCCGTGAGGGACCCGGTGCCGGGCTGGGCGGAGGGGGCGCACGGGATGAACGGTGAGAAATGAAAATGGGAAAAGTGCAGCATGCGACAATTTCACGGTATCTTTTACGTTCAGGCTGCATCATCGGCTGCGCCACCGGCTTCGTTGACTCCATGAACGGGAAGGGCGAGAGCCTGGCCGACGTCATCCCGGTGGACATTGTCAGCAACATGATGGTGGCTGCCGCCGTAGAGAGAGCCAGGAACGGAAACGCCAACAACAACGTCATCCTCTCCAAGAAGGAGGGATCCGCCTCTGCCGTCGTCAACGGCGATGGCAGCGCCACTTCCATCCCCGTGTACAACTGCGTTTCGGGCCCCTACAACCCCATCTCCTGGAACGAGCTGGTCAAGCTCACCTCCTACTGGTCCCGCGTCCACCCTACAGAGGGCGTCCTCTGGGTGCCAGAGTGGAACTTCTACGACTCCCACCTGCGCAACCGCGTGCACATGGCCCTCCGCACCGGGCTGCCCTCATTCGTCCTGGACCTCTTCCGCCGCCTCTCCGGCGCCAGGCCGAGGTTCTTCCGCATGTACGAGAGGTTCCAGAAGGTTGACGCCGTCCTCCACTACTTCGTCACGCACGAGTGGAGGTGGGCCAACGACTCAACGCAGAGGCTGTTGGACTCAATGTCCGAGGAGGAGAAGCAAGTCTTCAAGTATGAAACCGGAAACTCTTAAACGAGCTTCGAGTTTTCACTCCATTTTCTCTACCTACGTAGGTTCGACCTGACTGGCCACGACTGGTCCACCTACATGGAGCAGGTTGTCCGCGGCGTGAGGACCTACTTGCTCAAGATGAGTCCCTCCACCCTTCCGGCCTCCCGCCGTCGCATGGACAACCTGCGCCGACTCAAGGACCTGACAATCCTGGCCGCCACCGCCGGACCTGCCTACTGGGTCCTCTCCTACCACGCCCGCAACAGGGACCGCGGCGGCGCCCCCGCCGCCCTACTGAGCCTCATCATGAAGCTGTACCGCCTGCTGCTGCTGCCCTCTTCCGCAGCCCGCGCCCTGCTGCTGGCCTCTGCCAGGAAGATCGCAGCTTTCAAGCCGTTGGCAGTCACCATGTCCAACTAACTGGAGAAAGTTGCATCAACGTGATTTTCTGTACATTTTCGACGCCTAAACCCGATAATATTCATGCTGTTGCAGAGACCATCAAAATGCGGTGCATGTACTCAGGCTTTTTTTTCTCGAAATATAATTACCGCATGCACTTATAATAATTTCGTCCAAAAACGAGAGGTGTTGGGTGGAAGGTGAGGGGTGAGCCTGGCGCGAATCCGTAGGGTAGCATACAATGATTACAAGTGTACACACATCGGAAGGTGGCGGCGATGGAAGGGGATGGATGGGTACGGCGGTAGGCGACACTCGGCTGAGGAGTGGGAGGGGAGGGATGCCGGCGGCGGCGTGCTAAGAGCGTGACATCATGCTCAAGTTGGGTGGAGACGCGGCGGCGAAGGTGGAGACCTATTTTCTCCCTCCGCTTTTCTTTTCGTGACACAATCACGTACCGCCTTACAAAAAAGAGATTTTTTAATCGCTCTCCCTTTTTTCGTATGTCGGACTTTTGACCTGCTGCTCTTTTAGGGCGGGGCTGGCGGCGGACACGCCCTTGTCAATTAGATTCCTCTTTTTATTCGTAGGTCTCAAGTGATTTTCTTTCCCTGCCTGATTGCTGCTGCTTCTGCTTCGGATGTTTCTTCCTGACAATTCCTTTTTCTTAGCGCTTGAGCCCGAGGAAGTTCCAGAATGCCCTGGCCTTCCTGTCCATGGTGTGTACATCGGCGCTCCCCCTCAGCCTCCTTGCCACCGACGCCAAAGCGCTCAGTTCGTCCTCCTGCTCGTCCTCCTTCTTCTCCCTGCCGATCACCTTTGGCCTGGCGAACCTGCTGGCCGCCCTCCCCACAGCGTCGTCGCCGGTCTTGGCCATCACCAGGTCAAGGACGCTGCTGGCCAGGATCTTTTTCGGGCGGAGACACAAGTCGAATTCAAGACTTACTGAATGACGCCTTTCTCAACTGCATTACTTTTAAAAAAACAAAATATTAAATTAATCAAAGCGTCATTCAGTGAGGTCTTCTGTTACATCTCTGAGGCTGCCCTCGTCCGGTAGGAACCTCATGACGGGCTCCTGCAGCGGCTGGACCCGCGGCGGGACCACGTAGCGGCCGGTGTAGCGGCATTCGCTCAAGGCGACAAGGGCCAACAGTGTGACCACGGCGGCGGTGGGGAAGCAAACGAAGGGGCGCATAGCGGTATTCGATGAGGTTGGACAGAATGCGCTTGTTCTCTCTTCGGACTCTGGAGAGAGACTGAGTTTTTGGAGGGGAAAGGAAAAGAGGGCTTTCGAAGGCCTTTCGGAGGCCTCCTTCCCCTTTCTCTGTTTCTTGTACGTAGGTGGGTGGCAAAGAGGAAGAGCGGCGGAATTACACTGTCTAAAGTATGGGGAAGACGGCGTGAAAGTGTGAAGGAGGGCATAAAATCGAAAAGAGGATCACAAATGGAATAGTCCACCTTTCTACACATGGAGTGCGGTCTTCCCAAAATGAACCAACCACTCATTCTGGGAGGTAAATATACAAAACCCAGATGATATCGAACTATGAGAGTAAACAACATTAACGAACATTTGATCGTCACATACGCATTTGCCGCCGGCGCCATGAAATTTCAAGTGCTTCAACGTCATCGAAAAAATACCGATACGCCTCGTGCATATCCTGAAATACAAAACTTTTTTCGTGATCGACCATAAGGCTACCTCCACTATGTATTCGACACTGGTATGCATAGCCTGAAGCGCTATATTGAACTCGAGTTGGCAATTTGCATGCAGCAGCAGCAGAGGAGGAGATGATGCAGAAAGTTGTCGCAATGTTCAGAACAGAACTTCTCATCGGCCTTCGAAAGACTTGAACACCCTGCAAGTTCTTCAACAGGTCTGGGGATCCGATGTCAGTGCATCCGTATCTTCCTTAAATTGGGGGCAGTACACGAGTGTACATGCTTATTTTTTCCGGAATAGGATATCCGGCTGGAAAATCCCCCGCTTCCTCCCGACGATCAGAAAAAGATATCCATAAATTCCCAATGCTCGTCCGAAATACCCAACTGCGCCACCGACCACGTTCGACTAAACGTGAGAAAAATAAACTCAAAATCTTTTTTGGATCCTACCTGGCTCTAGCAGCGCCGTCAGGTTGCACCTGTCCACGACCTGCCGCCCCAGGTGCCGCGCCGAAGAGGCCAGGAAGCGGAACTGCTCGCACAGCTCGGGGGCGCCGCCTAATGGGACCATGGGCGCATAAGCAAACGTTATTAAATTAAGCGTTACACTGTATGTACGGTTTTGTTTGCAGAAGGGCGGCCATACGGTGCTGCTGCTACAACTTTGACTTAATTGAACTTTCTTCGGTCCCCGTTGCCCTGGAAGATTACGCGGAGCCATTGAGCCGCTATTGTTTGAAATTGTCGGCGTCACAAGTTTTGAAACAAAAGACTTTATAAGCTTCCTGCTTACCTGTTAGATCGAGTGTATGGATGCTCTCCTCCTTCTCCAGCAGCCTCAAACACCGCTCTGCCGTTTTCCTAAAAATATTCCACAGTTTATACGCCACATTGAATGGGGAAATGCATGTGGTGTCGAATTCAAAATGCACACCTGGACATGACCTCCCTGGTCCTCTTGGGAGAGGACTCCACGTGGCAGTGGGAGCAGGCCTGGTTGCAGTAGAGTCCAACGTTGAGCTGGAGGGTGTCTGGCGGGCGGCGGTGAAGGGAGAAGGGGCGATGGTCTGTAGGATAAAAATGTCCGATATATTGAAAGGAAAAAGGAGTTCGAAACAGGCTACTCATATCTATTATGCCATGTCCAATATCCGGCCGAGGCAGAAGACGGTTTAGCAAATTTGAGTTTTTTTTTCATCCTTATCCAGAGAGCTTTTTTGTGCCAATATGCGCAGGTTACGTACCTTCATCCTCTTCTCCTTTCATAATGTTTTCCCGATCTTGCGTCACAAAATCGTCGATGGCGGCATTTCGGCACACTTCCTCGAAGGAGGGGAGGCCGAAATTGTCCAGGGCCCGCTGCCTAAAAGACGAAAAAAACTTGCTTTTCGCGTCTAAATTAAAAAAGGAAAGTTTTTTTCCGTTTGGGATGATGAAGGATTCATCTTGCCTTCGTAGCCTCTCTTCCTTGGCCGAGGCTTTTGAGCCGAGCCTTCTTATGTCTTGGGCAGTGCGAACTTCATTGGGGGTGATGTCCTGCTGTTGCTGCTGTTGCTTCTGAGTCTTCATCTCCGACAAGGTTTCCGGGATCAAAGATTCCTTTGAGACAAAGAGATAAAATGAAAGAAAGTGCAGACCCTTCCTACCATGCGGAATTGTTACTTTCGGTCCGTCTTCCTTGAGCAACTTTGTCACCTCCTCCGGTAGTTGCGGCCTAGGCTTTTTCTCAGGCCTTTTGAGCCTGAAATTTTATATCAAATTATTATTATTATTAAAAATAAACGAACTGAATGACTCCAAATCTATGAATAGTTTTTACCAGCAATAGATGTTTTTAGAAATAGTGAAATGCGTACCTGTGTTCGTGTATGTTTACGCTGGTTCCGCTGCTGTACTTGTCGCTGGCGGAGGAGGACGTGGTGGCCATGGCTCTCCTAGCCGCCACCGCCAGGCCTGGGACCCTCCCCAGGATCCTGAGCGACATCCTGCTGCAAAGACAGCTCAGGATCCTCGGAAGTACACTTTCCCTGAGATTGCAGCTACGCACTTCACTTCACTGGTGCCCAGAACTCCTCAACTCCGGCTGACTGCTGATTTTAAATGCGCATTCAGCGTACGTAGTACGTTCCGTATCGTAGCAACATTGCAGCCCCCGTTGTGGGCAGGAAAGTGACAGGGAAGAGGAGAGTTGGGGACAGCCCCAGTGTTGCTGGGCGGGTTTGTTCTCAGGTGCTGTACCCGTCTCTGTGCTTGTGTGCTCGGGTGTAGGAGGAGTGGGCAGACGGGTTTTCCCTCCTGTTAATTTCCCTCTAGCTCCCCCGGCAAAAAAGATTGAGGAAGGAAAAGAGCGCGATTTCGAAATGAAAGTTGGCAGCCAAGCGCTCTACTGCATTTACT
>JAAUYJ010017270.1_pt1 | contig 11490 bp, 5 predicted proteins | sample 7278031 | NCBI WGS metagenome assembly JAAUYJ01 (sample SAMN14350222, study PRJNA611818) | marine sediment metagenome | isolation source: surface marine sediment (1.8m) | place: French Polynesia: Moorea | collected 2018-08 | reverse complement strand
TACTGCGCACGTGTGAACCTTTTAAAATGTGGGCGTTGTTCTTTTCTATGTTGACTGTTTTCTAAATTTCCGGGCATGAAAACGAAAAACCTGGAACATTTTCTGTGATACCCTAATTCCATCTCCCGCCTTTTGGTGTCCTACTTCTTCGAAACAATAACCCGTCTCTTTTTGTCGATCGTAAATAAAAGTTGGCCGAATCGCTCCGAAAGAATGACAAGAAATATCGTCTTGTAGGTAGTTTCTCTCCCCGATGTGCACCTTTCTCTCGAAAGTACTCTTCTTTCTTTTCTATTCTTTTCTTGGCGTCTGGTGAGAAATTCCCCACGTTTTAATGCCCTTTTCGCAACTGGAAATTAACCTTGCAGTTGATGGGGGGATTAAAAAGGGTTTGGTAAAGTTGACATTGCGCATCTGACAGCCCCAGAAAATGAGGTGGTCCGCTCTTTTCCTCTGACACCACCTGTTTTAAGGGGATGCTTGAGTCATAATAGGAAGAGGGAGACGAGCTTTTAAAATGTGAAGAAATTCCCCCTCGAAAATGAGGATCGTGAAAAGTGCCATTTTCCTACCATTTGTCTTGACAGGTAGACAAGAAATCCACTAAATACACAAAGAAGCTTTCTGTTTTGTTTCAATTTCCATCCTTCTTTCATCCCCTTGACCCTTTTCTTTCCATAAGGAATTTACTAACTTACTTATAATCACGGAAGGAAAGCAAAAAAAATCCTGATAGTTTAAGAGGGTGTTTTCTACTACTTTGCAGCTTTTTTGCACCGCAATTTGTGTCAATCACAGAACCGAGGGACGGCGCCTGTTTCTGGCAACTAAAAGCGGCGGGACAGGGAGTTAGGAACGGTAGTTTCAATCGCCGATACATACATGTACACCGCAAAAAAGGGGGCCACGGACGAATAATTTTTAGTCTGCTTGGCCCTGTCAAGATGCCTGTGAAACTGAGGGTCAGAGCCGTGCCCTGGTCTGCTTGGGGCTTTAAAATCGCGGCGGCCACAACCGATCAGTTTTATGACAGTACGAAACAATGTAGCATGTGCTCTCCTTCCTTCCATTTCCCCACATGTACTATAATATTCCGCCGCGGTTTTTCTTTTTTTTCGGCACATGCATTTATGCTCTGGAGCCCTTCTTCCATCACGGTCACAGGGGAAGGAGGAGGGAGGGCCTGTTACGGTGGCTGGTGATGCTCCCGTTCTGACGCCCTCTCTCTCTTACGCACGCGACGCAAAAGTGGCGCAATGACGCAAAAATGCCGCCGGTGCTGCGGTGGCAGAAAAAATATGCAGCAATAAAAGAGTGGGGGAGACATCGATTTCGATGCACTGCAGAATGTAGGAATTCCGCAGCATCCAAGAAAATCATGAATGTGAAATCGCTGCTTGATCTGCTTGCAATGCATACGCCCTTCGTACGCACACAATGGCGTCGGAGGTATAAATGAAGAATCGATAACAGTGCCAAAAAAAGGCTTCATCTCACGAATATTCCTGCTCCCACAAAAGAGGTGAAAGTTTGAAAGTTTTTCGAAGACGCACACAATGGCGGAGGGCGAGGGAGGGGCCGGCGCCAATTTCTTCCTCTTTCTCCTCCATTCTTTCTTCCGGTGGCGATATTTTCATTTTCATTAAGGAGGGGGAGAGGGAGAGAGGGGGCAATGCCCTGGGTGCACGATCTGCTATACCATCAGGCGTAATTTTATTTACTTTCCTCCAAACTCTTTCGCCTCTGGCGGTGCCCAATGGCTCGATAGGTCTTCCGGGGGGAAATCGAAAAATGGACAGACAAGGATTTTTCTGGAAAAAAGAGCTTCCTAAACATGGCATGTTTTCTAGTTCTGCCTCCGTGTCTCGAGGGAATATTTTAGTGTGCTGCTTTGATTGCACGGAGGCGGAATTTGGGCTGGGAGAGGGGGGGGGTAGATATTTTTTTTCGGCGGCAACGACGCTTTGTAGAAAAATATCAGGGTTTTGGAAAACGGCCTAAGTGATATTTGATGAGCCCCAAACGACGACGCCGACGAAAAGAAAGTGAAATCGAAATCTTCACTTCCGCTCTGTAGTATTCTGGGAATTACGGGGTGGCGGAGGAGCGAATTTCCTCCCCTTCTTCTTCCCGTTCCCTCGCCCTGCGGCAAAACTTTATTGGCTCGTCAGATAGAGGAAAAGAAGAAGTCGATCTTGAACCCTTCAATTTGAAAGTTGGTTTTTTCTTCTTTCTCCTCTATTTTTATTGGAAAGTGGTGCAAGGCGAGCCACCGACCATCCTGTGGTGGTGGACTTTCGCCTCACGGTTCCTCTCTTTCCCGGCCTAAAAGCCCCCATAACGACATTCTGGATTGAAGTGGGGGGGAGCAAGCTGGGGTACCCGGGCGTGACCGCCAAAAAAGTACACCTGATCTATGCAGGGTTCCTTTTTTGTCGCAGTTCAAATTTCGCTACTACAGCACGTAAACTCCGGACTTCCTCCTTTTTCTGGGCCAAGATCCAATTATTCCCTGAACCCTTCCAAAAATAATAGTTGGAAAGAGGGGCTGTACCAGAAAACCATGCTTTGAGCTGTTGCTTTCGCCTCGTTTGCCAACGGGATCTAAATAATCTTTCTCACCTCTTTCCTCCGCCTCCCCTTCCTTTTCCTCCTCCGCTGCAGCAAGGGATCTTGGAGGGAGGAGGAGGGGAGGAGGATAAGGAGGCGTTCAATCATCGTCGCCGCCATCTTCTGTTTCCTCCTCCTCGTTGCCACCGCCACCTTCTCAGATTTGGCGCAGGGTTCCCCCTCTTCTCTCGAGAAATGGCACACTCGGTCAGAAAAGGATTTTCCTCCCCCTCCCCCTCTTCCGCCCTCATTTTCTCCCTTTTGCGGTCTTGGATTTGCACTCACGTCCTCTCCGCACAGGGTCGCAGCCGCAGCCGCCGCTCTGTCCGCTTCCATTTTCGGTTTGGGCGACCGATTTTTTTCCTTGCGAGAGAAAAGTCGCGTATAACAGATCACATTACAGTTACCCTCGCCCCCACCTCCATTTCTTGAAGACCGGAGGAGGGAGGGCGGCGGCAGTAACTTTCGCAGAGCGCAACGAGGCAGGGAAAATTGTCCACTTTTTCTTTTTTGCAAATGTGGGAACCGGCCTCTTCTTACGACGATGCTTGTTCACTTGCCCGTGTAATTGGTCTATCTCCCTTTCCCCCTCCAAACTCCGCCTACTTCTCAGAGATGAGATGTGTGAAGGAGGGAGGGGAAAAATAAGACAAACTGGCGGCGAAGGGGAAAAAGCTCCCAATGTTTGCGGGAAGCCAGCGTAAGTGCCTTCTTTTCCCTTGCGTGAGCCCACTCCACAGGTGACGGCTTCAAACGCTTGGAGTTTTTTATTGGCAATTAAGCCAATGCCAGGGGAATTAGTGAAAGCAGCCGGCTGTCGAAATAAAACTGTTCCTTATGAAACTCACGATGTTAATCTAAACTTCCTCTGCCGCGCCTGATGATATCCATTAGGCATCTTCGATTTCTTCGAATCCTTCTCCCCCCGTGCCAAAAGGATCCCACGGAAGCTTCTTCTTCGTCTTTCTTCTCCCTTAATGGCCAACACCAGATGTTGTCCTCCTCGCAGTCGAGAATTCCAATCGAAGAGAAGTTTTTTTGCGAAATTCCGCTTACGTTTTCTTCTTTCCACTTTCACTTGGACGCGCGCGCGTGTTGTTATTTCAATTTTCTTTTTTTTCTTCTTCCTTCTCCTCCTTCGATATCTTCCTTGGCCAACAACACCTGCTTTTCTCACGCCGAATTAGCGGACAACAAAGCTTGCTGCCTTGCGCTCTCCTGCAGAGCAAAAGGTTTTTCTTATTCTTTTCCGTGCACCCCTTTCTCCTCCTTCCGTTGTCGACGGGGGGGGAGGGTTTTAGGATCCAGATGACCAACCACTCTTCTAAGCTCGGCGGCTCAAGACCCACTGCGGCTCCGGCCCAATTTCGTAGGCATGTGCGTAGAACAGAAGAAAGCGAAAGTGCTCCTCCCGCCCACGATCCCTCCCCTGTTTCACCGTTGCCCTCCTCCTCCGTTTCAGGACTGTCCGCGCGGCGGAGAAAAGGAACGGTTCCCTCTCCTATCTTTTTCGGCTTTATGTTCTCGCCCTCCTTCACCTCTTCCTCCCTCCTCGTCTTCTTAACTGCCAAAAGGGAAGGGGGAGAGAATGGAGAGAGGTGTGTGGAGAGCGCGGCGTGTCTTTCAGGCTCCGTTTACCTGACAATTGATTGGAACAGAGGGAGAGAAAATCAGGAAGGGCAACTTTTTTATATAGTGGCCCTCCTCTTCCTCCTCCCTCTCTCTCGTCCCAAAATTGACGCCTTTTTTTCTAGCAAAGAACGTCCGCGACGCGTTGCCTGCACGTAACTCGACTGGTTTTTTGTTTCTCTCCGGATAGTTGGCGCCCGAACGCGAAAACTGGAACTGACACTTTTTGTTATCTCGGGACCTTTTCCAGGCGTCAGGTTGGTTTCACGCGAAAATTTCGTCTCCCCCCTCCCCCCTTGGCCGGCGCGCGCGCACCCGCTAGAAAGAGAATATCCATGCAAGCGGCGCCGACGAAAACCATGCAATGCGCAACGAAAGACGGACGCGGGGCGTAGAAAGAAAGAAGAGTACAACGCATCTCTTCCCAGGAGTTTCGAAAAAAAGCTTGCAAAGCTGATCCACCTCTAATTAAAGTGTCAATTACTGTCGGAATACATACTGTACATATTTCGCGCAATACTAAGCGGTGTCACAATGCGACGAAAAGTGGGGCGCGGCGAGAATATCGACTCGCACTTATTACCTGTTACATGTGCTGACCACTTCTTTTCATGTAGTACGCGCTTGCGTATTGTATGTATGCGCGTCAGTCAAAAAGTGCGGCGTCACGCCGGGTGGGTCCCCTCTCTCCCGGGTGTGACCGACGATGTCACCAAGGTCAGCTCGGGACGGGAGAGGCGACCGGAATAAATATTTTTTTACGGCCGCGGCGCCCGCCACGCCTCTAGCAGGTTCCCACATATTTTTGATATTTAACAACATTGCATGCCAGGCTTTTTTTGTCGATAAACGCTAATTGAATTACTCATTGCTTGTGTAGGAAAGAGATGCTCTAAACCAATAGTTCACAAAAATGTTGGCTGCTTTTTTCGCTTAAATCTTGCTTCAGTGCAACTCAAAAAATGCCAAAAGGTCCTTACGCCAACTACTAGGCAGTCTTCAGACATCGCCGAAGGAGAAGACAAAGAGCTTGACTGGGATAGTAAAAAAAGAACTTTCAGACGAGGGGAAAGCAGGAAAAATCGGCATTTTTGGCGACATACTTTGATCCATTCTTCCCCCTCTGCTTCCCAGCTTTTCTTTGCTGGTGGGCTCCGCTGAGAATTCGCCTGTTTGGGAGCTTCTTCCAATCCATTTCCAAGTGGCATTCTGTGAACAAGGGGTAAGAAAGATGCGACAATTTCCCCCTTTCTTCCGCTCCTTTTCTTTCCTTTTCATCTTCCTACTTTCAATTTTTCTGTGCTCTGCTGTCTCTCCCTCGCAATTCTTTTTTCTTTGCCCCGCACATGACGGCATTTCCCCTATAAGGCTTTTTATCGCAAAAACAAACTAGAAACTATATTTTTGTACATTAATTTTATGGGAAAATGCATCTCCTCAAGGTAGAGGTGATTTCTCATTTCTCGTCCGCGCCGACCCATGGCCTGCATAATTCATGTCTTTGCCTCCTCCCCAGCACAACAAAACCCTTTCGGGAAAATAATCGGTATTGCCGGCGATGCAACCGGCGGTCACGCCCCGGCGGCCACCAAGGTGATACTATCATGGTGAAAAACCACGGAATTATTATATTCCTCTCCTCTTTTCTGACAGGAAGACAAAGGAAGATTCACGCCCCTGTGTCTCATAAATGTTCCGAGAACAGGTGCTTTGCTTTTGGAGGGAGGCAAGGTCAGCATCAAATGTGCATCGCGTGATCCCTTTGTTTTTTGCTGTCTCTCTCCCGACTTTTGACCTGGATTTCTCGCTTTCAGTACTAGGTTTCATTTCGACTCGCGGAGTCGGTGATTCAATCGTCCTTTTTCCGACTTTTCCCTGCTCCTCCTCCTCCTTCTTCGCCTTGAATGTACAGGACATGGTTTGTTGCTGCTGTTTATCAGTGCGTGTCGCTATAAGGCGGAGGGGGAATTATGTTTCCCTTAATTTCTCCCCCTCGCTGATTGAGATACTTGTTTTCTCCTCTGAACGCAAAAAAAATAACTATTTCCCGTAAAAGTACTAAACATGGCAGAAGAAAGGGAGGAGGGGGAGGCTGGTGGTGGGCTGCATGCAAGAGGCCTCTTCTGAAGGACGGGAGAAAGGACCTTTCCGCGGCGAGAGATCGGGGCAGTCGCTTTGGAGACGGATTTGTTTGGTCGATCCCGACCTCGGGACTTCCGAAGCTACCTTCTTGCAAGCCTATAGTAATTCGTGCTGCGCAGTTTCTGCTCCAGTTTCGAGTGCCGCAGGACCTCACGTCTAAAGTTTTTTCTTCTTTTTGAAAAAAAATCTGCCAACCGCCGCCGAGATGCCTCTCAAGTCCCCCGGAAAGGCGTCCTTCGCAAAGTCGGTGAGTTAATTTGTCCGTACATCGTGTTCTGTTTTAGTTCTCCGGAAGCTCCATTTTCCCTACTTTTTTCCGTTTCGGGAGAGCAAATTAAAAAGCAAAAAGAATCTCAGTGCATACTTCGGCACATTTTTCTCTCCTCTCCGAGAAATCGAATCTCATGCCAGAAAGTCACCGTCGCGTTGCTTGCAGGTCAGGGCAGTAAGTATCCCTTAAAAACATGCGTCCAATTAACAACCACAAAAAAACAAAACAGTTTTTTCTGCCCCAAGGAGAAACACTAAAGAAGGATTATTTTCCAAGTCTGTCTGTACCTACTACAGAACAAAAACATACTATGAAATCTTTGAAAAAGTATCATATTAAAGGTTCCATTGACGTATTTCTCTTCTATACCCCCCGCCCCCGATTCTTTTTCCTTGGAAACTTTTTTGAAGTTCACGTTCGCCGCGAATGCATCGGTATGTCAAGAAGGGGTGAAGAAAGGAAAACATTTATTAAATAAATGCTGGGAAACCGATTGTGCCCGTCCCCCGTCCGTCCCCAAAGTCAAAAGTTTTATTTCCAAGAGAACTTAAGAGAGTTCTATCGAAGGGAACAAACCTCTCTCTTGTCCAGAATACCCTATATACAGTTATACCTATACGGCTACGAGACCCTTAAGATGTATCCTCTACAAATGTTTCAGAAAGATATATTAAAATTACAGATGTACAGACAGACAGAACAAAGAATTACCTGACATACTACTTTCAGGGGTTCGTCAAATTCCTTTGCAGATGAGTTGGAAGGGGGGTCGCACTTTTAAGGATGCCTCTGCTGCACGCCTGAACCAGCAAGTGACGACATAAGACTCTTGGGCTCCCCCCCAAAAAAGAAAACCAAATCTTACCCTTGCCCCCGTGTGCGCAATTCCTTCTTTTTAGCTGAACATGGTCCTTGGCGCCAACAAGCAGGTACTCTCGAGAAAAAAAACCGAGGCACAAGAACAAAATATATCATGTCAAGAAAGCTTCAACTTTGAACGCAAAAATATGCAGTTGCCGCAAGAAAAAGTAAGAGTCCGTCCAGTTCATTGTCCTACGTTCACATTCCCAAAAAAATCTTTCCAAACCTCCCCCGTTTTTGTCCCGTTCTTTGTCGAAATTCAGAAGCCCGCCACACCACTGCTACCGCCGCTGCAAGAGTGATCAAAGTTCAAGTGCAAAAAGTGTAATCCGCTGCCTCTCCTCCACTCACTTCTGCCCAAAGAAAAAAACTCCAACTGCGTACAGTTGTAATAGCAAGAATAGGTAACATGGAAGCTAGCTAGGGCTCTTTCATATGCTTGCACAACTTGTCTCAGCTTCTGACACTCAAAAGCATAGCAAGCGGATATTAACTAGCCGTATTTTGAGGCAAACGGGACAAATTTATTCGACTATTAAATGCATAAATCGGCCAACCATGTCACCTTTGTCGCCCTCCGAAACCTTCGAATTCCCAACGTATGTACCAGTACCTCATTTGTTAAAAACAGCCTCTAATTCGGACAACAATACCACACGACAAAATAATAAGCAGATGACACTTCCTCAGCTCAGTTCAGTTTGTCTGTTCAAAACAGTAGTTTTCACCTATTACCATAAGAGTTTCCTTTCAAAGACGATTTCGGAACAGGACAAACATAGTCTTCATCAAGCGGGAAAAAATGTACAAAATAAAATTTGCAAACTGACTCTGCACAGCAGACAAGGAAACAGTTCATCTCACGACATGATATGGTACACCGTACACATGTACACATTCAGCGAAAGGGACAGTCCAAATATAAAAAAATCACGTCTCCCTTCCAAGCAGACCTGCCAGCATCCCATGAAAATATGAACAAAGATATGTCCAGTTTTCTTACTACGTTTCTCTTTTCCTCTTTCTCTCTTTATCTCTCCATACAAAACTTTTGTACTAAAATACACAACCACCTCCCTCCTCCAACATCTGCGCCCCGGGGGAAAACCAAAAGGCCAAGACCAAGCCCGGCGCCTCACCCGGCGGACCCGGCGCCTCACCCGGCGGACCCGGCGGCGGCGCGGGCGCCACGCCGTTCGGCGCCATGCTCGGGAAGAAGGGCGGCGCGGGCGGCGCGGCTGGCGGCGGCGGAGAGCAGCACGGGATCCTGGAGGGGATCTCCTCCCTGCACTCCTGGATCAAGACGCAGACCATGATACGGCCTCAGCCCAGGGCGGGGAGGGGAGGAGGGAGGCTCACGGGGCTCTATGACGAGGTAATTATTTCATAACTACCTAGTAAAAACCGTAAGCTTTTTTTGTTAGTTTTCGAATTAAATTTTATTTATACAGAATGCCAAAATTATATCTCTCTAGCGCCATCGTTCCGTGGGAGTGAAGTACGGTAGAAGGAAAACAATAATATTTTTATTCTCTCCTATGTGAATAGTACTTATTGCCCCTTTCCATCGCGGGTAGAACCATTTGTATATTTTCTGGCAAGAGGGTAATAGAAAAAAGTGTACCAAATATCACCGACAGCGTATGCAGTCAAAAGAACATATTTTCAAGCTAAATTCGGCGTGATTGGTTTTCCTCTGCATTTTCTGTACTATACTTGATCATCTGCTTCACTTCTGTACATTGCCCAAAGGCCCCGCGAAAGGCTCCTTCTCTTTTTTTCATTCATTATATTTCAAACAATTCTGCCTCCTAAGGGTACTACTACCGACTGACATGACAGACTGAAAAAAGCGACCCCAACTTGCAGACTACTGATGATTATCTTCCAAACCATACCTGGGCATGCAGGAGGTCAGGGTTTTGAACCATCCTCCCTAGACCTTTTTCTCAGCACAATTTTTATCCCCCCCGGCCCCCAAAAAAATTCCTACATTTCAAGGGGAAAATAGGGAAAAACCATCCAATACATTCTATCTCCATTTTTTTGCCGCCTTCGGCGGCATATGTTCCTTAACCGTTGCAGTTGAAGCACAAATAGTTATCACAAAGGTTTTAAAAAATGATTTTTTTTCTAATCTTATTCTTGAACAGATATTGAGCTTGTTGCATACTGGTAGATCTTCCTTTGAAAAAGACCCAAGAGCAAAAATAGGCCTTTTTTGCTGTTTTGGTGAACTTATATGGTTATCGTTATGATAACCCAATGAGTACCCAACTTCCTACCTCCGGCGAGAATCCCCCTAGGGCCCTAGGGGTCTGAAAAATGGCCCTCCCCCCTAGCATCCGAAACTTTCAGACCCCCTACTGCCCAGGTATGTTCCAAACCCTTTTTATCCCACCCTGTTTCCATGCTCCCCCCAAGCAGTATATACCTGCGAACAAAAAAATTACTAGAGTGGCATAAGGGCACAAACACCGAAATTGTGAGATATCGGTAAGAAGGTGACCAGATATAAACTCCGGTAATTGTCGATTTTCTTCCAGCGGAATTATCTAAGTTGACGACAATGAATATTTTTTCTCGCAAGCTTTATGACCTCCAACTCCTTCAGGACCTCGACGAAGACGTGGTGATCACCCTGACCGCCAAGAACCCGCGCGCGCCCAGGAACGTCGTCCGCTTCGACCACACCAACGGGGAGTACGTCGCGGTCAAACTGGGGGAGACCATGATTGACCACCTGGTGAGGGAGAATGGACGATGTTTTCCCCCAAACTACGGTATTTTCTAAGTTCAAGCTTTTTTAACTCTTTTGTAGTCGTAACTTACGACTCGTAAGCGTTTGTTTGTGCGTTGGTAAATAAGTAAGATATTGAACATTTCGCTGATGTAAAAGCAGTATTATTTTTTTGCCAAACTGAAGGAATTGTGGTCCAAATTGTTTCGTCTTTCATTATCAGGAGATCGAGAGCACTTGTCTGCACAAGGAGTCCCCTGAGGCCAAGGCGCAGATCGAGGCCCACGGAGGACACTTCAAGAACGGTGAGGCTAATAAAACAATCTTGTTTCCATCACCCAATTTCTCAAAAGTGAACATGCCTTAAGAAAATCAATGTACTGTACTGTACTTTTCTCCACTTTTTCTTCCATCTCTTTATTCCGACACTTTTTCCCTTTCTTCCTGTACCCACTCGTGTAAAAAAATCATTTGAACCGACCCTCGGCGGCACTGGACTGGAGATACAATACTCATTTCATTGACGAAAGAAAATTACCCGACGTTCACTTTCCCCCCGTACAACTACATTTCATTTCAGTGTTCAAGCGCTTCACTAGAGGTGTCATTAGGAACCAGAAGATAAAGCAGGCCTTCGCGGGCGACTCAGGAAAGGAAAAAAAAGACCACAGGATATTTTGACTGATAACACGAGAAATACCAAACATCCTTCAACTGTCCCTGTCCGCTGACGTCTTAAAAACAACTTAACAACTTAGAACATACCTGCCGCGAGCCAAGCCAACGCATTCACTTAAAAAAATCATGAGAGTGAGAAACCAAATACGAACGAGACTCGACACACCAAACCGCAGCCTATTTATTGTCCCGTCCTAAAAACAAAATAATAATACGCCACAAAGCGCATTTAATGAACCAGCCAAGGTAAGAAACGCCTTTTTGGGTGCTTTGCTCAAAATTTCAGACAGGGTCGCCGGGAGGAAGCCAAGGAAGAAGAAGAAGAAATCCTCCGCCACCGCCACCGTCGGGGGAACCCCGATAGACGTCAGCCCCTCTATGATGAGGCTGCAGCAGCAGCACCTGCCGCCCACCCCTGAGGCTGTGGCTCCGCCAGGTGCCGAGATTGGCCTGCTACGGCTTTCTGCAGGCAACAGCAGCAACAAGCCGCGCTCCCCGTCCGCCAGCAGGAAGAACAGCTTGGTGGCGGCGGGAGATAGCAAAGGCGGCAGCAGGAGGG
>JAAUYJ010223000.1_pt1 | contig 11495 bp, 9 predicted proteins | sample 7278031 | NCBI WGS metagenome assembly JAAUYJ01 (sample SAMN14350222, study PRJNA611818) | marine sediment metagenome | isolation source: surface marine sediment (1.8m) | place: French Polynesia: Moorea | collected 2018-08 | reverse complement strand
CCGGTCGAGGAGATCAAGGTCGGCTTCGATATCCTGAAGGCGCTCGGCCTGCGCCATCGCGGCGTCAACGTCGTCTCCTGCCCGTCCTGTGCGCGCCAGCAGTTCGAGGTGATCAAGACCGTCGAGCTCCTGGAAAAGCGCCTGGCGCACATCACCACGCCGATGACGCTGTCGGTCATCGGTTGCGTCGTGAACGGTCCGGGCGAAGCGACGATGACCGATATCGGTCTCACCGGCGGCGGCCGCGGCACGCATCAGATCTACGTCAACGGTCTGCCCGACCACCGCCTCAAGGACGCCGACATCGTCGACCATCTGGTCGCCATGGTGGAGCAGAAGGCGGCGGAGATCGAAGCGGCCAAGGCCGAAGAAGAGGCCGCGGAACGGGCGTCGCACGCCGCCGAATAGCCGACAGTCACGGAGAGGCTCCTTGCCCGCGCTGCAGCCGGTCCGCGGCACCCACGACCTTTTGCCCGCCGATATGCGGCGTCACCGCCGCGTGATCGATGTCGCGCGCGAGATGGCCGGGCGTTACGGCTATCAGGAAATCGTCACGCCGGTCTTCGAGTTCACCGAGGTTTTCAAGCGCACTCTCGGCGAGACCTCGGATATCGTCACGAAAGAGATGTACAGCTTCACCATGGGCGAGGGCGAGCAGATCACGCTCCGGCCCGAGGCGACGGCCGGCGTCGCGCGCGCGCTGATCTCGGGCGGCCTGTTCCAGCACCTGCCCCTGAAGTTCTTCTACCATGGCCCGATGTTCCGGCACGAAAGGCCGCAGAAGGGACGGCAGCGGCAGTTCCATCAGATCGACGTCGAGCTGCTCGGCGTCGCCGAGCCCTTGGGCGACGTCGAGATCATTTCGGTCGGCGCCGATATCCTGAGGGCCCTCGGTATCCTCGAGCGCACGGTCCTGGAGCTCAACACGCTGGGCGACGCCGAGAGCCGCAAAGCCTACCGCGAGGTCTTGGTCGCTTATTTCTCGGATCATCAGGACCGGCTGTCGGAGGACAGCCTGCGCCGGCTGACGCGCAATCCGCTGCGCATTCTCGATTCGAAGGACTAAGGCGACCGTGCCGTCGTGGCCGAGGCGCCGCTCTTCACCGACTACCTCAATCAGGCGAGCGTCGATTTCTTCGCGGCGGTGAAAGAAGGGCTCTCGCAGCTCGGCATCTCCTACAGCGAGAACCCGCGTCTGGTGCGCGGCCTGGACTACTACACCCATACCGCCTTCGAGTTCACGACCACCGAATTGGGCGCGCAGGGCGCCGTGCTCGCCGGCGGCCGTTACGACGCGTTGATCGAGACCATGGGCGGTCCGCCGACCCCGGGCACGGGCTGGGCCGCCGGCATCGAGCGGCTGGCGATGCTGCTCGCCGAGGAACCCGCCGCGCCGCGGCCGATCTGCGTGGTGCCCGTCGGGCCGAGCTGCGAGTCGGTGGCCCTGACCTTGAGTCAAAAGCTGCGGGCCGAGGGCTTCGTCGTCGAGCTCGGCTTCAGCGGCAACCTCGGCAAGCGCATGAAGCGGGCCAATAAACTCAAGGGACGCGCGGCCATATTGTTGGGCGACGACGAGCTGGCCCAGAATGCCGCAACGCTGCGCGATCTCGACAGCGGCGAGCAGGAACTGGTACCCCTGGACGGATTGATCGAAAAGCTCGCCCGATTCCGTTAGCTACCGGGCAAGGATTGCCGGACCGTTGGAGACGGCCGAAAGACTCCTCGTTGTGGGCGTGAACCACCGCAGTGCGACCTCGGCGCTGCGCGAGAGGCTTTTCACCGAGACGCAGGACCCTACAGAGCTCTTTGCGGAACTGCGCGGTGCGGGCTTCGGCGAGGCCTGCGTGCTGTCGACCTGCGATCGCATCGAGGTGCTGGCCGTGCACGAAGAACCGGCGGCGGTGCAGGAGTCCCTGGCCGGCCTCTTGGCCCGCCGCGCCAGTCTGGATACGGCCGCGTTCCAGACCCAGAGCTACCGTCATCTCGGATCCGACGCACTGGAGCATCTCTTCGCCGTGACGGCGTCGCTCGACAGCCTGGTGGTGGGCGAGCCGCAGATCCTCGGACAGGTGAAGGAGAGCCACCGGCTGGCGACGGCTGCGGGAATGGTCGGCCCGAAGCTGGAGCCGGTCCTGCAGGCCGCCTACGGCGCCGCCAAGCGGGTGCGCAGCGAGACCAGCATCGGCGAGCGTCCTGTCACAATGGCGACGGCGGCCCTGTCCCTGGCGCGCCAGGTGCACGGCGATCTCGCCCGCCGTTCCGGCCTGCTGCTCGGCCTCGGCGAGATGGGCGAGGCGTTGGGTCAAGAGCTGCGCGACGCCGGCATCGGCGAGCTGATGGTCGTGCACAGCTCGCTCGACCGCGCCGAGGCCGCGGCGCATCGTCTCGGGGGCCACTTTCGGCCCTGGGAAGAATTGGGCGAGGCCCTGGCCGCCGCGGACGTCGTGGTGGCGGCCGCCGGAACCGGCCGCTATTCGGTTTCCGTGCCGGACCTGAGGCAAGCCTTGAAACGCCGGCGGCAGCGCCCGATGTTCCTGATCGATGCCGCCGTGCCGAGCGATATCGACCCGGCCGTCGAGGCCGTCAGCGGCGCCTTTGTCTATAGCCTCAACGACTTGGAGGAGGTGGCGCGCGAGGGCGTCGCGGCGCGCGAAGCGACGATGCGCACGGCCTGGGACATCCTGGGCGAGGAGACCGCCCGCTTCCTGCGCCAGCGTGCCGAACGCTCGGCCGTGCCGGCGGTGACCGCGCTGCGCGAGCACTTCGAATCGGTGCGCCAAGAGATCCTCGCGAACGGCAAGCTCGATGCGGAGGCCGCGACCCGCCTTCTGGTAAAGCGGCTGCTGCACGGCCCGAGCGAGGCGCTGCGCGAGGCGGCCGGAAGCAAGAGCGGCGAACAGCAGGAGATGGAGCGCGCCGCCGCGCGCCTCTTCGGACTCGGGGCTTCGCGCCGCGACGACGACGGCGGCGAGGAGAGCAAGGGGTGAATTTGGAAGACAAACTCGATCGCGTCGTGAAACGCTACGACGAGCTGGCCGCGGCGGTAGCCGGACATCAGGACCCCGGCTCGAGCGACTACGTGCGCATGGCCAAGGAGTATTCCGACCTTGCGCCCGTGGTCGAGTCGATCGAGGAGCTGCGCCGCGCCGGCAAGGAGGCCGAGGATCTCGCCCAGCTCATGCAGGACAGCGAATCCGATCCCGATATGCGCAGCCTCGCCGAACAGGAGTACGAGGAACTCAAGGAGCGACTGCCGGCGCTCGAGCATCGCGTCAAGTTGCTGCTGCTGCCGAAGGACGAGGCCGACGACCGAAGCGCGATCCTCGAAGTGCGCGCCGGGACCGGCGGCGACGAAGCGGCGCTCTTCGCGGCCGAGCTGTTGCGCATGTATCAGCGCTACGCGGAATCGCACGGTTGGCGCTTCGAGTTGCTCGATCATTCCGAGACCGAGATCGGCGGCTGCAAGGAAGCGAGTGCCGGCGTCAGCGGCAAGGGGGTCTTCGCGCGGCTCAAGTTCGAATCGGGCGTGCACCGGGTGCAGCGCGTGCCGGTCACCGAATCCGGCGGCCGGATTCACACCTCCGCGGCCACCGTTGCTGTTCTGCCGGAAGCCGAGGAGGTCGACGTCGAGATCGACGACAAGGACCTGCGGATCGATACCTACCGCTCGCAGGGCGCCGGCGGTCAGCACGTCAACACGACCGACAGCGCGGTGCGGATCACCCATATGCCCTCGGGCATCGTCGTGCAATGCCAGGACGAGAAGTCGCAGCACAAGAACCGCGCCAAGGCAATGAAGGTGCTGCGCGCCCGGCTCTACGATCACCAACGCCAGGAGCAGGTCGAGCAGCGCGCGGCCGCGCGCAAGAGCCAGGTCGGCAGCGGCGACCGCTCCGAACGTATCCGCACTTACAACTTCCCCCAGGGCCGGGTCACCGACCATCGGATCAATCTGACCCTCTACAAGCTGGAACGGGTGCTCTCGGGCGAGGAGCTGGACGAACTGATCGAGCCGCTGATCGCCGAGGATCAGGCGGCGCGCCTCGCGGAGCTGAATTGATAAGCGCATCGAAGAGCGACGCGACCCTCGGTGGGGCGCTGGACTCGGCAGCGGCGCGCTTACAGCGCGCCGGAGTCGCTCGATCGCGGCGCGATGCCCGCTTGCTGCTCGCGGCAGCTCTCGGCGCCGGGCCCGAGCTCTTGGTCGGCCATCCCGAACGATCGCTCAGCGCTGCCGAAGCGATTCGTTTCGACGACCTGGTCTCAAGACGGGCCGCGCGCGAGCCGCTGTCGCGCATCCTGGGCCGACGCGAGTTCTGGGGCCTCGAGTTCCGTCTCAGCCCGGCCGTGCTCGACCCGCGGCCCGACAGCGAGACCCTGATCGAAGCGCTGTTGGAGGCTCTGCCGCAGCGCGGCGCGGAGCTGCGGATCCTGGATCTCGGCACCGGCAGCGGTTGCCTTCTGCTGGCGCTGCTGTCCGAATTGCCGGGCGCCGAGGGGCTCGGCATCGACATCAGCCGCGAGGCCGTGGCGGTGGCCGCCGGCAACGCCGCGGCGCTCGGCCTGGACGCGCGGGCGCGATTTCGCGTCGGCGATTGGTGCCGGGAATTGGACGGCGCGTGGGATGTGATCGTCTGCAACCCGCCCTATATCGCCGAGCCGGAGATCGCCGGTCTCGAACCGGAGGTCGCGGACCACGATCCGCGGCTCGCCCTGGCGGGCGGCCCGGATGGCCTGGCCGCCTTCCGTGCGCTGGTGCCGGCGGCGGCTCGGATTCTGGCGCCCGCCGGCGTTGTCGGCTTCGAGGTCGGAATCGGTCAGGCCGATGCCGTGGCCGAGCTGCTCGGGGCGGCGGGCTTCGCCACACCCCGGCGCCGGCGTGATCTCGGCGGTGTCGAGCGTTGCCTGCTGGCGGGAAAAAAGTAGTTGGAAAAGGGGGCCGGTCCGACTAAGTTTCAGGGCAAGGGCTTAACCGCCCTAGCGCCCCAAAGGAGGGCGCCCCACGACCCCCATAAACGTGTCCGTGGTGGAAGGTCTCGCAGGACCGCCGGTCCGGTGGTCAATGAGGGGATGCGAGTTTTCAATATCCGTTTTGATGTAACGGGGCTATGAGACAAACGACCGGTGGACGGCGGCCGCGTGGACGGCCGAACCGCAAACAGCATCTTTCGTCTCGGAACCAGACGTTCGACAGCAACGGCCCGGAAGTGCGGGTCCGGGGCAACGCGCATCAGGTTTACGAGAAGTATCTCGCTCTGGCGCGCGATGCCACGGCCTCGGGCGACCGCATTGCCGCCGAGGGCTTTTACCAGTTTGCCGAGCACTACTTTCGCATCCTGAGCGACAGCACCGATCCCGACCGGCAGCGGCCCGACGGGCCCGGCGCACCGGGCAACCGCCGGGATGGCCGTTTCCAGCAGGTTGACGGCAGGCCCCCACGGGGCGGCGAGGCGGCCGGTCAGCCGGAAGGCCGCGCGGCCGACGGCAACGGTGCGGACCGTGGCGCCGAGCGCAGCGACGGCGAGGCGCAGGAAGGCGCCGACGAGCCGCAGGCGAGCCCCGAGCCCGAGAAGCAGGCCAAGCCCGCCGGCAGCGGCCGGCGCCGTGCGCCGCGCAGGGCCAAGCGCGACAACGCCAACGGCGAAGACACCGGCGGAGACGAAACGGCTGGCGACGAGGCATCGGAGAAGCTCGACGCCAAACCGGCGACGCCGTAATTCCTCTGCGGGGCTTGCCGGCTCCGCTATCTCCAGGCCTTACAGTGGAATTCCGCCGCGGCGGAGGCTTAGCTTCCCGGCGTGATCGAGTCGCCGACCGCGAATTCGCCGCCTTCGATCACCCTTCCGTAAACGCCCAGGTCCACGTGGCCGAAGCCGCGTTGCAGGCTCAGGGGGATGTTGAGATCGCGCTCGGCGCTGCGCGGATTGACGTTGGTCGCCGCGCAACGGTCGATCGGCGACTCGATGCGCAAACGCGCTGAACCGAGCGTCACCTCTTTGCCGACCCAAGCGAACTCGCCCCAGGCCGGCGTGCCCTCGAAATAGACGTTGGCACGGAAGCGCAACGGATCGACCTCCTGGCGCACGACGCGTTCCAGATCGGTCACCGAGGCCAGGTTGATCAGCGACAGGTACTTGTGGCGGCTGTCCGAGAACATATGACCCGGCGCCTCGACCAGCTTCGGCGTGCCGCGCAGGGAACCGGCCATGAAGCTCGCGAAGAACTGACCGATCAGGGTCTTGCCCATGGGCTCGGAAATCTTGGCTCGGACCACCTGCTTGCCGTCGCGCTCCAGGGTCAGAGTCCCGGTCTCGGGATCGAAGCGGGCAGAGAGTTGGGCCAGCTTCTCGTCGCGCATCAGCATCAAGAAGTTGGTCTTGGGCTGCCACTGCGGGGCCTTGGGGTCGAATTGGGTCGAGCCGTGGGCGATGGCGAAGCGCCGGTCGTGCGGCAGGCCCTCGCCGGGCGCGACCGCGACCGCGTCCAGATCTTCGGCGCTCAGGCCCTTGACCGGATAGCGGCAGATCCGCGCTACCGTGATCGCCATCAGCTTCTCCCCGGAATTCCTGCAGAGCAATGCGCCCCAGCCCGGCCGGTGTCAATCCGAGGCAGTTAATCGGGGCTCGGCCACTTGTGATATTTATGCAACAGCCCCATATCCTGGCTGGTGGGTGTTTCCCGTCAAGATTAAGGTCACCGCGCGCCGCTAGACTCGGGCGCGGGCAAGCGGAAAGGCATCGTCGACCGCACGCTGCGCGAAGCGGGTGCGCTTGAGGAGGGCACTATGGAGTTCGAGAAGTACACCGAGCGCTCGCGCGGCTTCGTCCAGGCCGCTCAGAGCCTGGCGCAGCGCAGCGGCCATCAGCGGCTGACGCCGGAGCATCTGCTCAAGGTGCTGCTGGACGATCCTGAAGGTCTGGCCGCGAACCTGGTGCAGGCCGCCGGCGGCAACCCCAAGGCCGCGCGCGAGGCCGTCGAGGCCGCGCTCGGCAAGCAGCCGAAGGTCGAAGGCGGCGGCGCCGGGCAGGTCTACCTGGCGCCCGAGCTGGCGCGCCTCTTCGAGCAGGCCGAGACCCTGGCCGAGAAGGCCGGCGACAGCTACGTCACCGCCGAGCGGCTGCTGCTCGCCCTGGCCCTGGCCCAGGGTACGGCGGCGGCCAAGGCGCTGGCAGACGCCGGCGTGACGCCGCAGGGGCTCAACGGCGCGATCAACGATATCCGTAAGGGCCGCAAGGCCGAGAGCGCCAGCGCCGAAGAGGGCTATGACGCGCTCAAGAAGTACGCCCGCGACCTCACCGAGGTGGCGCGAGAAGGCAAGCTCGATCCGGTCATCGGCCGCGACGAGGAAATCCGCCGCACCATCCAGGTGCTGTCGCGCCGGACTAAGAACAACCCGGTGCTGATCGGCGAACCCGGCGTCGGCAAGACCGCCATCGTCGAGGGCCTGGCGCAGCGCATCGTCAACGGCGACGTGCCGGAGACGCTGCGCAACAAGGCGCTCCTGGTGCTCGACCTTGCGGCCATGGTCGCCGGCGCCAAGTTTCGCGGCGAGTTCGAGGAGCGCCTTAAGGCCGTGCTGCAGGAGATCGCGGCCGCCGAGGGCGAGATCATCGTCTTCATCGACGAGCTGCACACCCTGGTCGGCGCCGGCAAGGCCGAAGGCGCGATGGACGCCTCAAACATGCTCAAGCCGGCGCTGGCGCGCGGCGACCTGCACTGCGTCGGCGCCACGACGCTCGACGAGTACCGCGAGCACATCGAGAAGGATGCCGCCTTGGCGCGCCGCTTCCAGCCGGTCTTCGTGTCCGAGCCGTCGCTCGAGGAGACCATCTCGATCCTGCGCGGCCTCAAGGAGAAATACGAGCTGCACCACGGCGTGCGCATCACCGACTCGGCGATCGTCGCCGCGGCGACCCTCTCGAACCGCTACATCAGCGACCGCTTCCTGCCGGACAAGGCGATCGACCTGGTCGACGAATCGGCGAGCCGCCTGCGCATGGAAGTCGAGTCGAAGCCCGAGGCGATCGACGAGATCGACCGCCGCCTGATCCAGTTGAAGATCGAGCAGGCGGCACTCAAGAAGGAGACCGACAAAGCGGCCAAGGAGCGCCTGGAGAAGCTGACCAAAGAGATCGCCGAGATGGAGCAGTCTTCGGCCGAGCTCACCGCGCAATGGAAAGCCGAGAAGGACAAGCTGGCGGGCGCGCAGAAGCTCAAGGAGCAGCTCGACCAAGCGCGTAACGAGCTCGAGATCGTGCAGCGCAGCGGCGAGCTCGAGCGCGCGGGGCAGCTGGCCTACGGCATCATCCCCGAGCTCGAGAAGAAGATCCAAGAGGCCGAGGTGGCGCAAGAGCACAACATGCTCAACGAGGAAGTCACCGAGAACGACATCGCCAGCGTGGTGTCGCGCTGGACCGGCATCCCGGTCGACAAGATGCTCGAGGGCGAGCGCGACAAGCTGCTGCACATGGAGGACTCGTTGCGCTCGAGCGTGATCGGTCAGGACGAGGCGATCGTCGCGATCTCCAACGCCGTGCGCCGCGCGCGTGCCGGCCTGCAGGATCCGAACCGGCCGATCGGCTCGTTCCTGTTCCTGGGGCCGACCGGCGTCGGCAAGACCGAGCTCACCAAGGCCCTGGCCCGCTTCCTGTTCGACGACGAGACGGCAATGGTCCGGCTCGACATGTCGGAGTACATGGAGAAGCACGCGGTCGCGCGCATGATCGGCGCGCCGCCGGGCTACGTCGGCTACGAGCAGGGCGGCGCGCTGACCGAGGCGGTGCGACGGCGGCCCTATCAAGTGGTTCTGTTCGACGAGATCGAAAAAGGCCACCCGGACGTCTTCAACATCCTGTTGCAGGTGCTCGACGACGGCCGGCTCACCGACGGCCAGGGTCGCACGGTGGACTTCCGCAACACGCTGATCATCATGACCTCGAATCTGGGCGCCGACATCCTGGCGGCTCAGCCCGAGGGCGAGGACAGCGACGCGGTGCGCGATCAGGTGATGGAAGTGGTGCGCGCCGCCTTCCGGCCCGAGTTCATGAACCGCCTGGACGAGATCCTGCTGTTCCACCGGCTGTCGCGCGGGCACATGGCCGGCATCGTCGAGATCCAGCTCGAGCGTCTGGGCGCGCTCCTGGCCGAGCGCAAGATCACGCTATCGCTCGACAAGGCGGCCTCGGCCTGGCTGGCGGACAGGGGCTACGATCCGGTCTATGGCGCGCGGCCGCTCAAGCGGGTGATCCAGAGGGAGCTGCAGAACCCGCTGGCCGGTCTCATCCTGGAAGGCCGGATCGCCGACGGCGACAAGGTCGATGTCGGCGTCGGCGAAGGCGGCTTGATCATCAACGGTCAGGCGGTGTCGCAGGACGCGGCCTAGCCCCCGCCTAGCCCATTGGGGGCAGACCTCGGTCCGAGGTTCAGCAGCTCTGCAGCTGAGGCTCTTCGCTGTCGAGCGCCGACGGTCTCTCGATCGGCTCGGCCTGGCAAGTAGCCTTCACCAGCTGGGGCTGGGCCGGGCGCTCCCGGCGCAGGCCTTGGATCCGAGCCCGGAACGCCTGGAAGTCCTTGAGGTCGGCGCCCTTGAGCTGCTCGCCGCTGGGCAGTTTGATCTTCCTCGGATTGATCTGCCGGCCGTTGGCAATGACCTCGTAGTGCAGATGCGGGCCCGTCGAACGGCCGGTCGAGCCGACGTAGCCGACGATCTGGCCCTGCTTGACGCGTGCGCCCTTCTTGAGGCTCTTGGCGAAGCGGTTGAGGTGGGCGTAGGCGGTCTTGTAGGTGCCGTTGTGGCGAATGCGCAGGTACTTGCCGTAAGAGCCGTAGCGGCCGACCCGCTCGACGATGCCGTCGCCCGCGGCGTAGATCGGCGTGCCCCGGGGGGCGGCGAAATCGAGGCCGCGGTGCATCTTGGTGTAGCCCAGGATCGGATGCTTGCGCGGGCCGTAGCCCGAGGACAGGCGCGCGCCGTCGACCGGCGTGCGCAGCAGGGCCTTGCGCACCGAGCGGCCCTTGCTGTCGAAGTAGTCCGTGACGCCGCTTTCGGGCGTGAAGCGGTAAAGCTCGAGCCGGCGGCCGCTCAGGGTCAGGGCGGCGTAAAGCACCGAGCCCAGCTTGGCGAGCGCGCCGTCCTCGTCGTAGTGGCTCTCGAACAGCAGCTCGAAATCGTCGGCCTTGCGGACCTCGCGCTGGAAGTCGACGTCGAAGCTGAAGGCCCGGATCACCTCGATCATGACCGGGGCCGGCACGCCCGAGTGCAGCCCGGCCGTGAACAGCGAGCTCTCGATGATGCCGGCGCTGCCGGTCACCTCTAGGGTCAGAGGACGCTCGATCGCCTCGGCGACGAAACCGCCGTCGCCTTCGGCGCGCACCACGCGAATGTCCTGATCGGGCCTGGATTGCAGGGTCAGCGACACCAGGCGCAGCGGCGGTTCGCCGCCGCGACCGGACATGTCCTGCTCCGGCGCGAAGGCCAGGTGCATGGCCTGGCCCGGGCGCAGGTCGCGCGGCCGGAAGACCTCGCGCATGGCCTCGATGGCGTTGGCCGCCTCGGGCCGCTCGATGCCGGCGTCGATCAGCAGCTTCATCAGGGTGTCGCCCCGGCGGATCACGACCTTGCGGGCCATGGATAGCGTGGCCATCTGGGCCTCGACGGTCTCCGTCGGCACCGGCTGCAGGACGGCCAGGTGGTGCGCCGGCAGGTCCGACTCCAGGTCGGCCAGGGGCAGCAGGTTGGGCGCGACGCCGGATGCGGTGAGCCAGAAGCCCAGGCCCGCCGCGGCGAGCAGCGGCGGCAGGCCCAGCAGGGCCCAGCGGCGGCCGAGTCGGTGCCCGGCAAGCCGAGTCGGGCGTATGGTCGAGAGCAGGCCGTCCCAGAGTAATTCCGCAAGGCTGTGCAGCGCTTGACCTGCGGCCCCGAGGCGGGCCGATCGGCCTTGCAGCGCCCGGCCGGCAGCCGCGCGTATGGCCGCAAAGCCTTGCCAGGCTTGGCATCCGGCCCTGAGACGGGCCGCGAATCTGGATCGAAGAGGCGCAAAGTCCCCCAGCACTTTTTCCCCCTTCGGCTGGTCTCGATCCGTCGATTCGGCTCCAGGCCGGGCGGACCGATAGTCCCTGAACGGGACCGATTGATGATCTGGCACTATAATAGCAGTTAATTATTAACAAAAGGAGGATTTTGCCCGGAGATGTTTCGGATTCGAGGGATTCTACTTGCCCTGTCGCGCTCTATAGCGGCGCCTTCCGGCTTGGACTTGACGGCCTCGGGGCGGCGCGGGCGAACCGATAAAAAGGGCCAAAAAGGGGTTTGACAGGCTAGGGGCGGAGGCGTATATCCCCGCCCCTCAGCACGGGCAGAGGCCTCGGCCTTGCCCGTGTTTTCTCGCTGTTTGACAAGTGAACGAGTTAAGGAAGGGATGCGCGGGCGGCGGTCTTGGCGTGGATGCGGGTTTTTGTGTTCGCGGCTTGGGCCTTGTTTGCACGCGTATCTCGGG
>JAAUYJ010208505.1_pt1 | contig 11501 bp, 10 predicted proteins | sample 7278031 | NCBI WGS metagenome assembly JAAUYJ01 (sample SAMN14350222, study PRJNA611818) | marine sediment metagenome | isolation source: surface marine sediment (1.8m) | place: French Polynesia: Moorea | collected 2018-08 | reverse complement strand
TACTATCATGGTGGTGGTATCTCTGTACTTATCATATTTCCTGAAGCACCAACATACTTTTAAAACATTTCTCTTGTTCTAATGAAAAGCGCATAATTGTATCAAGTTCCACTCTCCCCTACATCATTCCCAAAAATAAAGAATCCGACATTTGTTTTTTTTGTATCACTCTTGCTGTTCGGAAGTTGTGGGATGGGTGGCGGAATAGAATGTGGGGATTAGTATCCTCGTCTCCTTCTTCCCCTTGCGGTGCTCTCGCCTCCAGGTAGGGGTGGTGCGAAAGAAGAGCTCTGAAAATTAAAATAAATTTTATTTGGAAAAAGCCTAGTTTGTAGCGTTCAAAACTCACCAGCCCGGAGCAGGAGGAAGAGTTGGAGGGGTTCCTGTGCCTACTGCTACTTCTCAGCGGAGGCGGGGCCTTTGGAAATTGAAATTTCAATTAGTGAAAAACCTTTCTTTCCCCTCAAACTAATTCAATAGCAGCCTCACCAGTCCTGCTCCTCCACCGCTCGCCCCTCTCGGTCCTCCCTCCTTCCTCTTCGCGAGTGAGGATGCCTCCTTGACCCACTGTGTAGTGAAGTCCTCAAAGATCTCCTTAGAGAGCTCGCGGCCCTCTATGGCAAGGTGGTCCTCCACCTGTGGTTTGCCACAAACACAGCTATTTATTATAAAAAGTTTTACTTTTAAAACTTTGTACTCATCGTCATCCTCTTCAAGGACGCCTCCGTTGGCGACGGCCCTGTGTTGCTGTTGTTGTTGCTGCTGCTGCTGGTGGCTGCTGGACTTGTATCCCTCGTCCGACACCTCTGAACTGCTGTCGCAGGAGGAGGAGGAGCCATTGTTGGCGGCGCTGCTGCTGTTGTGGTTGTTGGAGGATTCCTTTGGACCGATTTGGATTTGGAACTCGTGGCTGCTGGCGGAGCGGCGGCCAAAGTCGCTTGGATTGGCGCTGGCGGCAAAAGGACGGGGAGAGGCCTAAGGAGAGCAAAAGATTCGCAAATGTATATCCTGAAAAAATGCGAGGAAAAGCACGATGACCTTCCAATTCACATGTGGGACATCAAAGTTTTTTGGGGAACAGTAGTAGAAACGATAAAAATATCATGAACGAAATAGAGCAAATCGCCGCTACAAAAATAAACATAGAAAGAGTAAATGAAACGACATGGTTTGGTTTTTTTCTCAGGGCTGTATTTGGCGTTCGAGTATATCAAAACAAATATTTAACGTTAGCACTCTCTGTTCATTCCAAGTCTACATAGAACAGCCTGGTCTCGTCCTCTCCGTTCAAGCGCACGAAGACCCTCGGCCTCATCCTCTTCAATGAGGACGTCCTCGCCCGACCAAACGTCAGTTCGGCGGCGGCGCAGGCCTCCTCCGCCGAAAAGAGGCCGCAGCGATTGGGAGGGGCCAGCCCGTCCCACAGCAGCGATACTAGGCAGGAGTCGCGCAGGTCAGAAAGGCCGCGTGAGAGGACCTGGTGTCGCTGCTGCTGCTTTTGATTATCATGCTGCTGCTGCTCCTCCGCCTTTTGTTCTCCGCCTTTGAGCACCAGCGCCCTCGGCCTCGACGCCGCCCGGCCAATCCTCTCCAGCAGCACCGTTTCCCTCGACAGCAGGCGCGGCCTCAACAGCTCCGGCGCCGCCCCCTCCTCCTCTTCGAAAGAGTAAGTGGCCAGAATCGCCTTCTCTTCCACGTGTCCGACGACGACGGTGCAGTGGGCGCCTCCGCTGTCAGTCTCGACCGCAAAGGCGAAGCAGACGGTGCCGCCGAAGGAGGACGCCTCATGGAAGACCAACCGCCGGTCTACCCCGCTTTCAGTCGTGAGCGTGGCTGCCGTGGGGAAGGTGCCGACGAGGACCGGATCCGCTCCTGACCCGTCCTCACGCTGCTGCTCCTGCTCCTCCAGATCAAGGAAGAACAGGGAGGACTCTTTGTTGTTGGGGTCCACTCGGAGGAAGGCGGCGAAGGCACCGCCGGAAGAAGTTGTGGAAAAGACCGCATTCTCGCTCAGTTCTCGCAGGGATCTCTTGCGCAGTCTCGGGCGCAACAGGTCGACTGTGAAGTACTCAGAGCCTTGGGAGAATTTGGCCTTAACCGCCAGGTGCTGGCCTCCCGCTATTCCCTTAAACTCCAGGAGCTGTTGGTGCCGCTCTTGCAAGTCGTTTTCCTTGATATCGTCTCCATCTATTTGTAGATGCTTCAAGCTCCAAAAGTGTCCCTCGGCGCTCACTTCTCGAACTTCAAAGAATCGTCGGTCATTGGAAGGCGACACTACAAAGATTCCAGCGCCTTGTCCGCTCCTGATACTGGAGGGCGAAACCACCAGGTGGCACTCCTCAGCGAACAGGCGCAGGTCTGACAGCAGGACCGCCGACTTGCTCTTCTTCGCGCACCTGGTGACCTGGACGCTCCAGGTGTTGGAGGCGACTCTCGACGCCGCCACTACAATACTTTCTTCCTTCACCAGTTTGGTCTCGGCGTCATCGCCAAAGCTGCTCCCGCCCAAACGGAGCGTGTCAAACTTCCTGCCGGTCGTGTCGTACATCACCAGCTGGGAATTTGTGCTCCGGAAGCGTTCCACAAACGTCCACCCATCCTCAGTGTGGAACAGTCGGCCCAGGCGGTAGGAGTCTTTGCACGGCAGGAGGAGGGCGTTGAAACTGAGGCCAGCAGGTTTCGACTTTCTAGCCCGTTTGTCTATGGCAGCAAGCTTTTTCTTGGCCCTGGAACATCCCACCTCTGTCTTGGCATCGGCAGCAAGATCTTTGTCCACCACCTCTTGTTCTTCTTGCTCCGGCTTTGAAGTCGAGGTATTTATATTGACCCTCAAGAACCTTTCCTCTTCCCACTCCTCTTCTTTTTCGTACTCTTCCTCACTGTTCCACCTTCCCGTGCGGGCAACCAAGAAGGGCTCCACCATCTTCCCTCCCCCGGGAACTACGGAGGTCCTTTTGCTTCCAACGTAGATTTCGGCGCACTGTGACACCTCCTCGATGCCGCGGCTGAGATCGCCCTTGAAGTCTTTCCCCAAAATGTGATGCCTCTGCCCCTCCTCCTCCTCCTGCGGTATCCTCAGCACCGCCGCCCTCGGATGCCCGGTAGCGGGATGCCTCTCCAGCACCAGCGCCGACCCGGAGAGGACGATGTGCGGCCTCAGTTCGGGAAACGACAGCGAGGGCTCCTCCAAGGAGAAGGAGGCTAGCACGGTCTTGTTCTGCACGTCCCCCACTGCCACGGCGCAGTGGCGGGACTCAAAGAGGGAGAAGGCAAAGGCGACGGTGGCACCGGAGGAGCAAGGAGGGAAGAAGTTGTCGTCCTTCCCGACTCTCTGGGCGCAGGAGATTCCGCCCATCTTGTGAATAAGATCCTGTTGGTCGTCCAGGGCGAAGCAGCGCATAATGACTTCTCTGTTGAAAGATCCAGGCTGCAGGAATGCGCCGTGGGCCCGCCCTGAACATTCGGTGAAGACCACAGTATTAATAGGGAGGGCGGGGATGCCACACAACACCCTGTGCTCAAGCAGGTCGAAGCAGCTGTCATTCAGCAGGTCTACGGACAGGTGCCAGTGGTCCCCCCCTAGCACCAGGTGCCGCCCAAACACCCCCATCACCTCCACGCACTCGTAGGACCCCTGCTGCAGGTGGAGACTCTTGTGCCTTTTAACAAATCCCTTCTCCTGCTCCACCTCCCTCACCTCCACCTTGCGGAACTTCCTGTTGGCCCCCACCGTCACCACCAGGATGCCTCCCGCTGCCTCAGAAGAGAACACCTGGCAATCCACCACGTCCTGCAGGTGCCACCTGTGCAGCAGGTCCATCCTGCCCGCCTGGAGCCTCATCGTCAGGACGACCCAGCTGTCGTCGCTGCACCCCTGGAAGGCGGCCGTCGCCATGCTGCCCCTCTTGCGAAGGGAGGAGAATCCCTTGTAGACGGTCTGAGAGCTCTGCTCCCTCAGATCTAGTCTCCCTACACATTTTCCCCCTTCATCGAAGGCTTTTAGGTGGCGCACCTCCCCATTCCAATCCACCATCTCGGCAAAGATCCACCCGTCTTCCGTGAGGAAGATCTCTCCAACGACCAGAGCGGGATCGTTATTCAGTTCGAGCTTCTCGACGTCGATAGAAATATCCTCCTCGTTCTCTTCCGGCACTTTCAATATCTTATCATCTGGGACGAACTCCCCGACCTTGTCCAAGACGTCGCCGTCCCGGTCCTCCTCCTCGGGCACGTCTTGCAAGAAGAAGTCGCTGATGTCGCCGTTGCCCAAGCTCACACCGTCGTCGGTGGGAGCCAGGAGCTTTTCCCCTCCCAACTTTTCCAGTGCATCCTCTTCGCCAAAGGTGATGCTCCTGAGCTCCTTGAACCTGATTCTGCTGTCCCTTTGGCGGCGGGGTAAATCGCCATCTTCGTCTTCCTCGATAAAGTCCTTGTACACCGAGACTTTCGAGACGTGGCCTTGTTGGTTCTCTTCCTTTTCCTTCTCTTGGTTGATTGCTGGGTAGACGATCACCGACGAAGGAAGCCTCTTGGGGACCTTTTCCAAGTCCTTTCTCTCGCTCTCGAAGCCACCTGGTTCAACAAGGAGGACTCCTTCAATGTCCCCTCTCCTCAACTTTTCGGCGGGAGGAGCAAAGTAATTCTCCTCATACCCCGATGCTAACTTGATTTCTTCGCTGCCGTTGCTGTTGCTGTCAGAGGTGACGAAGCAGCCAGAGTCGGCGTTGCTGCTGTTCTCCTTGTCCATGCTGCTACCGCCGTCTTCGTCCTTGCTCCCCCGGCGACAGTTCAAGCAGTCGAATACGTCCCTGAGCCCGTAGAGGACCCTCTTGAACAGCTTCTTGAACTTGTGCTCCGGGTGCCTCGTCCTCGTCCTCGTCCTCCACCGCGGCGGCCTCCTCCTCCTCCCTTGTCCTCTTCTACAGCCTCGCGTCGGGGCCATCCTCCCGGCCTCGAATCCTCCCATTCCCTCGTCGCCTCTCATAGTCATAGCAGAACTTACGAGACGCACGGTACACGTGTTTCCCCTATGCGTTTCTACAACGTTTGGCGGCGTGCTTTCCCGCCGGACTTCAAAACTGTCACGGGGAATATTTCCTGCTCCTGCGGCCCGGTCAGTCCAAAAGCGGTGCTGCCGCCGCCGGCCGCAATTGTCAATGGGGCACTTCTAGTATTTGATAGCAAATGCAGCAGCGAATTTTTTGCTCCTCGTACTCCCAAACGCCAAACCATATTTCGCACCATAGATAACAAACGAAATCACACAGACTGTTTTTTCATCTTAATGTTTTTAGTGAGGGAAACTGGTATATGTACAGTATGTGCTCACCGCCATGTGTTTCGCCGCTGCGATTGGTGCAGTGCTGGACCTGCTGGAGGTGTTGTAGGGGAGCGTCGAGTGGTGGTGGTTTGCTGTCCTGGATGGCGCCGAGCGGCGGTCCTGGCTGCTGCGCCGCCCGCCCCCGGTGGCGGCGGCGGCGGCGGCGGCGGCGTTGGAGGCGGCGGCGGCGTTGGAGGCGGCCAACGAGAGGAGGTTGCTGCTGCTGCTGTTGCCGCCGCCGCCGGCGAGGTTGGAGGCGGAGGAGCGCCGGCGGGGAGGGGTGGAGGCGGGAGAGTCAGCTCTGGAAATAAAAGAAAATTAAAGCACATTATGCAGATATTTGATTGAAAAAAGAAAATAATAATAATATTTTACTCACATGCAAGGATCGAAGGAAGAAGGCACAATCTACAGAGTTAAGGCTAAAGAGCAAGGAAGAGGGAAAGATAACCACGACCACAAGCAACAGTTTTTGGCATAGTTTTTATTATTTCTTTTTTACCACATAATAATATTTTGACCTAGCCCATGCATTGTCCCAGTCAATTACCACGGACATTTTTCCTTTTTTCTGCTGGGGAAATGGAAGTGTGCGGGAAGAAGCAAAAGGGGCTGATTGTCCGTCATTGTGACTGCTGTTGGTACCATAATGGTAGGAGGAGGGTGACAATGGTGCGGCGGCGGCGGTGTGATCAAGAGTGGAGAAGGAGGAGGAAGAGGAGCAGATTGGCGAGATTCTCTCTTCCTTTTACTAATGGCCGTTCGTTCGCTTCGTACTGTCTGTCTCATTTTGGAAGTAAGTACGAAGGCGGATAGACCGTAGTGGTGGGACAAGACGAGAGGAAGAGGGGGGTAAGAGAAGAAACGGATTCACCAAAGCTGAGGAAAACACTACAGGGAGGAAGTTTATAAGTAAAACAGAAAACAAGCAAAGAAAGGTACGTTGCCTAAAAATAGTGATTTAAAAGAACTTGGCTTTTCAGCTTTGGCGAATTTCATGCAAAAGAGGAACATGACTAACTGATCTTTTTTGTGTAGCCTATTTTTCGAAATTTTTATATCCGCTCCGTAGCGTACCGGAGAGGGAAGTTTGGGACTCTGTGGTAGTTGTTGTAGGAGGATGACTGTTGTAAGGGCGGGGGCGCCGACGTCTTTCGGAACGCGAAGATGAGAGCGTTTCTACAAACACAAGTGTTAGATGCGGGATACCGCGGGTTAGTTTAAATAACGAATTGGACAATGGCACAATATCACTTTTTTGACGCGGAAGGGTGAACATACATATGACGGGATTACTTTTCGCGCATCTTGTTAAGAGTGGCAGAGGCAGACCCACCGACAAAGAATCAACAATCCCACCCAGGGGGAGAGGCTTTTATCACTGTCAAGTTAATTAGACCGACAAGAAGAGGGAGCGGACAAAAAAGAGCAACCCGGTTCCCCTTATCTTGGTTAACAAAAAAAGAGATTCAAAATAAATCCCTCCCCGTCCGTTGTCCCCTTGCGGCGTCACCGCTGCTTGTTAGAAGAGGGTGAGACCGGTTTCTTGTAGCTGGAGATGGGGAGGCGGTTGTTCCTGAAGTTGGGGTTAGTCTTTTTGCTGCCGCCGTTGGTAGACGGCTTCCTGTTAGTAGTCCTGCTCTTAGGAGCAGGTGTCTTAGTAGCAGCAGGTGCGGGAGCAACAGACCTGTCGTAGCAGACGGCTCCTGCCAGGCTGTGCTTGTTGCTTGGGACTCCGTTGGGGGTGCTGCTGCCGCCGCCGTTGACTCCAACGCCGTTCTTAAGGGTGACATGGGCCCCCACCGTGGTGCGGTGGCCTGGAAAGAGAAAAATAGATACAAATTTATGGGCAATCGTCGATAAAATGAGATGCCCCGGCCTATCTATTTATTTGGACGGGGTCCAACAACCTATTTGAATTTAACAATACAACTTGATCCAAAACTGGGGAGGGGGTGCGTGTTTCGATGTCGTCAAAAGAGGCCCAACAAAAAAGGGAATTCCGTTTCTGCTTGTAACGAGAGAGCCATTCTCGTAAAAAAGGGCATCTTTCCCCCACCCCTGGCTCCTCCTCAAAATGATGTTTTGTGCCCAAATACGGAGAAGGGGGGCCACAGCCACAGCCAAAGACATTAAGACAAAGCACCCAAAAAGGGGAAGAGGGAGAACGTGTATACCGTTGCTTTAATAACTCGGCTTGCCACATACAGCGGTCAGCACAGCACTCACGTTGGTTCCACACACAACAAAAAAAGAGCAACACCATTAATCTCAACCAGCACAATTAGTTCGCGATGCTGCTGCAGCAGCGAACTAATTATGATTGGCGGAGGAGGAAAACGATGCGTTGTACAACAGGGGTGTCTTTTCCCCCGCGTGGTATGTGGGAGTGAGAGGTCATAATTGATTTCCCCCTCCCCCCCAAAAAAGTCATTATACCCCCCTGAAATCCGAAAAAAGAAAGATGAAGCATCATCCCTTTTTCTTTCAGGTGCCAAAAAACCGTATGTGTGAAACAGGAGGAGGAGGAGGGGGAGGCGCCCTTCTGAAAATCCATTTTATTTTCGGCCGCCGAAAAAGAAGCATCAACAATATTGCCTTTTTTTCGGAAAAATTGCAATCGAGTAGCCAGGTACGCGTGAAAATGAAGGTAGGGAGAGGGAGCGAAAAGCTCGTTTCTCATTATTCATGAAAAAAGCCGCCGGCGAGTGACACCCAGATTCAAAAGCCTTTTCTCTCCAACCAACCATCTTTCACCTCCGTCCTTTCCCAGATAAAAAGGGTTGATAATGAAGTGATCTCTCTTCTTGTTCGGGGAATATCTTCCTTCCTTACCTTGCCTGCACCTGCATGGGTCGTGCTTGTACAAGTAGTGCTGCAGTGTGTCCCAGCCGCCACCTACGCGAACCATAACGTGGTTTCGAAGAATCTGGAAAGAAAAAAGAGGGAAAATGTGAAAAAAAAATCATGGGGAAAGCAAGTGTAGTACATGGCAGGGGAAGTTGTTTTATGTGTGGGCGTAGAAGAACCAGACAAACAGGTGAGGAGAAGGAAGAAGAATATCGGTGCTGACAGCTTCGGAAGAGAGAGATTGGGCAGAGTCATCTTTGCGGGAATGCAAGGATTGGGAGAAAGGAAGGGGAGGGGATTGACCCAACCAGATGCAAAACGCAATGTTCTTGAAAAACAAAGGAGTGTTTTAAATACCAGTTCGCCAGTACAAGTCCATGTAAATTTGTAAATTTTGAATAAAGAGGTAAAAAAGGTAATTTGCCCAAAACGCTTTTGGTTGGGAAGAGAAGAAAATTGGCTGGCTCTTCGAAGTGGCTTCCCGCTGTGCCTTCCTCTTCTTCTATCCTTTCGCCGCCACAGGAAACTTCATTCGGGAAATCGATAGGTTTCCATTTCTTTTTTTCCTTCATTTTTTATGTGGGAAGCAGTTTTCACTTTCATGCTGGCTTTTGAAGACTCTATCGACTGGGGCTGGCACGAGGCTCGAGGTGGTTTTTCTCGCGCCCGTCATAGATTTTTTCCGTCTTTTTGCTGTTTTGCTCAAGCTCATGGTGAGCTCAATTTCTGAGCTCACTCGGAGCATACTAGGTCATGAGCTCAGCCCTCGCTAGCGACAAACCCTGGAGCGTCAAGCTCAGGGCGTACTTGGAAGATTTGCCGAGCGAGTTCCGGCCAGTTCGACTTCATTTTGCGGGTCAGGTGAGGCAGGGTTGAGTAATTTGCGTGTCGGGCCCTGTCCGAGTCCATCACTACTAAAAATAGCAAAAAGAAACTCACCCTGACGAAGATGAGGACCTTTGTGTCTCCGATGCGGTATTTCCCCTCCGACACCCTGATCATGGGGAACTGCGTCGGGCACTGGCACTCAGACACCATCTCCCGTACCTGAAAGTGACAAAAATAATCAATCAATCGAAAATAATTTAAACAACACGCATGTGGGAAACATCGCGTATATTCAATTTTGTAAGCGAGTTTTGAGCAGAAAAGCTTGAAAACGAGACAGGACAAATTAAAAACCGTAAGATTTAATGTGGGAAAACAGTGTTTGGCCGCCGAATTGGTCCCACTTTAAAGTTTATTGCCAATATTATATTCCTTTTTTAGGGGGAAATAATTATGCGGTCCACGAAACATGGGAAAAAACCCTGCGTGCATTATTCAAAGATAGCTCAGCCCAGTCCATCCAAGCCAGACTGAGTGGCGGCGACGGAAGAGAAGAAGAAGGAGAAAAGAAAGTTTCGCCCCTGGACATTTTCCTTCTTCTTTTTAGCTCCAGAATGGATGGATGGAGTGGACTCGATTTTTCCCTTACCCGGAATAAAAAAGGCGTTTTCCCACGAATCAAAAAAGGGAAAGAAGAAGAAGAGGGGGCCTCCTCCTCCTCCTCCTCCGTAGGAGAAGCCGTAGTAAAAAAACTGTATAGTAGGCACTGCTTCGAATACTACGCCGCTTTTCCCATAAAATAAAAAAAGCGAAAGTGGAAAAAGGCAATTTTTCGTCACTCTCATTCTCCTCCTCCCACATAACATGTACGAAAACACAAAAGCGGAGCAGCGACGGCGGCAGATTGATGGGGAAAAAAGAAACGCGCGAAATTGAAAAACTTTTTTCCTCTCTCTCCTGCCCTCGTTTTTGCAAATACACACGTCTGTCTCTTTTTTTTCGTCGTTTTTTCCCCCTTTGGAAAATAAAATTTGCTGCAGTTGCTTTGACAGCCATCTCCACCAGGGGAACAATGTGAAGAAAACATTTTTTGTGGTCCCAAGTTCCCTCGCAATGTGGGAATATAATGCAAGAATTCTTATATTTCAAGCACCTGGCGGCGGCGTCAGATAAGGAAAGACGAGTGCTTATTAAATTCAAAGAATTAAGGAGGGGAGGAAGAAAGGAGCCAATCGGGCGGAACAACAAAAGGGGAAGAAGAAGACATTCCAAAAGTCCCAAAAGGAATTCCCACTTCTTCTAGCAAGCAAGGTCAAATACTTTTTCTCCGCCACAAACTAATCCATTTTCCCAAGTTTTCAACATTTCTTTTCTCGTTTGCCCTTTTCGCTAAGCTCATTTTCTGCCTCTCCCCTCCAACTCCTGCCAAAAATGAAGAGGTTAAAAATAAAAAAATACCCCCTCCTCATTCTGACTCTTCTTCTGGAGGAGGAAGATGACAGCTCGCCTTCTTTTTTTCCGGGGCTTGCCTGGCATTTTCAATTTTTTTGCTTTTTCGTAATTTCCCAACAAAAGGTTACGCGAAAGCGGAGGGAGTGCGCTATTCTGGATAGGAGAAAATTTTCTCTTCCGCTTTTTCCAGGACGAGAAGGAGATGATATCAATCTTCTTCCTCTTCCTATCCTGGCTCGAAAACGGAGGGGGAGAAAAGAATTTCCTTGTCGGCGGAGGAAGGGCAATTCCCAAATAAGGAAGGAGGAGGAAAAAGGGATCTGTAGTAGAAGTAGTGGCGGCGGTGGTAGTGGCCTCAATAAACCCGCCTAGAATGATAGTAGTGACTTAACCGTCTTGAAAAAGCACGGTAAAAAATTCGCCCAATGTAGTGAACTAAAGTAAGGTTTTTGGTGAGGTTTTTCTTGGTCCAAGCAGCGCACCGAATAATTTGAAAAGAAGCAATGTTTTTATGGCAAATCCTGCCCCGCCACCGCCATTCAAGGAAGACGGAGGGACGAGGACTTGCTTTTTTTGTCGTAGCCAAGGAAGGTCCATTTTCTTTTCAAGCCCCACTCGACGACGGTCATTTTCTGCCATCATGGAAGACAAAAAAGTCCCTACAGCTCTTTCCGTTTCCCTCAACGGAAAAAAATAACAAGATGGAAAGGAAAAGAGAGAAGGCTAGCCTTCATTAACCGAGAAGAAGAAAAAGACGGGATTTAGCTAAGCTTTTGCTGAGAAGCAATCCCTAGGGTCACAGAGACGAGGAAAAAAATCAGGTTTTCCTTCTCTTTCGCGTCTCACAAGATGGGAAACTGTTGGGAGTATGTGAAAAAAATCGAGGAGGAGGAGAAAAAAAGAGGGAGGAGGGGAGTTGACACACTTCTTTTTTCGTCCAATTTTCTTTCGCAGCTGGTGCTCAGACCCGACCCGACTCCCCCTCGGATCGGACTTCGCGACCCTCCATGAATACGAAAAATTCTTGCCTCTACTTCTTTTTCCCACTTCG
>JAAUYJ010152845.1_pt1 | contig 11506 bp, 11 predicted proteins | sample 7278031 | NCBI WGS metagenome assembly JAAUYJ01 (sample SAMN14350222, study PRJNA611818) | marine sediment metagenome | isolation source: surface marine sediment (1.8m) | place: French Polynesia: Moorea | collected 2018-08 | reverse complement strand
TTCGAAATAGCCCTATCCTCACTTTGCCTGCACCCTCTCGCATAGCGGCCTGCACGGCCCAATGGCGTCCTGGGAGAGGCTGCCCAGCGAGGAAGAGGAGGACGAGGAGGCCGTGACCGGCTTGGGAACGCACATGGGCGCAAACACCGAACACAGGAAGAACTGCAGCTCGTCGGAGCAACCGACCTGGGAAGGAACAAAGCAGTAAAGGAACAGTGGTAGTAGTAGACTTTTCTAAACATTTGTTCTTTACCTGCACGAGAGGCGCAAACGTATTTAGCTCCTTGTTTGCGTCGGCCTGCAGCCTGTGTCCAGCAAGGTTCGGCGTCCGCGTCATGTTGTAGCCGAGGAAGGCCGACTTGCACATGGAAACCTTGACGGGCTCGCAGGTGCCGAAAGAAGTGGAGGAAGAAGAAACCGCGGCAGACGCCGTCCTGCTACTTAATAGGAGCAGGAATGCTAGCACCACGTACCAGGGCATCTTGCTTTTTTCACGCTATCGGGCAGGTGCAAATTGGGTCATCATTGACGACTGAGGCGATGAATGAGAAAGAAAAGGGAAACTGACGCCAGTTTGCAGTTGAGTTCAGTAGTTGAGGCAGGTGGAGGAACAAGGCGAGGGAGGGAAAGAGGGCGAGTTGTTTACTTATTCTGGCTTCCGCCGCTGGAAAGCGCGCAAGGGGAAGATCGCAGGAAAGGGTCTCAAATGTCGGGTTTTCTTACTTCAAAGTGACCAGAGCCAACTTAGACTAAAGCGCTGAAATTGAGAATTAAATCGCCTACGCCTCCCATTGGGCGAGAAGGAAAAGTATTTTTGCTATGGAATGGAAGTACGCAAAATAATAAAAGGGAACATATATCTGGTATGTTCTAGCATACACATCAAAACATTTCATCGCATTTATGACGAGGGATTGCGTTGGCCAGGTGGATGGAGTCCCCCTCCTTGCTGTCGTCACGTCTCCCCTCCTCTCCGGCGGAGCCGCCCACCGACAGAGCAGAAGAGCGTTCAGCCCAATCACCAAATATGTTGGTAAACGAAAGAACCTGTTTCAATTTTGTCGTAGGTAGTACTTTTGGCGCTATTACAATCAAGACTACTATAATACTTGTAATTTATTCTAGTTCTTCCTTGAAACCTTGTTGAAAGTCCTTCTTTTTTCGGAGAGCAGCAGCAACAGTCTCCGCGTCCGCAGGGCGGCAGCAGCAAGAGGCTTTCTCGTGTCTCGGGCGAGGGAGGGAGGGAGAGAGGGGGACGCTGACAGAAGAGAGAGAGAGAGAAGCAGCAGCAAGGACGAAAGAAAAGAGGAAAGAAAAGAGAGGGAGGGAGACGAGACGAGACGACGCAAAGTCGGCAAAGAGCAAGGCCAAGGGCCACAACTTCAACTTCCACTTCGGGATCAGCCCGGAATACATCGGGGTCGTCAGGATCGCCAGGGGCGGAGCACAAGGATCCTGAGACCTCGCCAGTCGCTGCCCTGCGCCTCAAACGGGCCCTCTCCATAGAGGTTTCAGGGCGTCTTTCGCCTCGCCGCCACCCCCCATCCCATGGATGAGGATGGCCCTCCCATGAGAACCAGGAGGTAGCGCTCCTCCGCCCTCCGGGTGCCCTCGCCCCTGGCGGGGACCCCCTCCGGGTGCGCCGTCGCCGCCATGAAGCGCGCCGGCCGCGCCCAGCGCCTCCTGCGCGTCGGCCTCTACGACCTGGAGAAGGTCCTGGGCAAGGGCAACTTCGCCCTGGTGCGCCTGGGCGTGCACAAGCTGACCCGCACCAAGGTGGCCGTCAAGATCGTGGACAAGTCGGACCTGGACGAGGAGAACCAGCGCAAGATTTTCCGCGAGATCGAGATCATGCGCCGCCTCTCCCACCCGTCCGTCATCCGCCTCTACCAGGTGATGGAGACCGAGGCCATGATCTACATCGTCACCGAGTACGCCGCCAACGGGGAGATCTTCGACCACATGGTCAAAAACGGGCGGATGGCAGAGCCGGAGGCATGCAGGGTCTTTGCGCAGATCCTGGCCGCCGTGCGCTACTGCCACTCCAGGGGCGTCGTCCACAGGGACCTCAAGGCGGAGAACCTCCTCCTCGACTCGGAGAACAACATCAAGCTGGCCGATTTCGGCTTCTCCAACTACTTTGTTCGGGGCGGACTGCTGTCGACCTGGTGCGGGTCTCCGCCCTACGCCGCCCCGGAGCTATTCGAGGGGAAGCAGTACGTGGGGCCAAAGGTGAGGGCCAAGAGGGAAATTTGAACTGACGAGTGACGACACTTGTGATACCCTCATGTCGAACTGTATATTAGTCTAGTTTCCTCTACCCCATACGTGGGTAAGGGGGGGAACGTGGGGATTCCTCCCAGGACGTCCAAAAAAGTGCTCTCCCCTTGATTCAAAAAGTTTTTTTACTAATACATCGAAAAAATGCTCAAATAAAGGGAAGTTAATTTTTTGCCATCAAATTTCGGAAACTTTTGCCCTCTTGTGACTTGTCCCACCACCTCAAGACCAAACCTTTTACCCCCCCGGAGAAAGTTCGTCAGATCCCCCCAGATGGCCGACCCCTCGCCCACGTATGCTCTACCCTCTCCAAAGAGGAAACTTGCAAATCCTAATTTGCACAAACTCATTTGTAGGAGAACCATCGTCGCCACATGTGGGAATGTGTCAGACGACCTTGGATTTTTATTTTCCCCTCTTTTTTTCAGGCCGACATGTGGTCCCTGGGCGTGGTTCTCTACGTTCTGGTGAGCGGGTCCCTCCCCTTTGACGGGGCCACCCTGCAGGAGCTCCGTTCCAGGGTGGTCGGCTGCCAGTACAGGGTGCCCTTCTTCCTCTCTACCGAGTGCGAGCAGTTGCTGAAGGGCCTTCTGGTCATAGAGCCCGAGCGGAGGATGTCGGTGGAGCAGATCGCGAGGCACCCATGGACGGTCAGGGGCGCAAGGCAGGATCAAAAGACAAAGGAGCTGCTCAAGGAGCTGGCGAAGCCGCTGCCGCAGGTGAGGCACGGTTTTGCACTTTTGCTAAACTACTCAGTGCACAGTGACAAAAATGTAGGGCAAGTCGTTGGTATATGGCTATTTCTTGCTAGGTGGTCTAGACAGCGGAATGCATTACAAAGTTTGCATTCCTGAGATACATGCTGCAATTACCGTGTGGCGGTCTTTGTAACTTTTTGTACTGTCTCGTTTTTCTGCTACTTTCGCTAAAGGGGTGAAATCGTTTGTGCACTTTTCCATGCTCAGAGCAGAAGTACTGCACAGTTTTTGTATCTACATAGCAACACCTTTTCCTTTCCCCTCCACCTGTCAGACAACGAAACCTTTCATTTATTATTTTACAGCAAGGGCTCTTTGACATGTGTAGAAGTACAACATTGTACTGTCTTGAAAGCACGAAATCCACCTTGTTTTTTCCAGCCAGATATTTATTTTGTAATATTGCATTGTTTCATGATTTTTCCAGGACCCTGACAGCCTTGACGACGAGGTAGGCGACCTCCAGCCTGAGATCGTGGACTACATCGTGGGTCGGGTGGGCGTCTCCCGAGAGACGGTGGTGGACTGCGTTCGGTCGCGCAAGTGCGACGACGTCTCCGCCATGTACCACATGCTGGAGCACTCCATAAGGGAGGAGGAGCGCCAGGCGCGGAGGCAGCACGAGGCGGCATGCTCAGGCTCCAACGTGCCCTCCGTCGTGTTGTCAGCCTCGCCCGGGCCGCCGCTATCGCCAACATCAATGTCGCCCTTCTTCCAGTCGGGAAACAACCCTCCGGGCGGCCAGCCGAACCGGTCCGGGAGCCCCGTTTCTGGTGCGTCGTCGCCCAACGCCGTCGGGCCCACAGAGGTGTTCACGGAGGACTTTGCCTCCTCCCTCCTGGCCCTAGAGCAGCACCAGCGCCTGCAGATGGAGCAGGAGAAGCTGTCCACGGCTCGGCGACACACCATGGGACCGGGACAGACGCCAATGTACCTCGGGGACCCGCTTGGATACTCCGCCGCAGCCGCCGTCGACCCTCAACAGGCTGCCGGTCAATGCTCGCACCTGCTGGGTCTGCCGCCAGGGTTCCCCTACCAACACAACGTCCTGCCGCAGACCAACCTCACCATGAACCTCCAGAAGGTGATGAATCAGCCGCCGGAGCGATTCCTGGTCAAGGATCCGCACCTCCTCAAACCGCCAGCAGCATTATTAGGCGTTGGGTCGTCAAACTACAACCGGAGGGCTTCAGACGGGGGAGCAGGCTGGAGGGGGCCAGCAGAGGAGGCAGCAGCCGCTGCAGCAGCCGCGGCGGCGGCCGGAGGCTCGTCTGGAGACCCCTCCTCCGCCTCCCCCGTGCCACCAGTGTCGTCAGCCTCTTTGTCCCCTCCGACGCGGCACCAGAGCACAGGATCGGAGGACTCACCAGAACAGCTCTGCCTGGCGGCCCAGCAGACACTCATAGATGCAAACCTGGCGGCGGCAGTAGCCGCGGCCACCGCCGCCGCGGCCGCCGCGGACTCATCTTCCTCATCCTCGCCAAACGAGGTTGGCAATACGTCGGCATCGAATCCCTCAGCAACCGCACACCAACAGCAGAGGGCGGAATCCCCTCTTCCGTACAGTGTCCAAGTTGAACAACTGTTAAAACAGCGTAGCGGGACCCCCGACTCTCCTCGGCGGCGGCGAACGGGGCTGGACACAGTGCTGGAGCCCCCGGAGATAAGTCCTGAGCTGGCGCAGGAGGTAGAGACCAGGATGAAGCGCGACCGGCAGAGTCCTGTCCACCTCATGCAGCAACAGCACTTAGTGGCAGGAGGAGGAGAGGCCATGGACCAGTCTCCTGCGCCATCCTCACTGATGGCTCCTCCTACGTCGTCCTACCCATCCTCCTCACCAATCTCCCCATCTGGAAGCGGAGGAGGAGGGAGTCTGAGGACGAGGCGGACGGGGCTGTCGGGACTCTCCACTGTCATGGAGATAGGAAAGGACAACGGCGGCGTCAGCGCTGGAGGCAACGGAGGTGTTGGGGGCGGCTCCTCCGCCTCCTCCCACTCCCTCCACCTGCCCTACAGCCCCGTGCGGAGACTGAGCGACGGATCCCCCGCCTACCGCTCCTCCTCCGCCGCCACACCCTCCAGCGGAGACCCCTCCCCGTCTGACGTCAGAGCATTGCAGGAGGAGTGCCGGCGACTGAGCAACGAGACTGCGGCGGCATACGACCAGGGATTGCTCTCTTCCTCTGTTGGCACCGGCTCCTCCTCTTCCGCCAACAACTTCCTGCTTCGGCCTCCCTCCCCTGGCGACCTGGTGACGGCCGGAGGCGCTTCTTTGGCCCGGCGGTCCTCAGACAGCGGAGTGAGCTCGCACCTGAGTCCGGGCGGCGGCGGCGGCGGCCTCGGCGGCGGCCCAAGCGGCCCCCACCGGCTGCGGCCGTCGGTCAGCGCGCATTCTGCCACCTCCGTCCCCATGCAGCAGCTCTACGACGACATGTACAACACCGACCCGTCATCCTCTCCTGCCGCCACACCAGGGCCAGGAACGGGGAACCACCTCTCAGCACCTGGCGCGGCCGCCGCGGGATCCAGGAGGTTCTCCTACCCAAACTCCCCGGTGCACATGCAGCTCCAGCAGCAGCAACAGCAGCACCAACAACAGCAGTTGGCACAACAGCACGCCTCCATCTTTGGGACGGCCAAGGAGAGCAGCCCCACCCCCGCGCGGCAATCCTCCAGCTCACTGACGCAGCAGATCCAGTCTCTGAGCATCCAACAAAAGATCAGCAGGAGTCGCAGCTCCGGGGACGAGGCGTCGTCGTCTTTGGAGCGACAGGGCGGAGGAAGCGGCGGGAGCGGGGGGCAGAGGTTCAAGGGTTCCATTACCCAGGGGGTGCCAAGCAGGAAGGCCACCACGCCAACGAGGAGGGCCAACGCGGCTGCGGCCGCGGCGGCTGCGGCCGTCGCCGTCGGGGGAGGGCTCACCAGAGGACACTCATTGAAGGCGCAGACGAATCTGGCATCTGCCTCTCAGGTAAGAAGGAATTTTCACAATCTATATGAATTAATATTTTTGCTCTCAATGTCATCTGCGGAACGAAGGTCCATAAACTGGAAAAAAAATTATTGGTGTGTGTGTAGGATGGCAGTTTTGTTTATCTATTCTGTTCTCTTATAAAAGTATACTTCTAATGTATAAATTCACTTCAGGGCTGGCTCCAGAATGTTGGCCCCGGCCCTGTCAGGTTCTTCTTTTCTTACCTCAGCTTCATGAATTCACCTAAATGTGGGATCCTGTAACCAAGATAGTTTTGTTTTGCTTCACATTGGCTCCCTAAGTTAGCTTTTACTTCTGTTTTTACTCCAAATTCATATTTTTGTCCATGTCTTTAAATAAATTCTGTGTATTTTTCCACAGGGTCCTGCGCCCCTTCCGCCCTTGAACCTGGGCAGCTCTTCCTCGCTCCTGATGCACCTCCACGCGCAGTCTCAGAGCTTCGACGAGTCTGTGGCCATCCCCCCCGCCTCCGCCTTCGCCGCCGCCCCTCCGGTGCCCCCGTGGGGCCGACACAACTCCGTCTGCGTCGAGGACCTCCTCCCAGCCGTTGACACCTTCCAGCACAACCCGGAGATCTGCGTCACCAACTCCTCCGGCGACCTCGTCTCCATCCCGGCAGTCGGCGGACACGGGCACCTCGGACTGGCGCGGCACCACGGACTTGGTGTTGGGGGCCTAGCAGTGGTGCCGCCGGCCACGACGGCCACGGCGGCGGCGGCGCTGGTGGCGGCGGGCGCCGCGGCGGCGGGCGCGGCCGGGGCGGCGGGCCTGGTGTCCACCGGCGGCCAGGCGGCCAACTACGGCTGCGAGAGGATGGACGAGTCTTTCTGATAACCTTGTGTGGAACAAGTGGACACTTAGTGAAGTGCAGTGAAGAACCGATTCTAGTTTTTTTCTTTGGCAATTTGTGGTGCTACTACCTACCGAGAAGGAGGAGGAGAAGGTGAACGGGCAGAGGAAGAAGAGAAGGGACTCTCAAAACTAGTGACATGCAAAGGAACTAGTCTTGGAAGGTGGAGTGAGGATTTAGGTTTGACTGACTTGGTGGCAGGGATAGGGAGGGAACTTTTGATGCATTTTTTGCAAGTCCCCCCCCCTCGGCTTTGGGGGAAAGTGTCTTTAAATATCCCTCCTCTTTGCTGCTGCTTCTGCCAAAATTAGCTCTCCTCTCTCTCTTCTCCTCTCTTCCCCCCTTTTGCTATCTTTTCCCCCCTTCCTGTTTCGAAAAAAGTAAAGGAAGGAAAAACTGAATGTATTAACGAATGTGTTCTTCTCTCTCGATATCCAAACCTTTTTGCCAGAAAGGGGTGCTTTGGGGCGGGCAGATACGGTACTACTCTGTGGTTTCTTTTCTCTAGTGAGAATATGGGGGGAAGTTTCCAGTGAGAGGGTGTTTGGCACTGACGGGACAGGAGTCCTCTGCAGCATTTAGTTTTTTCTATAAGAGAGTAACTCTTGAATTGTCAGGAAAATGCGGGAAAAAAGCAATCATTCCCCTCCCTCACCATCGGCATTACTATTTTACCTATTGTTTTTTTTTGTTTCACATGACATTTTTCTTCAAAAAGTTCAACACGAGCCAAATAGGTTGGATTTCTTGCAGACATTCCCTTAAAAAATGAAAGCTGAGACGCACCTTTTTTTAATCGCCACTTGCAGCCGAGCTATGCCTCCGTAAAAAAAATCCCGACATTTCTCTACGCACGCACACGCACACACACAAATGCACAAAAGAAATAATTTCCTCCTCAAAAGACGGGAAAGGTGAGGATTTTTACCAAATCCGACTAAGCAATGGCAAATAGCGAGGGGGAAACAATATCATTGAGGAAAGAAACTTCTCGTAGTCCTCCCCGCGCACAGAAGAAGAAAAAGAAATATTCCTTCAGAAATTTAGTCTCCCCTTGTGACACCACAGAGCAAAAAAGGTTGCTACGTACACTAGTCCAATCGGCACTTATGACCCCAAAAAAACGCTGGTGGGTGCTGTAGGACGGGCGAAAATAATTTTCAGTTTGCTAAGAGACGGAGATACGGGAGGATTACTCTGTACCACCACCACCAAACTTCAACTACAGACAGACACGGTCAGTTTTACGAAAAAGTGTTTTTTCTATATATACATATTATATTCTCCGTTATACTGCTGCTGTTCATTATTTCTACTCTGGATGATGGTGTAGTAGAGGAAAGAAGACGAAAAAGAAGGTACGAAAGCCATCCTCCTCTCCTGAAGAAAGGAGTCCAAGTGGTTTTGAAAAGTGAAATGTGAGCCTGCGCGCAAAAGAGGAAAAACATATTCGCGGAAAAAAAAGTCCCGAGAAGAATAAACGCAGTTGGCCCTGCTGACCCCCTCCCCCTTATATGATCCACTGTGGAAAGAGACGGAAAAAAGAAAAGCTAATTATTTAGCATTTGATTGTTGGATCTTTTTTCTATTCCATCAGGCACGCACAAAACGGAGGATAAGATGGCTTCTTCAGACCGTGAGAGCCGCGATGTGGCCAAGTTCCTTGAGCGGAGTCCGCGGAAGCAGAGGGAGGGGCCGGGGGCGAGGAGGAGGGATTCGAATGAAGGAGGAGGAGGGGTGCCAGTGCAGGCGGGGACAAAGCTGGACCTAAGGAGGGACCTAGGGCTGGTCAGATTGGAGGAGGAGCAGCAGCAGCACAGAAGCTACAGCGCCAAGCACCATAATGCAGGGTGAGCATGATTTTATCCATTTTCTACTGTTGCATTTTTAAAGACATTCTGCAACGAAATTTAATTGCCTTTCTATTTTGTTCTAGGGACGTTTACAAGTGGGTAAACCCTGAGAGTGCCGCCGCCACCGGAGCATATCATAGCCAACAGAACAGCAATAGCCATAGCCGCCAGCAGCAGCAGCAGCAGGACGTCGGCGGAGGCGGAGGCCACCTTGAGAGCAAGGACCTTTTGCACCACCCTGTGTACCGCGAGCTGAGCCGGATCAACGGCGGCATCAACAGGATGGACCTGGGCGAGCTCAAGCGGAGATGCAAGGAGCTCAGGCTGGACTGCGCCGGGAAGAGGGAGGCGGTCAAGAGGAGGCTTAAGGTACAGTATTTATGCGCGGTCCAGGCCCGACTTGATGTTTTGGGCTCTGGTCTACCTCGAGAAACAGCCTTCGCCTCTCCATGCTGGCCTGACAGAAAGGGTAAATGGGATCCCCATTTGATAAATGGGAGGGGCTATCAGTCTAGATTGCCTTCAAGAAAGGGGAAGGGGGATACCTTTCGATAGGGTGTTTTCCAGCTTTCCTCACGGAAGAGGCGGCTCCCAAAAAAAGAATCCTCTGTCTATCGGCTTTGGCTTTGTTTTCTCAAATATATAGTTGACTTTGTGTTCCAGAATTTTAATTTCCCTCCAAAAATATAACTAATTATGTAATTCATGTTTCCCTTTTTCAGGAGTACCACAAGCGCCACCTTCTGGTAGAGGCTGGCCTCCTCCGCCCGACCGATCACCGCAACGTGGACTTCCTCGTCGTGATTGACTTCGAGGCCACCTGCGAGGAGAGGAACCCGGTGGACTACCAGCACGAGATCATTGAGTTCCCGGCCGTGCTCGTTGACACAAGAGGGGGAGGGGAGGACAACAAGCCCAGGGTCGTCGACGTATTCCACGAGTTCTGCAGGCCTACAATCAACCCGGTGCTCTCGGGTAAGAGCAGGGTTTTTCCCTCATATGAAGCAAATAATAATCACGTATGGTTTTTTATTTAGACTTTTGCCGCGCCCTGACTGGGATCGAGCAGCCTGTTGTGGACGCCTCCGACCCGTTCCCTTTAGTCCACTCCCGCTTCCTCCGCTGGCTTGAGGCGAAACACCGGCTAGGGGTGGGCGCGACCTTCGCCGTGGTGACGGACGGGCCATTCGACATGGGACGGTTCCTGCTCATGCAGACGCGACAGAGCGGGATGGATTACCCGGCGGAGGAGTACGCGGGACACTGGGTCAACCTGAGAAAGGCGTTCGCAAACTTCTACAAGGGAGACTTTTACGCGAACCCGAGGCACCAAGGAGGAGGAGGAGGCGACGCTTCGTCTTCCGTGCAGATGTCAAAGCTGCCGGGGCTGCAGGCGATGCTAAACTCGCTCGGGATGGACTTTGAGGTGAAGTCTACTATTTTCATTTTAAGCGCTTCTTTTGGCGTCAATTTCTAAATAATTGTGTGCCATTTCGACAGGGCCAGCTCCACTGCGGTTTGGACGACGCCAAGAACATTGCCCGCGTCGTGGTTCGGATGCTGGAGGACGGGGGATGCCTCAGGGTCAACGAGAGGATAGACGTCAAGGTAAAATAAGAATGGTTTGCATTTGTGGCAAAGCAAGCATTTTTGGAAACTAAATTTCCAGGTCCTGGAGAACAAGGATGAGCTGTACAACAACAAGTCCCGTACGGTGACTCCGGTGAACAGGAAGGGCGCCGACGGATACCTAAAGGAGATGAGGGAGAGGGTGGAAAAGGACAGCAACTCGAAAGGGAGGAGGAAGAGCCAAGAGAAGGAGGAATGAGATGGACATGAGGGAAGTGATAGTGCAATTCCAAGATGAAACCTTACCTTTGACTTGTGCAAGGAAGGCTGTGCAAGGAACAAAACGAATACTTTTATAGAAAAGGAAGAAAAATGTGGGGATAAGAAGAGTCTTTTTATACACCTCTCTTTCACATAATCCTCGCCAAACTTTTTTTAAAAAAAGGCCCGACTCCGCCGTGGGAATCAGTTGTGTGGTTGTGCACCCCCCTCCTTTTATCCCATCCGCCAACCAACAGCCACTCAAGTGATCGGTAGAGGCGCGACGGCGTTTGCACACGAAACAAAAAAACACCAAAACGCAATCAGTGCCTCCCTCCCCCCTGAATTACACGACGCCCTTTCCTACAGGAAAAACTACTACAGTAAATGAGCTGCTCCCAACAGCAACGACAATACGCTTACAGACAAGTCTGTGATGCCTTCTTACTCTTTCTTCCGCCTTCCGCCACCCTTTTCTCCCCGCCGATCGCAAAAAATAAATAAAAAAATCCGAGAAGAATCTCTTATCTCCCTCTCATAAACGCCCCCGATTGTCTGACATATTAGCGTCGAGGGCGTGTTCCGTTACGAGTTGTCTTGAATGAATACACAACAACAAGTCGCCTAGTGGGAAATAAAAGAAAGAAGGGAAAAAGGAACCGTTTAGTGCCTTCTTCTTAACAACGGGAGAAGGGAGGCCGCCGTACACATTTGTACGTATGTGGGTGGGTGGGCCTGAGAGAGTTTCCGTTCAGAGGGAGACAGACAAGACAGGCGAAACGCAGTTAATATCGTCGCCGTCGCATTTTTTTCTTCAGAGCCTCCCGCACGGCAACGGAGACGACTCGAATTTTCCCACAACTTTTAAAGCCGTGTAGTATCTCGACGGGATTTCCTTTTTTGCCTCCTCCTCCTCCTCCTCCTCCTCCTCCTCCTCCTC
>JAAUYJ010055372.1_pt1 | contig 11506 bp, 6 predicted proteins | sample 7278031 | NCBI WGS metagenome assembly JAAUYJ01 (sample SAMN14350222, study PRJNA611818) | marine sediment metagenome | isolation source: surface marine sediment (1.8m) | place: French Polynesia: Moorea | collected 2018-08 | reverse complement strand
TCTCAGTGTTTTCTCCGCTTCCCTTTGAAAGCTGCGTAGACAGCTTGCTTCCTGCGTTGTGCCGGCCTGCTGCATCCCCAGACAATTTTCCTTGGGAAACGGGGGGGTTTCTGCGATGTAAAATAACCGAGGGGTTGCGCCAGCATCACCTGAGAGAATTGTTTACAAAACTCCTTTCAGTTAATGCGAGCTGAAATAGGGGGGAAGCAGCCTGACACAACGCAGCTTGACAGCTGTCTCCAAAAAGAAGGGAATAGACCACCCATTTTAGCCCTGTATAACCGGAAAAGGAAAAAGGAGGGAGTTCATCTTGTATAGGATAGAAGATTAAATTCAAGATCGCAAGCTTGATATTGAGCTCATAAAATTTTTCAAGGAATGAAAAACTAAGGGACCATGCCTATCTTTGTCGTGAAAACAACTTTTTGCGCAAAAAAAATCTCTCTTGACTTTTAAAAATCATTTCAAACTTATGCCCTTCTTTCTCCTCCATTTTCCCCTTTACCGCCCGTTTTTTTTGTCTGTTTGGAGCGCAAATGAAAAAGTTGCGTTGCGCAACCTATCGTATATATAGTAGTCTTGGGGGGAAAGAGACGAGATTTCTTGAATTTCTACTGCCAATCCGGCCGCACAGCTGCTGCCGGGCAGAGTCAAAAAGGAAGGAATGGGATAGGGAGTCTTCCCTTTCCTCCTCAATGCTACGGTTAGGGGAGGGGAAGGTTGCGTGCCAAGTCAGGCAGAAAGAGGTCAAATCAGAAGATAGCACCATGAAGGACATACGTGGGCATGCAAAAGTCCGATTTTTGGGCTTCAGGAGGGGGGGGGACAAAGTTCGTACAGTACTTTACTATATAAGGTCCCCCCCCACGTATGATAAAGGAATCGAACACCAAGAGGGCTAGATACGAGTAGTGTAGTGGTGGGAAAAACGACACTAAGCGACCTCTGTAGCCAGTAGGGACGCCATGTATTTTGTCAGCTGTTTTCCTTACTGGGAAAGGAATAGAGTAAAGGATCTTTCAAATCCCGAAAACATACTAAAAAGCAAAAATCTGACAGAAATTAAGATATCAGTATTAAAATATGACCTATCAAAGTCGAACTAAAATATATAACTGTATGTATGTTTTAAAACTTTTTATGAGTAAATTTTATGTACTTGCTCTGCCTTTGGAGCTAGGTTGCGTGATGGCAGCCACCTTCATAAAAAATGAAGAAGTACCGCATGCGGCATTTACTGGGAAGAGAGAAAAGATAAAAGAGCTGGTCCTCTTGGTGTTCGATTCCTTTATGATAGTACGTAGTTTGTCGCATTCCCATCAAATACATGACGGTGCCGTCACGGCTGCCGACACGACATACCGTGGTATACCCTGACGAAATTTTGGCGAAATCGGAATTTTCTGCATTTTTATGTAGTAAATAAGAAAAAAATCATTCGTATTTCTATTTTTAAAAGCAAGAAAATATTTTTCGACACTGCATTTTGAGATTTTCGAATATATTTGGTAATAAAAAAGGCATAAAAGAACTTGGCGAAATTTGGCGATTTTTTTTGGGCTATTGAAATTTTGACTATCCGGCAACCCTGGCTGCATCCTACATATTAAGAAGTAGCAGTGCTGCCACACCTTGCGAATTTTCAAAATCCTCGCGAATTTAAGGGTCTGATTGCGACACAAAAAAAGCCTCTTCGAAACTTGCGAATTTCTTGCGAATTTTCACTTTCAAAGATTTATGTAGTAAAAGAACTACTTCAGCGTCTCTAGTTCAATCCCAAAGAGTCCAAGATATTTTCTTTTTTTTGAAAAATCCCTAGTTTTTTTTGTGTGTGCGATGAGTTTTTTTTGGATCCGCCATTTGGGGGGTCAGGTTTCGCTTGGCCACTCGTTACATAATAAGATAATACATTCTTTACGACATTCTTTTGGTTCAGGTACATCGACACCCTGAAGTACGACACAGCCACCCCGACCTCCACAGCCCACTGCGAGGACGAGGTCGCCCCCAGGAACCTCCATGAACTGAGGAGGGGGAGAGGTGGGTCACGCTCCAGAGCCACCTCCCCCGCACGCCCCTCCGAGGAGCTCTCGCAGGCGCACGGGGGCGCCGCTGCCGCCGACCCTTCTCAGTACCTCCGCGACCTGAGGAGGAGGAGGGACAGGATCACCTCCAGGGGCAGTTCTCCCGCTCGCCCTTCTGAGCAGCTTTCGGAGGCTCACGGGGGCGCCACCGCCGCCTACCCCAAATCATCCCACCGCGAGGGCGCCTTCTCCAAGTTCAGGAGAGATAGGCCGTCGTCCCCATACCGCCCGTCGTGCTCCATCTCTACTCACTTCTCCAGACTGGGCCTGGACGACCAAGACGACGAGAGCTTCTGGGGCCAGGAACGGGACACCGCCGAAGAAGACTTCGGAGATTTTGCCCTCTTCGAAGAGCTGGAAGACGAGGTTGGCGACGGCGATCAGGGGAGAGAAAGGGCCCACCTTCCCGGGCCACCCTACCCCGAGCCCATCATCGCACCAGAGGGCGCGGCCGGCGGCGCGGCCGGCGGCGGTGCGGTCGACCACGGCGCGGCCGGTGACGACTCAAACTGGCAGGACAACCTCCCGGACTCGGACGATGAGGAGTGGCAGGAGATGGTCAGGTATGTTATTGTCATTCTAACCATTTTTACGATGAGAACTCAAAAAAAGTACGATTTACTTTTTTAAAATACAGAATCCGGTAATTTGTCCGTTCGCCAACAGATGCATTGTCAATTTCCAACCTTAGGTACGCCAACCAGCTGCAGCGTCAGGAGAGGCTCGAACAGCGGAAGGCCCTAGAAAGGGGCTACCACTCGCTAGAGGCCACGGTGAACAAGATGACGAGTCCCAACGCCCGGATGACCCGAAAAATAACTGCGGAGCACCGAATGAATACTGTATACGTCACCAGGTAAGGATATGAAATCACCAAACTGTAGAGTAACGATTGGCACAGGCAAATCAATCCACCTCTTTTGTTGCTGTTGATGTTGCTGCTGCTGCTGTTGCTTTTGTTGCCGTACAAAATTACAAGTCTCTTGCTCCTTTTCTATATATATTTTGGGCTGCAGCAGAGTCCTTCCATTTCCACAAACTGAAAAAGTGTGCAAATATGTCTGCAAAACAGCTTGTTTTATCGCCTTCAGATGTGTTTTGGGGTGGTTTTTTTTTCAGCATTTTTTTTTGTCTATCCTGTGGGTGGGTGGATCAATACCGCTACGTTATATTTAACTTATATCAAGTATTTCTAATCAATCGATCTCCGCCATCCCTGCCACCAGGAGGTACCCCTCAGACGGCATCAACGAGTCGTACAAGTACATCTGCGTCAATCCGTACGGGAGCCACCACCGCCCAGGCGGGGTCTTCGACAAGACTCACTCGGAGACGTCCACGAGAAGCATGAACTGCTACATGAAGTCATTCACCGGATACCCAGGTAAGGAGCAAATTGCTTTATTGGTAATCTGCTTTATCATGGAAACCTTTCCCTTCCTTTCCCCAGGAGACTACACCATGCAGGCAGAGAGCTACGACCTGGCAAACCGCGATGCTCCGCCCACCTTCCGCAGGACTTCAGCTGGGCGCGTGACTGTGCACCAGGCGACGCCGTCAACGGACAAGACGCACATCAGGTTGGAAGTGACCAAGTAAGGAACTTTCAATGCAAAAGAAATCATCTATACCCACTCGTTATTAATCGATCCCGTTTCACCTTCAGGTACGTGACCCCGAACTTCTCATTCGGCGCCCGCATCGTTGAGATTTTGCCAGGTCACCCTTCGGCTGGCAGGGTTGCCGTCGAATTCGTCGGGAGGAAGCCTCCGAGGCTTACCAACAATGAGTAAGTCGCAAGCACAACTTACATCCATTTTTACCGTATCACTCAAAATCTCACTGTTTCAGGGAAATCCTGTGAAGGACAAGAGCGGGAGGGGGAGGCAAATCCGAATACCATCACCAGCATCCACCAAGCAGAATTGGCAGTTGTATAATTTTTGCAACAACTACACTGTATAGATATGCCTCGATATGTCGTCTATCATTCTCAAACTTTAATCAGCATAAATTTGGTTGAATAAAAGTCTTCGGTTCTTCTCTACGACGGTCCATCTTCTCCCTGCGGCAAAAGCACGGCACACTTTCAAACACTTTTTTTATATCCTCAGCGATTTCCCATCCGCGGCAGTGATACGGCATGAAAGAAAAAAAAAGATTCATCTTACCGACACCAAGACGGCAAGTCCACACGTCGTCATATTGACAGCAAAGCATACTTCGTTCTGGAGTCAAGAATACGACACAACCAATTACTCGGCGCGGCTTTAGGACGACACGGGACTGGGAGAATAAAAATACTTCAATTTCATTTTTTCCCGTGCAAATTGGAAAACAAGGCAATAAATTTTCCTGCATAACTCATATGCACATCATCACTCAAAAATCAAAGTCGGGGTAAAAAACCTCAGAGGAGGCTCCATCTTGGATGGTCTTCAGGTTCTGGGCCGAGCGCACGGGGAAGCCGTAGTGAATGGTGGTGTCTTCGCCCTCCTTCTTGTCTTCCTCATCGTCGAACCTAAAAGACTGCCACACGTCCTCGAGGTAGACACCACCTTCTGGGGAGTGGGCGAGGTATCTGACCGAGTGGAAGTATCTAGAGATGAGGGTCTCCCCCTTGGTGTCTATGACGTGGAACTCCACCCCGGTGTCCACCTGCATGATGACGGCGAGAAAATTCCCCTGGAAGAAGGAGTCGACAATGAAGGGACCCATGAAGTCCTCTTCCTCGTCGGGAAGCCGGAGCTGCACGGCGAAGGGCAGGTCGTGGTTTCTCAGGTCTTCACTGAAGAATGTTGAGATGTTGGCGCTCTGGGTGAACAGATCGACCAGGTAGAGCTTCCAGTCCACCACCAAGATGGATATCCTCCTGACCGGGTGGATGAACCTCTCCGTTTTGTCGCGGATCCTGCTCCCATTCTTCGCCGACAACTTGCAGATTGTGACGAGGGTGAAGAGGAAGGAGTCGGGGTAGTCGACAGCGGTGGCGGTGTAGACAAACCCCCCCGAGACACAGAGAGTGCGCTTCTCCGGGGAAGCCTCGCTGTCGGCTATCTTTGTCTCCCATGCAAGGGTCCTACTTGTGGCGTGGAAGGACAGCAAAGAGACACCACTTCCACCGCTGGACGGGAAGATGCCGAAGATGTATCCGCCGCTTCCCACCGTGTTGGTGTCTGAAACCCGAGAGCCGTTGGGAAGGAGGAGGGAGTGGACTGAGGCGAGGTCGAGCGTCTTGTCTACCAGGGAGGCCTTGATCTCCTTCTCCATTGGTGGTGTCTCCTTGATCCTGGGCCCGAGGTCGTGGCCGAAGACAAGAGGGCCGCTGGTCTTCATGTTCGTGCCGCGGATTTTAAAAAAAACAGATCCCAGGTCCCTCTTGACGCCCCGCTCGAAGTCCAGGGTGGCGAATCTTGGCTTGCTCATGATCTTTGTTGCGTATACCCGAAGCGAAGTGGAGGTCCAGGATATCCTCAGGATGTCCTCAGCAGCCAGGTGCTTCATGACCTCGTCTAGCACATGCTCCATATTCATCTTGACGAGGTCCTCCAACATGGTCCCTTGTCCGCGTGGTGTCTCGGGAAAATTGATTTCTTTTTCCCCTTTTCTCTCTCTTTTTTCTCTTTTTTCTCTTTTTTCTCTTTTTTTCTCTTTTCTCACGAGATCACAGCCTATGCTATGTACAAAAAAAACATATCCCCGTATAGTCTTGTACATAATCCACGCTCCACGGTTAATATTTAAATTATCTCTAAAAAAATTAAAAAGATAGAAACCACAAGTGTGCAAAGAAACAAAGACAAGAAAGGATGCCTTCCCACGACAATGAAACTGCAAAGGAAAGGATGCGTAGAAGCCGGCGTCGCCAACGTGCACAGGAAGGGAGGATCCTCACCAGAGAATTGGGTCCGTTTTATTTCCACCCTCAGACACCACCAGCTCCCCTTCGGGGAGCAGCAGCTAATTCCGCCGCCGCCGCCGCAATAAACATGGAGGTCCGCGATCCTGATCCACCTCGGGCAGGAGGGGGAGGTGAAGTTGAGGGGTGGATCGAGGAGCCACTCTTCCCCGTCCCCAATCCTGATCCACAGCAGGAGCGAGAGGGGGGAGGCGACGACGAATGGATGGACGAGTCACTGTTCCACATGCTGGGAGGCGTCAACATATTTGACGAAGAGGATGGGGGAGGGGGCGAAGACGGGGTGGAAGAAGGCGTAGCTGAAGCCAACATAGGAGAATACGACCCAGACGACGGTGGTGTCTCACACCTGAGATTGACGAAAGACCGGGAATACGCCAGGTTCTGCGAATACAGCCACGGGTTCAGCGACGACGACACCACATTGTTGGAGATCGGCACGTTCTTCCTCTACATGACGGCCAGGGGCAGGATGTCGAAGTCCGTTTCCGAGGACGTCTTCCGACTCATGTTTCAAATGGCGGAGGCCATCTGCCACCTCAAAAGAGCAAGAATCCCAATCAGGTCGGCGTCGTGGGGGATGAAATTGGCACTAGGAAAACTCAAGCTCCCACCTCTAGTGACCGACGTGTACGAGCTAAACGAGGATGGAGAGGAGCAACTGCTAGACACCGTCTCTGTGCTCAGGAGGGACCTGCAAGGGACCAATGTGACAAAAAGAGTAACCAGATACAGGCTCTCTCACCTGGTGAGGTATATTTACTTCAAACACGGTGTTCCTTGGGAGACACCACCCATTGAATGGAGGGCTCTCGAGGTGTCCACGGACGGAGTTGACCCTTCAGAAAAAAGCGCTTGGGCGTACCATTGCACGGCGATTTCCTTCCCAGCCTGTGGTATTGCATACCCGGTATACATACACATGTTCAACAAGGACCGCGGGTCAAAGTTAGACACCAACGAGGTGTACGAATTATTTATAAAGGAACTCATGGAAATGCCAAGATTGATCCTGTCGAGATGCATCGCGGACTCCAAAGAGCGGAAGATGATCAAGGGGATGGTAGGGACAAACGGGAGGGAAGGTTGCGATTACTGCTACGTCGAGGGGAGGAAGGTCGGGGTGGCAAAAAACATATCATTCATCGTGGACCACGACGCACCCCCAGCACTAAGGACAAACGAGGAAATTCGAGATGCGGCCGAGGAGGCGGAAAGGACGGGTGAGGATGTCCGGGGCGTGAGGAGGAAGACACCACTAATGAGGCTCCGCTACTTCGACTTGACAAAAAAGTCACCCCCCGACCCAATGCACAACCAGTTCCTTGGCATTATCAAGAAAATCCACTTCACATTCTACAAGGGGAAGAGAAAGAAGAAGGGGATACGAAGAAGGAGGAGGTCTGGAGAAAAGGAAAGGCGGACATTCTTCTGCCGGAAGTTCGACCGGATGCTGAGCAAGTGCAAGGTCCCCTCCGAACATGGCAGAAGGACGAGGCAGGTGCACACACAAAACAGCAAGGCCATAGAGTGGTACTTCATCGGACTCTTCGCCAACATCAACGCCGGCGCCTTCGTCCTGAGAACGGAGAAGATGGAGAGGAGGAGGATTTTGTGCTTGGTGTCTTTCCTCATCAGGGCCCTCTCACTCGAAGACAGTGAGCTCGAACTCTTAGAGGGCGCGATGGGAGACCTGTCCGCCATCTTCAGGCTGCTGGAGACGCTCTACCTCCAAGAGCTGGGACCATCGGAATTCACCTATAATGGTTGTAGTGGTGTCTAAAGAAACCACATTTAATTTTGTTTAACCTCCTTTCCCCCCTTCCAGAGCACATATTCTTTACCCATATGTTGGAACAGCGAAGACAAAATGGGCCCTCGCACACGTTCAGCATGTGGAAATTCGAATCGCTCTTTGGACGTTGCAAGAAATCATTTGTCCTTGGTACGCCACACGAGGGTCTCCAATGCATGAAGAACGTGCTCATCACGGACAAATTTGGTCACAGGTGCTCCAAGCAGAGGAGGCTGGAGTTCAAGACTTCCCCGGCATCGAAATCGGATGACACAATAATAGAGACACCACAGGGTTTCTTCGAGATACAATCCGACGTGGAAGGAGAGGACGTAGGAGAAGCGTGGATATGCAAAAGGGTCAACACGAAGGCACTGGACACCACAGAGATGGGCCTGGGGATGCTCAAGTGGGAGTACGTGGGCGTCTTTGTGGTGGACGAGGACGACGAGACATCTCACCTAAGGGTGGTGCACAGGAGGGAAGCGATTGGCAAAGGGGTAGTCTTGGGAAAACTCATAATGTCCTACAAAAAAACATGGCTGAATATGCCTAGTTAGAATGGGAAAATAAAGAATTAAAATCACTCAACTTCAATGCATACCCGTCCGTTTTCAAAAGAAATAAATAAACAAATTTTATTTTTATCGAATTGTCTGGGAGACACCACACAAAACCCTAAATTCAAATTCAAATTCAAAATTTTCAATTTTCTTTGAAGATTAAAAGCGAAAACTCCAGTTACAAGGAAGAATTAAACCAAGACACCAACGCAATCATGTCCGCCGCAGAAAAGGGGCATATCATAATGACCGATCCCGACGGATTCGAGTACGTGGACTCGGCCGACATCAGATGGATCCTTGGGAAGCCAGCAGACCGATTCAGCTCCGCAGACGTGGCACTTTCCGGTCGACCGAAAACGTCGTGCTATTTGCTCAGCGACATCTCCTCCAAGTCCAAGATCCTCACGGGAAGCATCGCCCGAGAGATCGGCAAGCTCAACAGCCTTCTCAGGAGCTCCGGAGGGGATTTCGACGGAGTTTTCATTGATGCGGTTAAGGCGACACCACAGATCATCATGACCGCGGGCGACTTTCCAAAGAGCTACGAGTTGGACGAGGCAGGAGACACCACTGCAACTAAACTCGCTGTCACCACGAGGCTTGGCGCCAAAGTGAATACGAAGAAGCATGATGACGGGGGCGCTGGCGGAGAGACGGGAGGTGGTGTCTCCACCACAAATGGAGCGGGAGAGCGAAGAGCCAGCGCCAGCGGCTCTGGGGGGAACTCACCTGTAGGGCACCACCTCGGATTTTTCCGTAGCCAGGGAAATTATTAGCACATTATCATTGACCAACTAAAATTAGATTCAATTTTATCCCTGGCTACGAGAAAGGAATAACCAAAACCAACTACAAAGCCCAAGGGAGGAAGACACCAAAAGAAAAAACCGATAGAAAAGGTTTCCAGCAGCGACGGCGAAAGTTCCTCGTCGGACTCAGGAAGCGACGGAAGTAGGGGAAAGCAGAGACGCTCCCTCACCAAGGGCAAAGGGAAAAACTCCGTAGGGGCAGAAAAAAAAGAATGGTGCAAAAGAACCTTTACCTTTTATTATTTTTATTTAAAAAAAATAAAATTTTAATTTTCCTTCGATACTAATTAGATACCACCATTCTTTTTTTAAAGAAACACACACAGGAGAAAAACCAAAAGGACATAAACAGGATTGCTTTCCCCAACTCGAGGCGTAGGCTGGGCATCGGCAGCAACTTCTCAGTGAAGAAAGCGGCATCCACCAAGCTCGCGGGAAGCGGGTTTCTGACGGACGCTCAGCTTGCAGCAAAGGAAAACGGGGAAGCACATAAAGAGCATGCCCAACCTGTAACCAGCACTCCAGTCAAGGTCACCGAGAATGAGACACCAAAGGAAGGGGAGGCTCAAGCCAACCAGTCCACCGTTGAGACCCAAGCCAACGAGTCCGCAGAGGAGACCCAAACAAACGAGTCCACAGAGGGGACTGCAAACCATCAAGCCTTGGATGACAAGACACCACTCCCATTTGACGTTGGTGTCTCCAACGAAGCACTTTCAGGGGAGGAGGATGGGGAAAAGGGAGACGACAAAAATGACAGAGGCACCAAGCGCAGTATCGCCTTCCGCCTCAGCAATGAGTACATCAGCAAAAAGAGGAAACTCGAAGGAGTCATCGCCAAAGAAACCAATACGCTGGAAAAGTTCAAAGCACAATTCCTCGTTGCGGGGATGGAAGAGATGCTGCGTGGGGTCCGAATGTGCCTGAAGGACCAGGCACAGTCCAACAACCACCTGGGCCTACTTGGCAAGAGCACGGAGAATCTCCAGCGTGCAGTTAACACAGTCCAATACAGGGTCGGAAAGTCCAACTGTAGTCTCGAGGAGCAGGCCGAGCGGTGCAACTTAAAGTGGGACTCACAAGACAAAGCCTTGGCAGCAATAAGACACCACAAAGAGGATCTCATCGAAGTACTTACAGCCAGGGTACCTGTTGCCCACACCCGCTACGTTTCGTGCCTGCTCAAAGAGGCGTTCACCTTGGAGTTCTTGGGGAGGACGCTCTACACGGCGCCGTCAGGCAAGGGAATCACCAAGGAGACGGACTACAGAATGGGTGTCGAAATCGACAAGTTGGATCCCCGGATTTCGGAATTCTTCCACCAATACATCGAGTCGAATGGGTGCTTCGACGCAGCAAAAAAGGCGGAACTGACACCACAAGTGAGACGCCAATTCAACGCCGCCATGAGAACCAGGCGCTCAGTGGAGATCGGGAGAATAATCAACGTCGCACTGAAGGAGCCTCCGACACCACAGGCAAACGCCGCCACCGCAATGATATGCAATGATATGCTGAGCTTCGAGGCTTTCCAGAACACACCGGCGCTGGACCTGGCTGACGACAATGAGTGTCGGGAGTATGCCAAGGAGAGGAAGCCCCTGGTCATTGCAGCGGCGAGGAGGAAGGGGAAGCTTGGAAAGGACGAGGAGCCCACATCGAACCGCGCCTTGATTGAGGCCTGCCTACAGGAGAGACAGAAGATCTCAACCTTCAAGCGCATTTCCAGGTCCATCGCGCTGGGAAAGGAGGAACAGGAGTTGGATTTCAGCTAATTGGTGTCTATGAAGGTTTGACCCTTTCCAGTTTTTTTTTAATTGAATGTTATTCTATTTTTTTCCTCATTTCAGGAGCTGCGAAAATGAAAAGTATGTTGACAATTGAATTGAGACACCACCCAAAATTAACCAGTATCTGAGGCAAGTACATTGAAAAGTTATGCGAAGATGAGAAGACACCAAAAACGAAATCTGGAAATGCTGGATGACATAATAATGTGAATAAAGAAGAAGGCGAAATGGATATGCGACTTAGAAGATAAGAAACCACAAGATGAAATCTGGAAAGATGGAATGTAAATGCACAACAGGCAAAAAGTTTCGAAATGGATATGCGACTTGGAAGATGAGAAACCACAAAATCTGGAGATAATTCTAATGTAACCTCGATGAATGGTGGAAACGAGAAATATATGGACTTGCAGAGCCAAACACGAATGCGGGTATGCAATGGGTACAGTGGCGATGGAGGGGAAATAGCTAGGACGGCTATGGGACGGCAGGAGGGGGGGGAGGAGAGTAAGAATAACTAGGACTGCAATGGGACGGGGGGAG
>JAAUYJ010006358.1_pt1 | contig 11507 bp, 9 predicted proteins | sample 7278031 | NCBI WGS metagenome assembly JAAUYJ01 (sample SAMN14350222, study PRJNA611818) | marine sediment metagenome | isolation source: surface marine sediment (1.8m) | place: French Polynesia: Moorea | collected 2018-08 | reverse complement strand
TAGCAAATGACATTCGTAAATCATAAACACTGCAATGTTTCCAGCTTCTATTTATGGTTGCCATTTAGCCAACAATTCTTCTATTTCTTTTTTTTTGCTTTCACTAATTCATCATTTTGAACTGGATTCTTTTTTTGAGTTTTTTTCCAGGTTATTTCTGCTTCCTTGAGTAAGCTATAATAACTTTGATTGGGCTCAAAAACCACATTATATTCTTTATGTAAATAGTTTTGTAAGTCTGATAATCTCAGGTAATCTTGTTCTCTCAACCACTCAATTGTTTTCTCTTTTTCTTGTGGCTTTAAGTAACCTTGTATTCCTTGATATTGCAGTTTTAAACTTTCTACGCCATGAAAAAGTGCTTGTTTTTTCCATTGGCTAATAAAACTATGAGAAACCTTTAATAATTATTTGACTTCATGGTATGATTTTCCCAACAAAATCATTTTTACCGTCTAGGCTCTTGTTATTTATTTTGCCTATGAATGTCTGACTGATAAAATCATCTAGTTCATCTATAATATTCATTATTTTATCTTTTTGTTGGAGATGTTATTATTACTATTATATCTGTTACGACCTATTTAGGATTGCTATATAGCTTTTGAAGAAGGTGTTAATTTATAGGTATTACACGGATTTTATAAAGTAATATTAGACTTGATAAATTTACTTCATTAGGGGTAGTTTGCTACGGAATGCTCCGCCAACGCGAACCACCCTGAAGTCATATTTTATCAGCTTAAAACTTGGATGTTAAACTAATTTCAGGTGATGATTTTTCATCTTCAGAAGTGAAGATATTAAAGTGAATTGTATAATTACTATTAATACTCTTTAATACTAATATTCTGCCCACCGGAATTAAATATATATAAGTTGTAGTTGATAATTAATGTTTCTAAAACCTGAAAATAGTTGCATAATTAACTGATGACAAAAATTACCCAACATATTTGGTATAAATGGCAGCGAACCAAACCTAGATCAAAATTTATTCTGGGTTTTGTGCTGTTTTGCTTAACTGTACGATCGCTTCCCTACTTAGCACCTATTCGCGCTAGGGATATTAGGCAAAACCAACAAGCTCTAGAATATACTGACCGTAATGGTCTGCCACTGGGAACTATTTTGACCCGCGACCAAGAAAATACAGCAGTTGTACCGCTGGAGCAAATTTCGCCTCAATTTATCAATGCCATTATTGCTGCTGAGGATAAACGATATTATCAACATGGGGCGATAGACATCAAAGCATTGGGGCGATCGCTCCTGGAAGCAATCCAAGCTAAACAAATAGTTAGTGGTGCTTCTACCATCACCATGCAACTTGCGCGAATGCTCGAACCTACACCCCGCACTCTTCCTAACAAAGCTCGTGAAATATGGCTTTCTTGGCGACTGACTGCAGGAATGAATAAAAATCAAATCCTGGAAGCATATATCAACCGCTTACCTATGGGAGGAAATATTTATGGGGTAGAGGCAGCATCCCGCGCTTATTTTGGCATCCCTGCAACTGACCTCAACCTTGCACAAGCAAGCATTCTGGCTGCTTTACCAAATGACCCCACTGACCTCAACCCCTATTACAACTGGAATTTGTTAAAAGAACGGCAAGTTTACGTTATCAATCGCATGGTAGAAGATAAGTATATCACGCCTAGCCAAGCCGAGAGAGCATTGACTGAACAAATTTCTTTGCTACCACAAAATCAAGGTATTATTGCAGCGCCACATTTTTTATTTTGGTTATCCCAACATCAAGATAATTTGCGGCAACAACTGATTAAAGTTGAGGAAAATTTATCTACAAAATCTACAGTTATTCGTACTACTATTGACCGACCTTTACAACAGTTTGTTACGGCGCAAGTGCAGCAGGTTGTTAGAAATATTGAGGCTTATAATGTTCATCATGCTGCTGCTATTGTAATTGATAATTACAGTGGAGAAGTATTAGCTTATGTCGGTTCTCCTGATTATTTTAATATTCAACAAATGGGTAGTAATGATGGGGTACAAGCATTACGTCAACCTGGTTCAACTTTGAAGCCTTTTTTGTATCAATTAGCATTAGAAAATCAGATACTTCAGCCAAATACAATTTTGGCTGATGTTCCTAGTTATTATGCAATTCCCGGAGCGAAACTTTACAGTCCTAGTAATTATAATAAAGATAGATTTTTTGGACCTGTAATTGTGCGGGTGGCTTTGGCAAATTCTTTGAATATTCCGGCTGTACGAGTATTGGAAAAGGTGGGAGTGGGGAATTTTTTAGGTCGTTTGCATCAGTTGGGTTTTGAACATTTAGAAGAGTCTCCAGAATATTATGGTTTGGGTTTGAGTTTGGGTAGTGGGGAGGTAAGTTTATGGGAATTGGCAAGGGCTTATTTCATCATGGCAAAACAGGGAGAATTTACTCCTCTTGTGACAACTATTCCTAATCCAAATATCTCCGTTATTCAGAAAGATAAAAAACTATTTCCTGGCAAAAATCATACTCTAACTTCCCCCCTTATTAAGGGGGGATTGAGGGGGTATCGAAACCAGATTAAAAACCAAGAATTACCTCAACTAGCCAATGCAAAATCTGAATGGATGTTAATTACAAATATCCTGAGTGATAATCATGCTAGGGCTGCTGAATTTGGAGTAGATTCGGCTTTGAATTTACCATTTCCTGCTGCGGTTAAAACGGGTACTTCTTCAGATTTTCGTGATACTTGGACGGTAGGTTTCACTAATGATTATACTGTGGCTGTTTGGGTGGGTAATTTTAGTGGTGATCGGATGATGCAAATATCAGGTGTTATGGGTGCTGCTCCGTTATGGAATCGGATTATGTTGCACTTACATGAAAATATTGAACCGATGGCTTTTCCTACTCCGAAAGATATGGTTGAGCGTCCGGTTTGTACAATTTCTGGTTTGCGCCCGAAATCTAATTGTCCGTCGGTAATGACGGAGTATTTTTATCGGGAAAAGTTGGCAGAATATGAGGGTTTATCTGATAATTATCAAGTGGGAAGTTTGCCTGCTGAATATAATGAATGGTTGGCAAGACAAGGTGAGTCTAGTTTTGTTTATAATGGATTAAAAATTTTGTTTCCTCAAGAGGATGATTATTTTTTAATGGATAATATTGAGGGGGAACAAAAGTTGGAGTTTAAGTTAGCTAGTTCTGTTTCTGATGAGTCTGTGGAATGGTGGTTGAATGGAGAAAGGTTGATGATTAATTCTGGTAATTCTTTGTTTTGGAAGTTAATTCCTGGTAAGTGGAATTTAGAGGTGCGGTCTGGAGATATGGTAGACCGAGTAAGTTTTGAGGTGCGGGTGTCAAATAAGTCTGATTATAATGGGTTTTCTGTGAGGAAGTTTTCCAATAATTAAGAATTAACGATTAATATACAGCAATCCTAAGTTGGTTCTGAAAAAAATATCCTTATCCTAGAAATAGGGAAGAGGTGTAATTTCAGTTATCAGTTATCAGTTATCAGTTATCAGTTATCAGTACCTCTGGAATAAGGAGGCTTTAAATTTGGAAGATTCTCTTTTTTTATCCCCTTAAAATCGGAGGTGCATACCCATAAGTTTTCGGTAATGATGGGAGCGATCGCCTATTTTTATACAAAATTGAATAAAGATTGTTACAGTAAAATCTGGACAGAAAAGGAGCAGAATATTTACACTTCTTCTATTAATAGTTACCACCTACCACCTACCACCTAAAACCTACAACCAAGCAATGTAGCAATATTTTATGAAAATGGTATTATACTCATTTCATAGACAGTTTATTGAGCGCGACTTGCTGCTAAACGTGAATATTCTAGGTTATTTTGATATTGTATAACTCTTTCTTGAGCTGCTTGATAATTTTGGTCGGATGGTTGTACTGCTTTCATATATTCAATTGCTTTTTCCCAGACTGTGGAAATATATTCCCATTCATCCTTTGTTTTAGCTTTTTGTACTAAAAATGCTGCGGTTGTTGCTTCCTTAATTCCGTCTTGGAAAAATCGCTGTTTTACAGTTTGTTGAGATGCCAGTTTTTCTATGACTTTTTGAGCATAGTTGGAGTTATTTTGATATTGGATTACTCTATTCTGAGCAGTTAAATAATTTGGGTGGGATTTGGGTACTTCATTCATTAAGTTTATAGCTTTTTGCCAATAATCTTTGACTTGATTCCAGTCTTCTATAGACTTGGCTGTTTGAGTGAAGTTTGCCGCATTTGTGCCATAATTTATTGCTTCTTGAAAGTAATCATAACCAGGTTCTATATACTCAGTTTCATAAGTTTCTTCTGGGAAAGTTTCTCCTGGTAATTCTGACTGTAGACTACCTTTATTATCGGTAAATGCGGTTACTGTTGCATTGTTACCAATACCCAGGAAATTTAACAGCATAAAAATCTGCCCATTTAACGAAAAAAAGATAAATATAGTTAGGAAAAATTTGCCAATATTCTTAAGAGATAAATTTTTCCAGAATAGATATTCAACTTGATAAAAGTATGCAGCTACAGTTAACCAAATTATCGGTCCAAAGTAGGCAATTGAATTAGCATAATTAGTCAGTTCTGTTTCTGCTGCTGCAGCACAATATTCAAATCCTTCTAGTGTTTGGTAGTTGCAGTTGGGAAGGGGGATAAATGGCAGAATAATCATCACAAGCATTAGAAAAGATCAAGGAAATTATTCCAACTAATAATAATTTATATTTAACCCCTTGAGGTTTTTGAGCTTGAGGTTTGTGAGGGTTAATTTTAGGCTTTACTATAGAACTAGGTGGCTTTGTAATAATTGTAGTTTGAGAATAAGTATCTGAATTTTGTTCTATTTGTTTCAATTTTTCCAGAATTATTTGAGTATTTGTCGGACGTTGACGTGGAAAATACCCCATTAATTCATTCAGAAAGTTTCTGAGTTTTGCTGATATATCGCTACCAGCATTTTCCCAGTTTAATTCATGGATATTAGGGTCATAAAAATCAAGAGGATGATGACCTGTTAATAAATGTACAAATGTTCGTCCCAAGGCAAAAAAATCTGACTGATATACGGTATGACCGTTTTCTTGTTCTGGAGGAGTATAACCTTTGGAATAGATAATTGTGCCTGGTTCCCCAAGTTTTTTGGGCTAAAAAAGTGCCGTCAATTTCTTTGACTGTACCGAAGTCTATTAATACTAATTGACCGTTGGGGCGGAGCATAATATTTGCAGGTTTAATATCTCGGTTAAAAAAGTTTTTTCGGTGTACTTTAGCTAATATATTTGTGAGTTACCTTAACCATTCTAAGGCTAATTTTTCATCACTGAGACGACCATTTTTGCTTAACCATTGTTGGAGGTTTTCCCCAGCAATTTTTTCCATAACAATACAGTGTAGGGGTTGGTTTTGATTTCTGGGAAAAAAGGTAAAATAACCATCCCGTTCTACTTGCGGAATTCCTGTGTGTTGAAGTTCTGCTAATACTTGTGCTTCTTGTCGGAATAGGGATAAGGCTTTTGGATTATCTAAATGGAGAACTTTTAAAACTTTGAAAATACCTTGGTCGTCTATTTCGTAGGTGGTACTACAACTGCCTCCACCTAATTTTTTGAGAATGCGATATTGTCCTTCTATTAGTAATGTTGAGCCACAACTTTGACAATATAAAATGTTGTCTGGATTTTCTGGGTGGCTGCAAGTGGGATTGATGCAGTAGCTTATAGAAAAATGGTTCAATATTTGTGATTGTTTTACTATAAATTAGCTATTTTTTGATTTGTAATTATTATCCCTAGCAGTTAGTAGATAGGGTGATAAATCTATTTTTTTGATTACATTTGTTGAGTTGGTTATGCCAAAATATTTCCTATCTAGTATAACTTAACTTCTCAATTCCCCAAACTGTCCAGCTTTCTCTTTATTTATAAAAACTGAGTTTAAAGATGCCCCAAATAATTGACGACTGATGATGTGAAATAATAACTTGAAATTATTGTGGGAGCAAAATTTTAAGCCGATAGAATCTCACTCATAACTTTTGATTTCTCACTTCTGACTTAATTTATAATACCAATTCAATCAATGTTTGCTAGAAATAAATTTATAGGTTTTAGGTGGTAGGTGGTAGGTTGCAGGTAGGGAATAAATCTTAATCAGATATTTATCGCTGAATTATCTTTTTCAATTATCTAATTATTTCGATATTCAATCCCTATTCTCTTCCCATATTAAAATCCTTTCTTTCTCCTAACTTCTGACTTCTGAGTTCAAACTTCTGACTTAGCTGATTATAGGATAACTAATTATTCTGATTCTATATTACTCCCATCCCAACTTCCAAAGTTTAATAGTTTTATCAAAACTACCAGTTGCTAAAATCTCTCCATCCGGACTAAATGCAACGGAGCTAACCCACCGAGAATGACCTTTAATAGTTCGTAAAAGTTTGCCTGTTTCTAAATGCCAAATTTTGATAGTATGGTCATTACTTCCACTGACTAAAGTTTGACTATCGGGGCTAATAACCACAGAATTAATATCATTAGAATGACCTCGTAAAGTTCGCATAAGTTTGCCTGTTTCTAACTGCCAAATTTTAATAGTTTTGTCACTACTACCAGTTGCAATTTTATTTCCATCTGGGCTAATCGTAACAGATAAAATTCTGCCAGTATGACCGAATAAAGTCAAAATTTCTTCCCCTGTTTCGAGATTCCAAGTTTTAATATTATCCTGGCTTCCAGTAACTAAAGTTTTACCATCTGGGCTAATACTAACTGCATAAATACTGTCAGAATGCCCCCGGAAAGTATGGAGCATTTCGCCAGTAGGTAGATGCCAAATTTTGATGGAGTCATCACTACTACCACTAACTAATTTTTCACCATCGGGACTAATGGCAATTGCAGAAACTCGCATAAAATGACTTTGTAAAGTTAGTTCGGTTTCTGTCTCTAACTCCCACACTTTTATCGTACCGTCATAACTGCCACTAGCTAATATTTCTCCATTTCGACTAAGGGCGATAGAAACTACGTCGTTTGTATGACCTTCTATTATTCCTAATTCTTCTCTTGTTTCTAGTTGCCAAACTTTTATTGTGCCGTCGCCATTTCCACAGGCTAAAATTTGCCCATCTTTGCTAATAACTACAGAATAGATTCTTTCTGATTCTGTATGAAGAGTTTCTGCTAAAGATACACCATTAGGCAAAGTTAGCATTAAATATTTTGGCTGTATGCGAAGATAACTAATAAAATGATTGCCTGCTATTGCTAAGATGATAATTATTCCGCCTAGTATGAATTGTTTTTGATGTTGACGAAATATTTTCTCTACATCATATTTTTTGATTTGGTTTTGTTGAATTCCGGTGGCAAATAACTGAGGATTTAATTTTTTTTGCCAATTACTATAAAGTTGATTTGTGCCTAATCCTAAAAGTAAAACCGCACTGCCTAATAATAATTTACTTTTGAAGGGATTGAATTTATTTTTAATGACAGGCGGATATAAGTCTGCTTCAATTTTTGCTAATTTATGGAGAAGTGTTTGAGCAGTTTGTGGCTGCTTTGGTGAGATTAATTCCTCAATAAAATTTGCCAATTTTGGCGATGTATCGGGAGCAGTATTTTTCCAGTTTAATTGTAAGGATTCAGAATTTAAAAATATAGAGGGAGGTTGATTAGTCAGCAAGTAGACTAAGGTGTATCCTAAACTAAAAAAATTTGACTGGGCTGTCTGTGGTTCTAGGGTAAAATTAATTAATGTTAATTGCCCATTCGGACGTAAGATAATATTATTTGGTTGAATATTTTGAGCAAAAAATTGTTTTTTATGTAATAAGTCTAAAATTTCTAGTAGTTGATTTAACCATGCAATTGCTAGTTCTTGATTTAGAGATTTATCGCTTTTTTCTAGCCACTGTTGCAGATTTTTGCCGGGATTTTTTTCTAATATTAAACAGTGAAGTGGTTGAGGGCTATTACCAGGTACAAAGGTAAAATATCCATCTTGTTTTACTTGAGGAATTCCGGGATGATTAATTTGTTTTAAGACTTCTGCTTGTTGTTGAAATTGGGAGATATTTTTTTGCTCATTGATATGCAAAACTTTCAAGACTGAAGTAGTTTTATTTCCTTTAACTTTGTATGTTGTTTCCTGATTGTTATTACTAATTTTTTTGCTGACTTGATATTGCCCTTGTATTAATAGTTCGGAGCCACAAGCTTGACAATATAAAAGATGATTTGGGTTTTCTGGTTGAGGGCAACTAGGATTAATACAGTAGCTCATGGGATGGCTGTTTTTTGATTATGATAACTGGGAATTTAGCTGATAGTTATAATGTCTATTATTAACTGTCAAAATTGATTAAGGAAACTTAAGATCGCCTTTCTGCCATTTAGCGATCGCTTCGGTTGCTGTTGCCGCATCTACGGGTTTAGAAAATAAGTATCCCTGACCCCATTCACAGCCAAAACCATGCAGTTTTTCCCACTGTGTTTTTGTTTCTACACCTTCAGCAACTAAATCCATACCTAAGCTGTGAGCGAGATTAATTATAGTCTTCACAACTGCTATTTCCCCTGTCGTATCAAGGCGACTGACAAAAGAACGGTCTATTTTCAAGGTATCAATGGGTAATTCTTGCAAACGACTCAAACTGGAGTAACCTGTGCCAAAATCATCAACACAAAATCGTATACCGCAAGCTTTCAAACGCTCCCACATTCTGGATATTTTCATCTGAGCTGTTAACAAGCAACTTTCGGTGATTTCTAACTTCAAATGAACTCGCTCTAAATGCTTTTCTGCTAATATTGCTTCTAAGTGAGGTAATAACTCTTCTCGCATCAGTTGGATCGGAGATAAGTTAACATTTAGTGTGAGCTGCGAAAAAGGGTTAAGTTGTTGTTGCCATTCCTCTAGTTGAGTGACTGCAGTTTCAAATATCCACCATCCTAATTCGTGAATTAACCCAGTTTCCTCTGCAACTGGGATAAATAACCCTGGGGAAACTAAACCTCGTTCGGGATGTTGCCAACGTACTAATGCTTCAAACCCTGTTAACTCAGCCGTAGTTAATGAAACTATGGGCTGATAATATAGGCAAAACTCTCCTTTTTGTATGGCTTTGCGCAATTCTCTTTCGATTTCTAACCGCCATAAAGCTTTGTGCTGCATCTGGGAAGTGAGCACTTTATAACAACCTCTACCAGATTGTTTAGCGCTATACATAGCTAAATCTGCACCGCTAAGTATATCTACAGGTTGTGTTGCAATTATCTCACTGGGAAAAATGCCAATGCTAGCATTCATGTGGTATTGATAACTGTCCCATTCAAATGGTTTTTGAAATAAATCTAATAATGCTTGAGCTTTAGTGGTGGCAATGTTGATATCTGGAATTCCTTCTAGTACAACCACAAATTCATCTCCTCCCAATCGAATTATGTGATCGGGAAAAGTGATACACTTTTGAAGTCTTTCAGCTACTTTTTTCAGAAGTTCATCTCCGATGGTATGTCCTAAACTATCATTAATTACCTTAAAATTATCCAGGTCAATAAACATTACTGCATAGATAAAATCGGGATTTTTCTCTGTCTTTTGAATCAGATTTTGTAGTTGGTTGATTAACCAATTACGATTCGGTAATCCTGTCAGGACATCATAGCAAGCTAGATATTCTAATTGATGTTGTTTTTCGACTAATTCTTGATAAGCTTCTCGTAGTTCTTTAATAGCATTTATTAAGTCTTTTGTGCGTGCTGAAACTTTGTATTCTAACTCTTGATTAAGTTTTTGTAAAGAGGATTCTGCTTTTCGTCGTTCTAGATTTTCTTGTTGTAAATTTTGAGTTAAATGAAATAGGTCTAAATGCAGTTTAATCCGTGCTAAAACTTCTGCTTGGTTAAAAGGTTTAGTAATATAATCTACTGCTCCTAACTGTAACCCTTTAATTTTATCAACCGGATCGCTCAAAGCGGTCATAAAAATCACAGGTATTTGAGATATTTGGGGATTAGATTTAATCCGAATACAGGTTTCAAATCCATCGATTCCGGGCATCATTATGTCTAGAAGAATTAGTTGAGGTGGCTCAATTTCAATTTTTTTTATGGCACTTTCCCCATCTTGAGCAATTCGTACTTCATATCCTTTGGCATCAAGGACATTGAATAATACTCCTAAATTTTCCGAGTTATCATCAATGATTAAAATTGTTTCTTTGGTTTCAGATAGTTGTTCCATAGTTAATTTATTTGCTTGTTTCTAGATGGTCTAGATGTTAATTATTTTTCAGCTTAATCAATATTTTAATCAATTATTAACTAAATTCTCATAATTACTCTTAGGTTTTTTGAAACTGATTTGCTGTTTCTTGAATCCATTCAATATCTTGATTTAGTTTCAGTTTATACAAATTATATATTATATTCTGTAAGAGCTTATTCTGCTGATAATTTTATCACAAACATTAATGATATTAGTAGAGTTAGTTTTGATAGTAAATTATTTTTAACTTGAGTAATTCTTTGAATTCCGGTGATTTTTTTTGAAAATCAATCTAGGTTGAGGGGTTTAGACAAAAATTTACTACAATCAGCTTAAAAATTTTTGAATTGATTGTCTTTATATAGACTAGCATAGGCCACAATAATTTTAATAGGGTGATACTCTACTTTTTGAGACATAATGGGAATAATTTGGGATAAATTGATGACTGACATAATTTAATTTATCATAACTAATTCTAGTTCATATCGGGAATCTTTTTCTAGACCAGCTTAAATATTATTCCCTGTTTCAATCATAAAGCTAAATTGACTGACTCAAATTATTGCTCGATAAACTATTTTATAGGTATTTTCCACTATTAATATGATGGGAAATTTCTTTTAAATTCTAATAATTGATTTAGATTATGTTCGGGTGCATCTTAGTAATATCATTTTCATAAAATATTACTACATTCGTTGATATGGAGGTTTTAGGTGTTAGGGGTTAGGTGGTAAGTATGAGAGAAAACAACTGCAAATTTTGTAATATTTTGGTGTCCGGATTTTACTGTAATGCCATTTTGATAAATGTTTGCTACAAATATTATCAATCTTGGGTGTCGGGTGTCGGGTGTCGGGTGTCGGGTGTAGTTAAATAATCGGAAAAACCAGAAAAAAAGCTGGTGATGAAAGGAATAAATTTGAACAACCTTGTTACTCCCTTCCCGCTAGAAGATTACCTAGCTAAATTTGGCTATAAGCTATATGCGACAACCATCTACTGATTATAATCTTGGGCCGGGAAGGGAGTAATTAGTTAATATTTGAATTGTTCTCAAGCATAAAATTCCCCTTCCCCCCCGAGGGGAAAGCTTTCTTTAATTTGGTATAATACCAGGGTCATTTCATTCTAGATTTTGGCAATGAATTTACTGGCTTTACAGATAGCTAAAGATGCGTTGTCTAAAGCTGGCAATAAGGTATTCTCGTAAATATATAAAATG
>JAAUYJ010099947.1_pt1 | contig 11514 bp, 3 predicted proteins | sample 7278031 | NCBI WGS metagenome assembly JAAUYJ01 (sample SAMN14350222, study PRJNA611818) | marine sediment metagenome | isolation source: surface marine sediment (1.8m) | place: French Polynesia: Moorea | collected 2018-08 | reverse complement strand
GGATGATTTTCTACTAGGGGTGATACTCACCAGTTACTCTGGTTCAATATTTAGAGGTATTAAAAACAGATTACTTTTAGAGTTTCATCTCTTGATTTACCAACGCCAAAATAGGTGGACCTCATTAGGCTGAGAAACGCTATATTTTATATTAATACTTAGATAAGCACCTACACAGAATTGATTCCCTACTCTAATTTTATGTAACCCTTGTAGCGAAAAGGTTTAAATTTTAGAAAAAGTGTACTTAATTTTGTGCGACTACTTAGCATTCCTATTTTAGTTGTGAAAAAAATACCTATAAAAAGGCAACATAGAACAGGGAGAAGAGTTTCAGAACTTTTATCTGTTTTTTGATTTTTTACAAATGATTTAGGATTGCTATATACCTAATACCAAATTGATAAATGTTTACTCCAAATATTATCAACCTTGGGTGTGGAGTGTAGGGTGTAGTTAAATGATAGAAAAGAACCTCAAAAAAGCTACTAACGAAAGGGATAAATTGGCACATCTGTGTGAAAATATTAATCTAGCAATCAGGAATCAGATGTGAGAATTTAACTTAGGCTGAAAATTAGAGAAAATAACATTTATCATATTCAAAATATACATTTTTTCCTGATTCCCTATTCCCTATTTCCTATTCCCTATTCCCTGTTCCTTATTTCCTAAAAGACTCAAATATCTCACAAGTCAAATCATATTACTATATGAGAAGTCTTGCCAAGCATAATATTCCCCCGCCTCCGCGAAGGCAAGCTTTTTGAAATAAAATTAAAATTGGTATAACACTTACTTACTATGCTCAACTTCTGTATAAGCATCATAAACAGCCTGCACATTATACCAATTTAAAAAAATCCGAGAAATTTCCAAAGCCAACTGCGACTTACCTCCGTCAATTAACCATTGTAAAAAAACAGCAATAGTCCTTTCATTTAATCTTCCCCCTAATGATAAAACCCCCCATAAAATTCTGTGTATCCAAGTCATTTGAATCATCATTCTTACTTCCCAAGTAGGATGTTTTTGATAAAACAAAACACCCATCTTTCCTCTTTGAATTTCTCTTTCAATCATTGCCGGTAACTGTGCCAAACAAAACGGCGGATGCCAATGATAACCAACAGCTTCTGGGCATTTAATTAATTTTAAACCTAACTTTTTCAACCTAACTCCTAACTCCAAATCTTCCCAACCATACTGTCGAAAACCAACATCAAATAATCCAGCCTCAATCAACCAATGACGAGCGATCGCCACATTTCCCGTAGCAAAAAAAGCCGCCGAAAAATCAGTTAATTTATAAGTCTCAGAAGTAGGAAAATCAAAATTACAAGTATTAATAACTCTGCCATAAGTAAATATACGGTGGGAGCCAGCATCGACTAAAGCATCCGCGTGGGCCAGGAGAAAAGAATCAGTCACCACTAAGTCACTATCTATAAAAATAATAAAATCTCCCTTGGCCCTTTCAACTCCCAAATTCCGAGCTGCTGCTGGCCCTTGGTGGGACTGAGAAAAAAGTCGGACATGGGAAAAGTCCCCGGCTTGGGCCTCCAACCAGGCAATAGTCCCATCTGTCGAACCATCATCAACAACTATGACCTCATAACCTGCGATCGCGCCGTCATAGTTTTGATTTTCCATAGCCCGAAGACACTTTTCTAAAATTGGTTTGCGATTATAAGTGGGAATAACAACGCTGAAAAACATATTTCCTCCGGACCTCTAGAGTGGGATAATATTGGGTAGTAGATAGTATATTATGGGTGTTAGGTGTTTACCATCGGTGAAAAGGGGCGTTGCTGAATTCAGGTATGATGATTCTACAGGGCGATCGTGAACAGAGAAAAGTCAGAATGATTCAATAGACAGAAAATAGTTTTATCTCAAGTTGGCCCTTGACCCGCGCTCTCCATCCCCCCTAACCCCCCGCGTGAAAGGGGGGGAGCGTCCCATGGGAAAACCAATCAATGTTGCGGTATTTACAAAAGAAAAGACTATCAGACAGCTTTGATAAATTTTAAAAGAGCATTACAGCGGTTTTCATTTCAGTAGACCACAGTAGGGACGTTCCATGGAACCTCCCTACAAGGTTTTGGTTGTGACGATGTGGTTTATCAATCTCAAAAGCGCTGTAAATTTCCGTCCCAATGATAGTTATGCAATGACAGCGATTAAGAATGTCAGTCAGTTGATTATTTCTGCACAATCAGCCGTGACTCCCTAGAGATGCTAGGGAGTCCTCATTTTTATCCATATATCCATATAGTATATTTACAAAATATTTCTTTTCAATAATGAATAATTACCTCTTCTCGAAAATAATCAGAGTATTTGTATAGATGAAGTTAAGGAAGAGTAGGGAGAGTCTGGAGAATATTTTTTAATTATATATAAATTAAACAAACTTGATATAAAAGGCAAGACTTACAAGTAGTGGTTTAGCGACCAAACCCCAAGAATAAAAGTTTATACTTCTTCTCCAAAAGTAGGGTATGAGATATGAAATTTTAACCGAAAAAAGCACTCCACATCAACTCCTCTCCCACAGTCGATTCTATAGCCCACTTTTCAATCCTCCCAGAATTGCGATACACTCAAAAATCTGTACTTTGCCTGACAATAATCCCACAGGTTTAGTCCCATAATAAAAACTCAGTCGTTATATTAAAGAAAAATCCATGAGTCGTGCCACTAAAGTTGTACTAGCATATTCCGGCGGAGTCGATACCTCCGTTTGCATTCCCTACCTCAAAAATGAGTGGGGAGTCAAAGAAGTTATCACCCTAGCAGCAGACTTAGGACAGGGAGAAGAATTAGAACCAGTCCGCAAAAAAGCCCTAGACTCAGGTGCTGCAGAATCTTTAGTCCTAGATGTGATTGAACCATTTATTAAAGAGTACGCCTTTCCCGCAATTCAGGCAAATGCTCTCTACGAAAACCGCTATCCTCTCGCAACAGCATTAGCTCGTCCACTCATTGCCAAAATATTAGTAGAGGCAGCCGAAAAATATGGAGCAGACGCGATCGCCCATGGTTGTACAGGAAAAGGCAATGACCAAGTGCGGTTTGATGTTGCCATTGCTGGACTTAATCCAAAAATTAAAATTCTGGCTCCAGCGCGGGAGTGGGGAATGAGTCGCGAAGAGACGATCGCCTATGGAGAAAAATATGGCATTCCTGCTCCAGTGAAAAAATCTTCCCCCTACAGTATTGATAAAAATTTATTGGGGATGGCGATCGAAGCAGGAGAGTTAGAAGACCCCTGGGTAGAACCCCCAGAAGAAGTTTATGGAATGACAAAAGCGATCGCTGACACTCCCGACGAGCCAGAATATATTGAGATTGGTTTTGATAAAGGAATTCCTGTCAGTATCAACGGTCAAGCAATGGCAGGAGTTGAGCTAATTAGCAAACTCAATCATATCGTGGGAAATCATGGTATCGGTCGCATCGACATGATAGAAAACCGTTTGGTGGGTATTAAGTCGCGAGAGATTTATGAGTCTCCGGCAATGTGGGTGTTAATTCAAGCGCACCGCGACCTAGAAAGTTTAACCTTGACTGGTGATGTGACTCGTTATAAGCGCGGTATTGAGGAAACTTACAGTCAGTTGGTTTACAACGGTTTGTGGTTTAGTCCGTTGAAGCAAGCGTTAGATGCGTTTATTCAGCAGACTCAAGAAAGGGTGACTGGTGTTGTCAGGGTGAAGTTATTTAAGGGTAATGCGATTTTAGTTGGTCGCAAATCTGATAATTCTTTGTATAGTTATGACTTAGCAACTTATGGTGCAGAAGATGAGTTTGACCATAAAGCTGCAGAAGGATTTATTTATGTTTGGGGTTTGCCAACTCGCGTTTGGTCGGAGAAACTCAGAGGTAAATAAGTCAGTGATTTTTTAACTTGAATTAGTTGTTCCTGTAGGGATGAAAATGTGTCTCTACAGGAATATTTTTATTTTATTTGATTTTATGTAGGTTGGGTTAAGCGAGAGCGCAACCCAACAAATATTTGGTAGTGCGTCAAGGAAGTGTGGGGAGTGTGGGGAGTGTGGGGAGTGTGGGGAGTGTGGGAAGTGTGGGGAGTGTGGGAAGTGTGGGGAGTTTAGGAAAACGTCCGAAAGTAGGAGGAATAATTGTAGCTGTATCTTTTTGTGCTTGTCTGCGAGCCGTCCTAACTTTTTAGTCTTAAAGGCTGAAAAATTTCCACTTTTTGGGCGCTCAAAATGCGCTTAACCTTTATAAATAAGTGCTTTGAGATTATATTAGCTACCCATACTTACTTCTCCCACGCTTTGCTGATGCACTACCGATTATATTAGCTACCCATACTTACTTCTCCCACGCTTTGCTGATGCACTACCAAATATTTATTAATATCTCAATAATGTTGATTTGAGAAATGAAACTAAATCTAGACTACCAGAGCCATCCTCAATAATTTGTGAGGAAAAAACTGTAGGGGTTTGGTCTCCGAACCCTAGTTATTTTATGTAGGTTGGGTTAAGCGAAAGCGCAACCCAACAAATATTTATTAATATCTCAATAATGTTGATTTGAGAAATGAAACTCAACCTAGACTACCAGAGCCATCCTCAATAATTTGTGAGGAAAAAACTGTAGGGGTTTGGTCTCCGAACCCTTATTTATTAATATCTCAATAATGTTGGGTTTCCTCCGTCAACCCAACCTACACTAACTATACCCAAACCATAAACATAAATTTTTATAAATCAATCACAATTATATCCTGATAACACAGAATAAAAAATGAAGAGTAAGAGTTATAACCGAAGAAAGAGACTATTAGAGAGAAAAGCCAATGTTATTAGAATCACTTGATGAAAATACTTACGACCCAATATCCGGAAATCTCTGGAACCGAGAAAATATTGAGCCTAATATCATTCCAGGGGGAGAAATAATTGCCAATTTTGAAATTCAAGAAATTGATTTAGAAACCACATTTTATACTGACAACTCTGAAACAGAATTAGAAGAATTTTTATTTGCAGACAAAAAAAATATCCCTACAGAATCAATACCAACTTTAAGGTCTACTAGTCAAGTCAAAAAAGACTTCCTAATAGGCGTAGAAGCAGGAGAACAACTGGTAGGTAAATCCACAGACCAAGAGCCAAAATTACTATTTACTGAAGTGCCTCAAAAACGAGCAATAGAAAAAAATATTCCCAACTCGCCAATAGCTCGTCAACGAGAAGTAAAATTAGATTTCAGTCTTCTAGACAATACAGACAAATCGGATAAAACCATCAGACTAAACTTATTTCCAGATGTTAGCCTAGATGTCGAACTTGAACAAGTAAAAAACTCACCCAATAAACAAGATTGGGTCCGAACTGGCAAAGTATTAGGAGTAGAAAAAAGTCAAGTTACTATTATTAGTAGTAAAGACGAAAATGAAATTTTAGGAGAAATTAGACTAGACTACGCTGACCCAGAAAAACCAGACGGATTTTATGAAATTCGTTCCTTAGAACAAGACAAATTTGTAGTTAATGAACTTCAGGTTTCGCCATTTCCCCAATGTTATGTTTGTGGCAAAAATCATCAAACATCCGACCATGAAAATAATGAATCAAATTTAGAAGATACTCTTGGCAATGGTAAATTTGATAGTGTATTTGATAAAATATTGCCGAGAAAAATAGCATCATTATCTAGTAACAAAAAAATCAACGGTTTGTTGGCTAAAACTCGTTGGGATACAGGAGAAGAAAACACAATTACCTACAGCTTTTTATCAAACCAAGCAGTTAATTCATATTATGGTAGTGAAAAACCATCAGAAGTAAGTAATGCAGTCAAAAATAACGTTCGAGATATATTTAACCGATTAGAACAATATATAGATGTCGATTTTCAAGAAGTAGCTGATACAGCTAATAACTACGGTGAAATTAGAATCATGTTCTCTGATGGCCCACTACAAAATCAATCCCGTGGTTACACATATTTTCCACCAGATGTAAGAAAAAATTCTATAGCTGGTGATATACATTTATCATCTTATTATCACTACGAATACGACGATGAACCAGGAAGTTATGGTTATATAACTTTAGCTCACGAAATAGGTCATAGTTTAGGTTTAAAACATCCTGGTAACTACAGTGATGGAGAACGAAGTCCTTTTTTATCTTATGCTCAAGATAACAATACAAATACGATGATGACTTACGTTGGTTTGGGTGGTTTAAATCAATATTCAACTACCCCAATGGCTTATGATATTCAAGCTTTACAATATTTATATGGGAGAAATAATGACTTTAATTCCGAGAATACAACCTACTCATTTGATAGTGTTTATGGATTTTCTGATGGTAGTCAATATTTAGGCAGTGCTGAAACAGAAACGAAACTAACACTCTGGGATGGAGGCGGTTTTGATACAATTGACTTATCAAAACTTCCCTCTTTAGAGTTAGCAGACTTTACTTATGACTACCGAATAGATTTAAGAGAGGGTGGCTTTATTACTACTGCTGATGCTTTTAATAAACATGAATATATTGCCTTTAACGACAATAGTGGCAAAAAATACAAAACCTCTACTTTTGGCACAACGATCGCCTACAATACAACAATCGAAAATTTGATTAATTCTCCTGGAGATGATGTGATTTTTGCCAATGATGCTGCTAACAAGTTTATGGGTTATAAACCAGGAAAATATACCGGAGATGACAAAATTATTAGGGCGAATAGGGATGATATTTTAGACCTATCAGAATATCGTCCCTCGCAAGTTAAGAGGCGACGTCAAGGCAAAGATTTAGTTCTCGACTTGGGCGAAGAAAACGGCTCCATTACCATTTCTAAATATTATCAAGTTAAGCCAAGCAAGCGGATGAAAATTTTATTTAACGAGCCAACAAAGCCACAAATTACTATCAACGATATTACAGTAAATGAGGGTAATAATGGCAGACAAAAAGCCATATTTACAGTCAGTCTCAGCGAAGCAAGTGACGAGACAGTGAAAGTCAAATTTGTCACCGCTAACGACAGCGCCGAAAAAGGTTCAGACTATCTAGGACGTAGGCGCAATATCACATTCAAACCGGGTCAAACTACAAAACGAATTGCCGTGCCAGTTTTGGGAGACACCGCCGATGAGTTAGACGAGACATTTGTTGCCAAACTCAGGAAACCCAAAAACGCAACCATTGCCGATAATGAAGGCGTAGCAACTATTAAAAATGACGATGTGACTAATATTTCTATTAACGATGCTACAGTCACTGAAGGTAATAGAGGTATTAAAAGAGCTAAGTTTAAAGTAAGTCTTGATCGAGAAAGTGCCCAGACAATAAAAGTAGATTATCAAACTCTTGATAGTACAGCTATTAGTGACTCTGACTATCGTGCAAAAACAGGTACACTTACTTTTAAACCCGGTCAAATAAGTAAGACAATTAAAGTACCTATTATTGGAGAGAAACAGGTTGAGAATGTGGAATATTTTTGGGTACAGTTAAGTAATGCTCGGAATGCGGAAATAGACTTAGATAATAGGTCAGGTTTAGGAACTATTAAAGATAATGATTAAAATCCTGTTCGCTCCCGCGTTGTAAATATGCAGCGCGGTTTTTTTTATTTATGCTTAATATGTTACTTAAAATTTAGTTTTTTTTACAAATATTGATATTAAGTATTCTTAAGTATTTTTTCAAACTACTATTTTCTTTTTGATTGGTAAATTTTCTCTGAAATTATTGAGAAAAAGATATACTTGATACAAATTTATACTAAAAAAATCAATAATTTACCTATAGACGGAGAAAAATAAAAGTGCTGGCATTATTGTGAACTTTGCTATGGTTGAGAAATAGACAAAGGAATATTCTGAACTATGGAAAGGGTAAGTAATCATGCTTACCTAAATAATTTATTGTTAACTTCTATTTCTAACTAATTATGAACAATCTACAAAATCCTGCGAATATTTCCCAAATACTAGAAGAAGCATTAGGTATAAGTTCATATTATCTGAATTTGTTTGCCTCTGACCCTAATTTTGATGAGAAAATGGTTCTGGCATTTGGTAATAGTTTTAATACTGAGAATGCTAGGAAGTTGGCACAAGATTGGTTGGGGGGAGATTTTAGTGTTATTCCTCCCATTGAAATTCGCGACTCGGCAGAAATTAATGGGGCAAATGGAGCTTTTGCGGGAGACAAAAATAGGATTTATTTATCGCGGGAATTTTTAATAGCAAATGCGGATAATGTTGAGGCAGTTGCTAATGTTTTGTTGGAGGAAATAGGTCATGCTGTGGATTGGGAATTAAATTCTGTTGATGGGTTGGGAGATGAAGGAGCGATTTTTTCTCATTTGGTGCGGGGGGATGTGTTGAGTGAGGAGTATTTGCAGGAGTTGAGGGTTGAGGATGATTGGGCGACTGTTTCGTTGGATGGGGAGTTGGTAGCGATCGAGCAGGTATTGATAGAAGGTACTGCAGAAGACGATCACATTTATAGTGCCAATTATTCCATCGACGGGGAGACCGATCTTAGTCGTTTCAATGATCGCATTTATGGTTACGATGGTGATGACTATATTGATGGTGGTCATGGTGATGACTATATTGATGGTGGTCATGGTAACGATAACCTTTTCGGGGGAGCTGGAGAATATAATGGTAACGATACTATCTACGGTGGAGATGGTCACGACTATCTTGTGAGTGGCGTTGGTTATAACGATAGTCTCTATGGTGGGAATGGTAGTGACCATCTTATAGGTACATATTCGGGCAGTGCCTACCTTGATGGTGGGGGTGGTGACGATCGCATCGAAGTATCTGCTCAAGACACCGGTTATGGTCGGGAAGGTAATGACGTTATGGTGTTTGGCTATTGGGGTAGTAATGCTAAAATTGATGGTGGAGAAGGGTATGATTTGATTAAGGTTAATGCAAACCTTCAGGAAACTGTAGGTCTAACTATTGACTTAGTTGAAGGAAAAGTATCCGCGACCGAGGGCCTCGAAGATACTATAACTAATTTTGAATACATTGTTGGATCGGAAGGAGATGACTCCTACTTTGTTAGCGCAGCAACAGGTTCAGTTAAAACAATTTATGATTACCAGTCGGGTTATTATAGTTCTGAGACAGATACTATTGTATTAAAAGGAGATGTCTTTTCTTTGACGAATCTTACTCCCGATCAAATAGGATTTGGGACAGACAGTACAGATATTACCCCGTATGACTATTATAATATCACAGACACCACACACTTGATAATAGATCTTAACAAAGATGGAGTAGCAGATCGAAATAATGATTTAGTGATTAGAAACTTTTTTGCATCTGACCCATCCACTGAAAGTGGTTTTGACTGTACCGAATCAGCAGGAAGTGGATTTATTCCTTACTTTGTAGACGATGAAGAAAGTGTATCCGAATTAGCAGGGAATGGGTTTATTCATAACTTTGTAGACGATGAACAAAGTATATCCGGTTATGATATTCTTAAGCTCTTCTGCAATCAACACGCAGACCTATCAGTCACAAAATCAGACTCCGCCGATCCTATTAACGTAGGAGATACTCTAACCTATACCATCGAAGTAATTAATAATGGTCCAGGAAATGCTACAGATGTAACTTTAACAGAAGAATTACCAGAAACTGTTACTTTTGAATCTGCGAGTCAGAATCCTTCACTCAGCTTGAGAGACGACAGTTTTCTAATGTTTGATATGGGTTCCTTAGCTAGCGGCGAAACCAAAACAGTTACCATTGACGTGATTCCCACGGAAGCAGGAATTATTACCAATGAAGCCTCTGTTTCTGGTGCTGGTGATGCTGTAGACGATCCTAATCCAGATAACAATATAGCAGAAATTACCACTGAAGTAATTGCAGTAGCAGATTTAGAAGTCAAAAAATCAGACTCTGCAGATCCTGTTAATGTAGGAGACACTTTAACCTATACGATTGAAGTCACTAATAACGGCCCAGGAGATGCCACAGATGTAACTTTAACCGAAGATCTACCAGAAAGCGTAACTTTTAAATCTGCTAGCCTAGAGCCTGAAGTCAGGTTGAGAGACGACAGTTTTCTACAATTTGACATGGGTTCCTTAGCTAGCGGTGAAACCAAAACTGTTACGATTGACGTGATTCCTACTCAAGCAGGAATTATTACGAATGAAGCCTCTGTTTCTGGTGCTGGAGCTGCTTTAGACGATCCTAATCCAGATAATGATGTAGTGGAAGAAGAAACAAAAGTTGAATTTGAACTAGCAGTTAATACAAACGGCGACCAACCCGATGCTGACCCCAATGATGGTGTTCCCGATGTCGATCTGACAAAAGAAGGTTTGCAAATAACATTACGTTCTGCTATCGAATACGCTAACCAAAACCCAGGAAAAGATACAGTCACATTCAAAATTCCTGCTGGAAATTCATTGACAATTAAACCAAAATCTGCATTGCCGACAATTACCGAGTCAGTTGTTATTGATGGCAATAGTCAACCAGGAATTAACATAGATGGTTCTCAAGCACCTGTAGATACAAATGGATTAACAATTACCGGAAATGACAGTATCATTAAAGGGTTGACAATTAAAGGATTTCAGGCTAGCGAAAATTACTTGGGTGGTAGCGGTATAGTCATCCAATCTTCTAATAATCTGATTGAAAACAACAACGTAGAGAATAATGGTGCTTCTGGTGTCAGTATTGTTGGGAATATTACTAATAACCAAATCAAAGAGAATGAGATTTTTAACAATGCTCTAAATGGAGTATTTATTAGTGGTAGTAATCAGAATAAAATCGAAAATAATAGCATTTATGGCAATGAAGACGGAATTGATATTCGCAACTCAAATAGCAATGAAATATACGGCAATAAAATAGGAGAAACGGCAACTGTTTATAACAGATTCAATGGCATAAAAATTGTTAATGGTAATAACAATAAAATTGGGGATGTAGCTGCGGGTAAAGGTAATACTATTGCTTTTAATCAAAATTCAGGACTGTCTATTGCATCTGGAGTTGGTAATTCAATTCGGGGTAATTCAATCTTTGGAAATGGCATGGAAGGAATTGACTTAAATGATAATAATGAGTTGGATGTTAATGATAATGGCGATACTGATACAGGTGCTAATCAACTACAAAATTATCCCGTGCTAACTTCTGTAAAACCAGAAAAAGACTTTGTTTCTTTTAAAGGTAATATTAATGGTTTGCCCAAGCAAGTTTATCAATTAGACTTTTTTGCGCAACAACAAGTAGATTCAGAACAAATTTATTTAGGCTCTTTTTCTGTAGAAACTGATGATACGGGAAATGTTAATAGTGAAATAGAAGAGATTGATGGGCGATTTAATGCAAAAAATCGTTATATCAAAGGGTTTGAAGTTAGTTTTGCTACTGATTTTAATTTTTCAGAAGATACAATTTTTACAGCTACAGCAACAGATTTTCAGGGTAATACTTCTGAATTTTTC
>JAAUYJ010099784.1_pt1 | contig 11517 bp, 11 predicted proteins | sample 7278031 | NCBI WGS metagenome assembly JAAUYJ01 (sample SAMN14350222, study PRJNA611818) | marine sediment metagenome | isolation source: surface marine sediment (1.8m) | place: French Polynesia: Moorea | collected 2018-08 | reverse complement strand
TGACATTTTTGTAACACTACTCCTAAATTGTACAAGATATTGAATTATTTGTTGTTTTCTGATATGCTCCCATACCTTACTTTGCATCTAGTGCTACTTTGACAAACATTTGGCAGTTTATACAAACCAAAATGCAACAGCAAATAGGGCACAAGAAGGCCATTTCGGGTATCGCTGTAGCGTACCTGCTTTGAGGGCTGTTGACGCAAAGGAGACCTAGATCGTGATCTTGGTCTCTTCTCCGTCCCAGAACTCTCCATTCCTTTTGAGCCATCAGGTCCGTTCCTCTCCTCCTCCTTGACCTGTGCGGCCGCGGTGTCCCTCGGATCCCTGATCCCGGTCAGGTCCATGACCGAGTATCCCCCCGCCCTGTCCCTCTTGCGCAGCAGCGCCCTCTTGTGTCTCCCCCTGTGGACCTCCTTCCTCATCTTTTCCAGCTCTCGGATGCCGCCCTTGTTGTGGAACTCTGCGGTCACCTCCTCCCGCATCTCGGAGGAGTCCGGCACGCTGTTGTACTCCTCGCGGAAGTAGCGCTGCTGGTGGTTCAGCTCGTTCAGGTGGTCGAACATGACGGAGGCCACCGCGCTGAATTCCTGGCGGAAAGAGGGGAGACAACGGCACGGTGCTGCTGTTAAAATATCAATATTGCAGTGCCTACTCAATTCTTCTTCCATTTACCTTGCAAGACCGCAGTCCGCACACATACATCGGTGGCGTATTGTCGTTGGCCCGCACTTCCAGGAGGTAGTTGATGCCCACCACGGGGACGTCGTAACGCTTCAGGATGGCACCCAATTCCTCCCTGCACCCGCCGCGACCTTCAAAGACATGCCGGTCGATCTCCTTACGATCTGCGGAGCCGACGGAGGGGTCCCCCACCTCCCCCGGGCCCAGGGACTCTCTCTTGACCTGCTCCTCCTTGACGGCCCCTCCCCCGGCGGGCTGGCCCCCGTACTTCTTGTCCACCTCCCTGTAGAACTTGGCCCTCTCGACGCACTCCTTGCGCTTGTGCTGGGTGCCCTTGCAGTGGTCGCGCAGGGTGACGATGGACTTGATCTCGCACTCGCACATGTGGCAGTAGAAGATGCCCTGCACCGTGCTGATCTTGTCCTTCTTGCCGAAGTTGGCGGGGAGGCCCTTGTCCAGCTGCACGCTGAAGAGGTCCTCGGAGGGGATGACCTGCTCGGGGTCGTCAGACTGCCAGCGCACCCGCACGATGCCAGGGATGGACACGAAGTTCTCGAAGACGCGGATCTCGTCCGTCATGATGGAGGTGGGCGCGGAAGGGGGAACAGATCAAGTCGGCAAGTTGCAACGTGCAAGACCTGCAGACCTGCAGGAGTCAGGCCAGGGGCAGGAGCAGGATCACAGGCACTCACCGGCAGGACCAAATGTCAAACTCTGAACTCTGAAGTGGAATTTTTTTTGCCTTTGTATGTTTATGTGAGTGCGAAGTTCGAAATCACGAAACCTGCTGCAGCTTCGCAAAGAAAGGCCGCGAAATTTTATTTTTTTAAAGGACAAAAGTGACAAGTGACAGGACACAAACTCCCTGCTCTTGTGGGCAGGTGTTTGATTCCTGCTGCACTCCTGCTCCTTCCCCCTCGGGATGGCCTCCTCCTCGCTCCCCTTGGCGCCCTCCTCCTCCTCCTCCACCTCGCTGGAGTCGGACAGCCACCGCCAGCTGCGCTACGTGCGCTCCGGCATGGAGGTGACCTCGGGGGCCACGCTGGACGTGGTGGCCAGGGGCCTGGAGGGAGAGGACAGGGAGGCCGCCATCAAGGAGCTGAGGGGGACCATGGCCGAGTACGTGCGCATGGAGAGGGACCTGGTGGACTCGCTGGGCGCCGTGGAGGACGTCAGGGCCAGGATGGCGGCGGAGGCCGTCGCGGAGGAGGGCGAGGACGCTCGCCAGTGGGACGTGCTGGCGGAGGTGGCCTCGGCCAAGGAGGAGCGCACGTCTGGCGCCATCGAGCTGGAGGTGGCCAAGCACCCGGAGCTCATTAAGTTCGAGAGGAGGGTGGACGAAATACTAGGGAGGGCGTCCTTTGAGCCGTCCTCGTCCAACGTGGCCATGAAAGAGGACGAGGACGAGGACTGCGTGGCCACTCAGGTCAGTCTCATATCTCATAGCTAAATTTTAAGAGTTCATACTATTTGTCGGAGGAATTTATTTCTTACTAACAATTCTTATTTTCAGGTTACTGAGACCTTCCTGGACCCCCTCACCAAGCGCCCCATGCGCAACCCAGTCAAGAACTCTGCCTGCGGCCACGTGTACGACCGGGAGCCCATGCTCAAGCTGCTGCGCCAGAACCCTCTCACCCGCTGCCCGTTCCCTGGCTGTCCCTCCAGGGATCCCGTCAGGGCGGAGGACCTGCACCCGGACAGGGACACCAAGAGGAGGATCCTTGCCGCTCAGCAGGCGGCGAAGAAGAGCAAGAAGTGAAGAGAGTTTTTATGACAGAGTCGTCCGAGTTGCCTTCCGCCGACTCTTTGTAAAAGTGATATGGGCTTGAAACGCCCCCGGTTAAATGGTGTTACCATGAAGACCAATATATTTTGTAACGAGTTTATTGTCAACAGAAATAGAAATTACATTAGGTTTTTCAGCGGATCCGCCCGCTTCTTTTGGAACCTTTTCTTGGCTTGCGACATTGGTCCCGCCAGGGCCTTCTTGCCCTTCTGCTGCTGCTGCTGCTCGATCCTCCTCCGCCTCGATTTTACCGAAGCCTTCTTCAGAACGTTGGGGACGATGTAGTCAGGGACGCTCTTAAGGTGCGGTTGGTGTCTCACCTGTAAAAAAACCAAGTTGCCGTCAAGACCTCCGTATCAAGAGTACCATGCAATGCCCAACTTGAAAAACGCCCTGAAATTGACAGTCCTAGTCCTTTCTCTCACCGTGTGCAGCGCCTTGTCGTGTCTTAGTGCGAGCGCGTCCCTCGGGTTATCCTCGAAGTGCGCCCGCAGCCGATCTGAGTTGAGGATCTCCTGCTTGATCTCCTTCAGGCGAGCCTCACGCACAGCTATCTTGGTCACCGATCGCCAGGCATCTCGCGCGCGGTATCTGCACCAATAAAAGATACAAAGTGTTGCTAGTGATCTGGGAAAGGAGAATCCTAAGAAACTGTTCCAACAATTGGCTTACCTGAATCCGTCCAGCTCCTCCATCCTGAACCGGTATGGCTTGAGCACCTCCGCCCCTTCCTCTACGCCCATCTGTTCCCTCAGCCTCCCCTCCACCTCCGCCAGCCTCCCCATCTCCCTCCCCGCCACCAGCGACAGCGCCGTCCCCCTCTGGTTTCCCCTCGCCGTCCGCCCTACGCGGTGGACGTAGGCGTCCGCGTCGGCGGGAAAGTCAAAGTTGATGACGTTGGACACGAACTGGAAGTCGATGCCCCTGGCCACGCCCGACTCTTTGTCCTTGCTCCGCTTGCTCCTCTGCTTGTCGCGGTCCACCCTCTTCTTCTTCTTGCTGCTGTTCTTCTTGTTGTCTTCCTCCTCCTCCTCTGCCCCCTCGTCCAGGAACCTCTCGTCGGAGGCGACGATGACGTCGTAGATCCCCTGGTTGAACTGTCCGACGATATGGCAGCGGGTGGCCACCGGCAGCTCAGAGTTGAGAACGCAGACAGGGATCCGGAACTGCTCCAGGAACAACTTAAGCTTGAAGCACCTGTCGACGCTGTTGACGAAGACGATCGACTTGCCCTGCACCAGCTTGAGCTTGAAGAGGGCGTACACCAAGACGAACTTGTCCTCCTCCTCAATCTTTATCTGGTACTGCGTCAGCTGGGCGCCGGGTGGGAGCTGTGGCTCCTCCAGCTTGAGCGTCACCGGGTTCCTGAGGATGCCGAGCTTCCGCAGCTTCTCCACGTCCTCGTTGAGGGTAGCGCTGGTGAGGATGGACTGGTAGGCAGGAGGGAGGAACTTGAGGATCCCCTCCACATCCTTGCCGTAGCCGAAGGAGAAGATGAGGTCGGCCTCGTCGATGACCAACATCTCGAGGGACGTCTTGAGGTCCACGTTGCCCTCCTTGAGGTGAGCCAGAAGGCGAGACGGAGTGGAGACCAGGACGTCGGGCAGGTCCCTAAGTAGGGGCACCTGCGCTGATACCTCCACCTGGGGGGACAGGTCCAGGCAGGCCACCCCGGCGCCGGCGCTCACAGACTTGGACGACTTTGCCCCTCCCGCGCCGGCGCCGCCGTCCGTCAGCGCCGCCAGCTGCGCCGAGATCTGCCCGGCCAACTCCCTGCTGGGGGCCAGCACCAGGGCCCGGACGGCGCGGGGGGACCCTGCGGCGGCGGCCTTGGACGACAGCACCCTCTGAACCAGCGGGACGGCGAAGGCGCCCGTCTTCCCCGACCCTGTCCTCCCGCGCGCCAGCACGTCCTTGCCCTCCAGGGCCAGCGGGATGCACCGCTCCTGGATGGGGGTGGGCTCGGCCCAGCCCAGCCTGGCCACCGCCTTGAGGATCCTGTCGTCCAGGCCCATCTCGTGCCAGGGGACGCACTTGACGTCCTCGTCCTCGCTGTCAGACATGGCGGAGGCCAACACGAAGCACTTGTTGCACACGTGAGACGTCGACAAGTCCACCACGTTTTGTTTGTTATTTAAGACTGACCAGTAAAACTAATATAGAATGCCAGAAAAAACTGAAAAATCGTCCGCGTGCTTTTTAATATTTGTCATTTTTGGTCACAAGCGCAACCTATTCTTAAATAATCACTCAACTCCAACAAAAACAAATTAACAAACTTCAACTTTCCCACCAAATGCAAGTTGCTCAAGGCTTCAAGCCGTGGCTCTCTAGGATCTTCCCCGCGCTGGCCTTGACGGCCTTGAACTAGTGCACCCATGACCAGGAGTTCCCCTCGATGAACTCCTTCCCCTCGTACGTGGAGTCCTTCATGTCCGTGGCCTTTGAGGAGGCCAGGAGAGCTTTGTCCGAGGGAGAGGTGCCGATCGGGTGCGCCTTCGTGCTGGACGGGAGACAGGTGGTGGCAAGGGCCGGGAACAAGGTCAACGCCACCAAGAACCCCACCAGACACGCCGAGATCGTGTGCCACTCGCAGCTGCAGAACAAGGACCGCGACTTTTTCTCCCGCGTCTCCGTCTACGTCAACTGCGAGCCCTGCGTGATGTGCGCCTCGGCTCTGAGGCAGCTCGGCGTCGGCGCGGTCTTCTACGGGTGCGCCAACCCTCGCTTCGGCGGGTGCGGGTCGGTCCTGGACGCCCTGAACGGCGACGGCGATAAGGAGGTCATCCTGTCGGGCGGCCACCGCGCGGAAGAAGCAGTGGAACTGCTCAAGGAGTTCTACAGAGGGGAGAATCCCAACGCGCCGGAAGAAAAGAGGAAAACCAAGAGGAATTGAAGGACTATAGCTGTTCAAGTGTCGTTGCTGATCTAGCGTTGGCCATGTCGTCGCCGTCCTCTACTTCTCAGCCTTCTGGCGTGTACCAGGCTCACGACCCTGCGCATCTAAAACTTATCCGGGATCAGCAGGAGGCCACTCTGGAGTCAAACAGGGAAAGGGGACAAAAGTTCTGCAAGCTCAAGGAGGACTACATCAAGCTGAAGGAGACCATCTCCAAGCTGCCTGAGCAGACTTCCAGGCCCGCCATGGTCCCGCTGGGCAAGAAGGCCTTCATGCCAGGCCGGATCGTCCACACAAACGAGATCCTAGTGCTGCTCGGCGACAACTGGTTTGCGGAGAGGTCCGCCAAGCAGGCCACGGAGATAGTAGACAGGAGACTGGCCAGGTAATTGTATGACACTTGGAAAGAAAATAAATTTCGATGACATAATTCTTTCAATTTGTTGTGCAGGTGCGACGACATGTTGGAGAAGCTCTTGCAGGAGAAGAGGCTGGTGGAGGGCTGGAGGAGGGAGACTTCCCAGCTGGAGGAGAGCGCGGGGCGAGGGGAGGGCAACCTAGAGATCAGGGAGGAGTTCGATGAGGAGGCGGAGGCCAGGTGGAGGGACAGGCATGCAGAGAGGGTCAGGGAGGAGAAGAGGAAGGGGAGGGGGAAAGACGGCAAGGAGCAAAAGGAGGAGGAGGAAGACGAGGCTCTCTGGCGGAGGCTGGACGAGCTGGAGCTGGAGGAGGAGCTAGAGGAGCACCTCAGAAGACAGGAGGAGGTAGAGGAGGGCGACGAAAGTGAAGGGGAGGAAAAGGAACGTGAAGAAGAAGAGTTTGACGAGGAGGAAGAAGGCTCCGAAGACTGGAGCGAAAGTCCAGAGCTGACAGACGAGGAGGAATCGGAAGGGGACGAAGACAATGCGGGCCGACCTCCATCACTTCAGGGCAGAAGGGTTTCTTTTGCCGGACTGGAGGGGCCAACGTCTTCAGAAGCCCCACCCCGCATAAAGAAGCGGGAAGAGGCGCGGCCGCTTCGGTCTCCTCCAACAGACACCATTGAGTTCTCCCACTCCCCCGCCTCCGCCGTTTCGTCCCGCGGAGACCTGGATCTCGATCCATCGCTCCTGGGCCCCTCCGACTTGGAGTCGCGCTTCGCTGCCGTCGCCTCCTCCTCCTCTGGCGACCAGGGCTGGAGCAAGTCCATCCTGAAGCCCTTCGACCCCTCGGACATCAGGGTCCGAGCGGGGGCGGGGGAGACCACGGAAGAGACCACTGTTGTGGGCCGAACCCCTCAAGTGAGGGAGCCGGCGGTGAACCCCGTCGGAGACGTGGTCATGGAGAGAAGGGAAACCGTGGCCTCGGTCGCTCCCCCTCTCCCTCCTGGCTCGTCCGACGGAGGACAGCCCGCCCAGAAAAGAGTCAGCAAGTTCAAGCAGAGCAGGATGAAGTGATTTTTATTTTCCAGCTCACACACACACACACACACACAATCAATACGTGACATTGGGCGAATGCTAAGTAAAGTGAATAATAAAAACTTGTGATGTTTCTATACACTTTAGAACGTGCAGCACTTTGTACTTTTTCACCCGAACTCCTGCAACTTCCTCTTCCACGACGGCATCTTCATCTTCTCCATCTCCTCCTTGTGGTCCATCCTGCCCTTGGCCGCCACGTGCAGGGGCAGCGAGTGGAAACGGCCTGGGCATCGTTCTCAATTGACCACATTTTTCAACTACGATTCCTAGTACTATAGAACTTACTCCTCTCCTGTTCCGTGCATTCCGTCAGGGAAGGTGCCTCCTCCAGTAGACTGGCCACGGCCGCCGCCGAGGCCAGCCGCGCGGTCGCCCTCCTCTCCAGGGCGCGGCGGCGGGGGAGGCCGCGGGAGAATGCAACGTATCCCAAATGGGCCCTTTGTATAAAAATAGTATTCTTACTGATATATGTGCTACTTTAGTTGCTTGTCCTTACTTCGTGGCCAGTTCCTGCTGCTCCCCGGTAGTGAGCGCCGCCACCTTGTGCCTGCGCTGCCAAGACGCTATCTCATCCTGGGAAGGGATTGGACAAGGTTATTCTCTTCGTGTCTTTGCAATATTCACATTCCTTGCCTGGTACTTCCTGAGCTTGGCCTCTGTGATGGCAGCGTCTCCTACAAGGGAAGATTTTGTCTGTAGGAAGAGAGGCCTGCGGGCCCGGCGGCGGATTAGCCACCTGTGTGGAAATCAAGAGTGCGAATTATGCAGTCATTGTACTTCGGAAAAGAAGTACCTTCTAATGCCAGTCTGGATAACTGTTGCCGCCTCGTTCCTACGCCTAATCTCTTCCTCATTTTCCTTCAGTTGTTGGGGGAAGGGATATATATAAAGTGACTTAAAGTCCCATCTGAATTTAAAGAGTTAAAAAGAATTAATGTGGTTTATTACCTCGACCTCCCCTGATCCCGAATCCCTTTTCTCTTCTTCCTCCCTGTCGTCTTTTCCCCTGGAACTCTTCTCCCCCCTCATCACCCTCCCCATCTCCTCCTCCATCCTCCTCCTCTCGCTCGCCATCGCTTCCAGCCTTTCCTCAAACCGACGCTCAGAGACGAAGAACCGTCGCTCCACCTCCAGCTCTTTCTCCCGAAGCTTGTTCCTAAGGGAGCGGTGAAGAAAATATATTTCCGCCGGTCGCTCCAAGAGTGGTGCTGTTCCACTTATTTTCTCATGAAGTAACATTAATCATGATTTACCTGTAGAGCTTCTGCATGAGGATGAATCCCTGCTTCATGGTTGACCAGCGGCGCCTCGTCCTGATACCTCGCCAATGAGCCTTGAATAGATGGCGGTGGAAGATTGTATGTATGTACTGTATGTATGAGTTTATTTGAGTAGGATTCATGATACAATATAAGGGTTCATAAATGGTAGCTTCCTTTACTCAGGAGGGGGGGATATCTCCAGTGAGATGTTTTCACCCCCTTCCCCCTTAGGGTGGAGTTCGGAGGGTGTTCCCAAAACGTTAAAAAATATTGAAATTATACTTTTCCGCGACGTGCTCAATCATTCTTGGTTCATTTTGTCATGTTTTCTAGTTTGGGCATTCTTTTATGGAGCCTGCTTTTAGTCAATTTTTAACTGTGTTTAAGAGAAAGTTGGTTGGTTGGGCATACAGGAGGGGCAGCTTTCTATTCTACAGGGAGGCAAGTTGTTGTAGTGGTTTATTAAAGAGGATTTAAAAATTTGTTTTGCTTGTGTTTCACTTTTTGCTTGTTTTATGTCTTCTTTCAGTTCATTCCATATCTTTGGTCCTTGAAAACCAATAAGTTTTCTATATTTTCCACAGTTATATCTTGGTTGTTTTAAGTCATTTTTTCTTCTTGTTTTCCCTCCAATTTTTTCCATATTTTGTTTTAGCCCAAGAGGTGACCTCTTATGCACTATTTTGTATCCCAGCCTCATTGTATGGTATTTAACTATGTCTTCAAATTTAAGAGTTTTGAATTTTACAAAGAGGTCGTTTGTATGTCGTATGTAATTTTTTGTATTCTCCACATGTCTTATGGCTCTTTTTTGAAGAGTTGATATGGTTTTCAGGTTTGAGGGTCCCCAAATTTCTGCCCCATAGTCTAGATGTGGTCTTAGGAGTGAGTTGTAGAGTAGAAGTCTGGTTTTGTAAGGAAGTATCTTTTTGTTGCTGCTTAGAAGGTATAAGTTCTTGTTAAATTTCTTGGCTACAAATGTGCCATGTTGCTTAAAAGTTAATTTTTCATCTAGGTGAATTCCCACATATTTGATGGTTTCTTCATTTTGACCTCTTCCTATTCTTGTCAGTGGAACACCTTTCCATGTAATTCTTCCATCGAATGTATGCTTCTCTCCATTTCCAAAAATCATATATGTGGTTTTCTCTGGGTGAGCTGCAAGGTCATGTGCATCAAAGTAGTCTCCAATATTTTTAAGTTCTTGGTTTGCTGCTGCTATAAGGTCTTCGTTGGTATCAGCTGTTAGTACAAAGTTGGTGTCATCAGCAAAACATATGGTATGGGCTTTTGTAAATTTACTCAAATTATTTATGTAAATTAGAAATAGGAGAGGGGAGAGTGAGCTACCTTGCGGGACTCCACATTTAACTATCTTTTTTGTTGATTTTCTCCCTCCCAGTTCTACAAATTGTGTGCGTCCTTTGAGGAAGGATCTGATTATTTTTGTTGGCAAACTGTATGCCTCCATTTTTTTGATAAGTTTATAATGGCTTACGCTGTCAAAGGCTTTTCGTACATCAGCTGCTATAAGCATGACTTTTTTCTTCTTACTCAGTGCTGTTGCTATGAGATTTATTGTTTTGGTGACTGCATGTCCTGTCTCATGACTTGCTCTAAAGCCATACTGGTCTTCATAGAATATATTGTAGCAATTTAAAAAACTCCGTAATTGAACTTCTAGAATTTTTTCCAGTAGTTTTCCTAGGGTTGGCACCAAGCTGATTGGTCGATAGTTGGTTGGATTTGTGCGGCTTCCTTTTTGCTTGTAGATTGGTATTACCTTACTATCTTCCATTCGTGGGGGAAATTTCCTGTTAGTATAACCTCATTTATTGTGTTAGTTAAATGACCTATAATCCCTGGAGCAATTATTTTCAGGGCAAAATTTGAGAGACCATCATGTCCGGTTGATTTTTTGGGTTTCATTTTTCTTATGTGTCCCAACATTTCTTCTTCTGTCAAAGTTCTGAATTCAAAATGTGGGTAGGAAATTCTTGGGAGAAAATCTTCAAAATTTTGAGTAGTTAATATTTTTTCTGCTATCTTTGGTCCAACATTGATAAAAAAAGTGTTGAGTTCATTTGCTATTTCTTTGATATCGGTAAGTTCTTTGTCATTGCAGATTAGTTTGGTGATTGTTTCATTTTCTTTCCCCTTTTTGTTTAATATCCAATTCATCAGGTTCCATATTTCCCTGCTATTTCCCCCAATATTTTTTAGTTTTTGTTCAATAAAACTCTTTTTGGCTTCTCTAATTTTCTTATTGTATTCCCTTCTTGCTTTTACAAAAACATTGTGGTCTGATGATTTCTTAGAGTTGATGGCCGTTTTGTGTTTTCTTTCTTTTTCTGTTCTTAAAGCAAGAATTTCTTTGGTCATCCAAGCTTTTTTAGGTTGTAGATTAATACTATTATTTTTAAGTGGTCTCTTGGGTGCAAATTGGTTTAGTTTACCTTTTATCTCTTTTTGGAGAATATTGACTTTTGGTTCTTTTTCGGACCTGTCCCACTTAACTTTGTTTAAGGCTTCTTTTATCTTCAGTAAGTTTTCCATGTTAAGCGCTCTTGCCCATTTTGTGTTTGTTTTTTCAGTTTTCTTGTGCCATGGAATTTCGGCGGCTACTCCGAGGTGGTCTGAGATGTCTGTAAGAACTCTGTAACCTTTTGTGCTTGTATTGCTAGATATAATTGTATCCAGTTGGGTGCTTGAGTATTCTGATTGTCTTGTTACGCCATTGACAACATTTGCTAGGGATATTCTTTGAAGTGTATCATTAAATCTATCAGTGTGGGTGTGTTCCTGTTTTAAGAGGTCAATATTCATGTCTCCACCTATGAATAGGGTTTTTGTTTCTTTGCCTTCTGGGTTATTGGATGCTAATTCTTCTACTTCTTTTAGGAAAACTTCTATGTCCCCATTGGGTGGTCTGTATACAACTACAACCTTTGTCTTTGTTTTTGTAAGGGAAACTCCAAGGGATTCAAACTTTCTATCTATGAAGCTGGTAGGGATTACCCCATATTCAATGTCTTTTTTGATAAAAAATCCAACCCCTCCTCCTTTGTTGTTGTTTGCACCATTTCTTTCTCTCTTTAGAAATTTTTGATAACCATCTAGATATTCATGTTCTTGGTTTGGGCTCCAAATCTCTGAAAGTCCAATTATTATTGGTTTCTCTATGCAGTCTTCAATAAAGTTTTTTAAGCTTTCAAAGTTTTTCTTGTTCCGTAGACTTCTGCAATTTCGGAATATGATAGAGTTTGGTTTTAATGTTTCTAAAAGTTCACTTTCTTTATCTTCTTCCATGCTAAGCTTTTTTTGACATACTTTCAATCGCACTTATTCAATAATGGGTGGGTACTTCAACAGTTCTTCATTTTTAGTTCTGTATAAATGAGAATACCATAGAATTAG
>JAAUYJ010116913.1_pt1 | contig 11520 bp, 14 predicted proteins | sample 7278031 | NCBI WGS metagenome assembly JAAUYJ01 (sample SAMN14350222, study PRJNA611818) | marine sediment metagenome | isolation source: surface marine sediment (1.8m) | place: French Polynesia: Moorea | collected 2018-08 | reverse complement strand
TATGGACCACCAGGAGCTGAAGGCGCTGTTCGAAGAGCAGTTCAAGGCCTTCGAAGCCTTCAAAGAGGAGAACGACCGCAAGGCGGGCCGCAACGAGGAGAAGCTGACCAAGCTGAACCAGCGGCTCGACCAGATCGAGGTCGCGTTGAAGCGTGCGACGCGAAGCAATGGCGCCGAGGGCGAAGACCGCGCACAGAGCGCCGAGGTGCGGGCCTACTTCGAGTACCTGCGCTTCGGCACCCGCGACGAGCCGAACCCGGCGACCCGGGCGCTCTCGCGCGAGGAGATGAAGGCGCTCACCGTCGGCACCGACCCGGCGGCAGGCTACCTGGCGCCGGCCGACTACGCCCGCGACATCATCAAGGCCGAGGTCGAGTTCTCGCCGCTGCGCGAGGTCGCGCGGACCCGCGAGACCGGCCACGCGTCGCTGCAGATCCCCAAGCGCAGCGGCACCTTCGGCGCGGTCTGGGTGGCCGAGCAGGCGGCGCGGAGCGAGACCGAGGGCCTGACCTACGGCCTGGAGGAGATCCCGACCCACGAGATGTACGCCCTGGTCGACGTCAGCCAGCAGATGCTGGAGGACAGCGCCTTCGACCTGGAACAGGAGCTGCAGGGCGAGTTCGCCGAGCAGTTCGCGGTGACCGAGGGCGCGGCCTTCGTCAAGGGCAACGGCGCGGGCCGGCCGGAGGGATTCCTCACCGCGGCCGGCGTGGGCACGACGCCGAGCGGCAGCGCGGCCACGATCGCCGATGCCGACGGCCAGGCCAACGGGCTGATCTCGCTGTGGCACTCGATCAAGACGGCCTACGCGATCCGCGGCGTCTGGCTGCTCAACCGCAACACGCTGGCCGCCGTGCGCAAGCTCAAGGACGCCGACAAGAACTACGTCTGGCAGCCGGGCCTGGCCCAGGGCCAGCCCAACACCATCCTGGGCGCGCCCTACGTCGAGGTGCCGGACATGCCCGACGAGGGCGCGGGCGCGACGCCGGTCGCCTTCGGCGACTTCCGCCGCGGCTACACCATCGTCGACCGGATCGCGCTCTCGGTGCTGCGCGATCCCTTCACCCAGGCGACCGCGGGCAACATCCGCTTCATCGCGCGCCGGCGCGTCGGCGGGCAGCTGGTGCTGCCCGAGGCGGTCGGCCTGCTCAAGTGCGCCACGTCGTAAGGAGGGCGTGATCCATGACCATGCGTGATCTTCACAACAACGTCCTGCCGGTGCGCGCCATCCAGGTGCAGACCATCACGGGCGCGGCGCTCGCCTCCGGCGACCTCGACCTGCAGGGCTTCAACGCGGCCGAAGTCATCGTCGACTTCGGCGACATCGACGAGATGGGCGCCTCGCCCCAGGGTGGTGCGCAGATCGCCGTCAAGCTGGAGCATGCCGACGACGACGGCACGGGTGCCGCCGGCGCCTACGGCGACGTCGGCGTGGCCGACGTGATCGGCCCGTCGAGCGTGGCCGGCGGCGTGGTGGCGACGCTCACCGACGACACGGCGCCGCACCGCGTCGGCTACGTCGGCGGTAAGCGCTTCGTCAGGGTGACCTCGACGCCCACCGGCCTCAGCAACGGCGGGCCGGTCGGCTGCTGGCTGCTCAAGGGCCGGCCGCTGCACGCGCCGGCTGGTTAGTCTCCCTCCCCGAAACTGCGGCGGGGGCTTCGGCCCCCGCCGTTTCTTTTCGGGGCACTTCCGGGCAGGGCAAGGAGGCTGGGAATGGCGTTGCTCGATCGCATCGTGGGCTGGGCCGGCGACGCCGGCACGCCGCTGCCCGAGGGCAAGGAAAAGATCGCCATCCATGCCTTCCAGGCCGCGCTAGCCGAGTGGCAGGACGGCGGCGTGATCCGGGCGGACTTGGTCGCGGCCTTCGCGATCACCGCGGATGAGGAGTCCGATCTCGACTGGCTCAAGGGGCGTTATGCGGCGGCCAGCGACAAGAATCGCTTCGCCAAGGTGGTCGACAACGTGCTGCTGTTGGCCGAAGCGGGCCACATGTACACGACCAAGGCCGCGATCCAGGCCAGGCTGAACGCCGCCGCGGTCTGATGGCCTCGGACGTCAAGACGGCCGCCGGCGTCGTCACGTTGCCGACCTCGAGCGGCAACTTCGATCTGACTATCGCCGGCGTCACCTGGACGCCGAAGGCGATCCTGCTGCTCGTCTGCCAAGCAACCGCCACGGACACCGACACGGCGCACGGGGCCCTGGGGGCCTACCTGACGGACGGAACGACGCACTACAGCTTCAGCGGAGGCTCGCGAGACAACGTCGCGACCACTTGGTCCAACATCTACATCTCGGGCGACTCGTTTCACCACATCGATGCACGGCCGGGGGCGTCCGAAGTGACGCCGGAGGCCACGTTTGTGAGCTTCATCGCCGGCGGCGTCAGGCTGAACTACGCCAGCGGCGAACAGCCGGACATTGCTTTCAAGGCGCACATGATCCTGTTCGGCGGGACGGACCTCAACGTCAAAGCCGGTAGGGAGATCTGCACGCAGGCCGAGGATGCGACGCTCACGGTCAACGTCGGCCAGGACTTCAACCTGCTGCTGTTCATCACCGGCGGCTTCACTTCGACGACCACCGACTGGAATGCGCACTGGAAGAACCGCTGCGGCCCGGGATTCGGCGCGTGCTTCAAGGATGGGAGCACCATAGTCCAACGCTCTCTCACGGCGCAGAGCGACCACAATGCCGGCACCACCTCGCGCGACGCGCGCGTACGCAACGACCGCTGCATCATGTCGGCCGACTTCAGCAGCGGGTCCACCGGCGAAGAGGAGGTGACCACTTTCACCGGGGACGCCGGGGCCAGCTCCGAGTTCGTCTTGACCAAGAGAAACGCGGGGCAGACCACCAAGATCGGCTGGCTCGCGCTGGACACCGGTGATCGCGCCGTCGAGGTCGCGTCCCTCGACAGCCCGACCTCGGCGTCGTCCGACTGGAACGTGACCAGCGTCGGCTTCAAGCCGCAGCTCGCGCTCCTCGGGCTGGGGAACTTCCAGGCGGAGAACACGCATTACACGAGTGGGGCCGACTGCGAGTGCATGGCCGTGGGATTCTTCACGGCGGATGCCGAGGGATGCGTGACCTGGGCCGGCGGAGACGGGCTCGGTACGAGCAACGAGATGAGCCGGCTGTCCACAGACGCCGTGGTCACCTACCAGGAGTCGAGCGGCTTCTCGGCGATGCACAAGCTGCGCTCGCCGACCATGGAGTCTAACGGCTTCAAGTTCACCGCGGCCAACATCGACAACGCCGACGGCACCACGCGGAAATGGTTCGGCGTATTCATCGAAGAGGCGGGCGGTCAAGCGATCGAGAGCGCGCTCTCGATGGACGCAGTCCTGAAGCAGCAGGCTGCGGGGGTGGCGGCCTTGGGCGGGACGCTCGGCCTGCCCCTGGCAGCCGGCCTGCAGGGCGGGCGTAGCGCCGATCGTGCCGCCGCGCTGGCCCTCGGCCTGCAGGACGTGATCGGGGCCGCTGCCAGCGGAAGTCTCGGGGCCGGGATGGCCTTGCCGCTGGATTTGGCAACTGCCGCGCGCGGCCTGGCCCGGTTCACGGCCGCGGCGCCCTTGACCGCCGATCAGGCGATCGGCGCCCAGGGCGCGGCCTTGGCCGAGGCGACGCTCGATTTGGCGGGCCGACTCGGCGTCTTCCCGGGCGCGGCCGCCGAATTCTGCGTCGCGCTCGACCTGCAGGCGCGGCTCGCGGGCGAGGCCGGCGTGATCGCCGAGCTGTCGGGTCGTGCGGAGGTGTCGCTCGGGCAGGGTCTTGCGACGGCAGGGGCCAACGAGCTGGTCGCGGCGATCGCGGCCGGGCTCGGCCAGGACCTGGTGTCGCAGATCTCGCTGGCGATCGATGCGACGGTGCCGCTCGACGCCGATCTCGGCGCAACGGCCGGCGCGGCGGCGCGGTTCCAGGCGGCGAGCGGCCTCGCGCTTCGGGTTGGGGCCGGCGTGCTCGCCGAGGCGCTGCTCGATGCCGGGCTCGGCTTGGACAGCCTCCAGCTGATCGCGGCGGACCTGGAGCAGGTGACGCTTGAGGCGCGGGCCGGGCGCACCAAGACGATCGGCATGCGCTTCCGGACGCTGACGGTGACCGGCGGGCGCGCGCGCGAGTCGGGCGCGACATCGCGCAGAGGCTCGGCCGGCGAGGGCGGGCGTGTGCACAGCGAAGGCCCGGGCCGCCGCGACAAGACCATCACATAGGAGTTCCCCATGGACATCGGACAGTCAGTCGGCGCCGGCTTCGGCGCCGCGGTGAGCCGTGCCGCCGTGACGCCGGCGGGCCGCATCGGCTTGGCGAGCCTCTACGAGATCGAATGCTTCGCGCCGGACGGCGCGCTCCGGTGGCGAGAGGCCTGCCGCAACCTGGTGGTCAACACAGGACTCGACGACGTGCTCGACAAGTACTTCAAGGGCTCGGGCTACTCGGCGGCCTTCTACGTCGGCCTCACCGGCGGGGCGCCGACATTCGCCGCCGCCGACACCATGGCTTCGCACGCCGGCTGGAGCGAGTTCCTGGGTTATCAGGGCGCGGGCTCGCCGACCGACCGGCCGGGCCTGGTGCTGGGCAGCGTCGCCGCGCAGTCGGTCGACAACGGCGCCAGCAAGGCCGTGTTCCAGATCAGCCAGGACGCCGCAACCATCGGCGGTGCCTTCGTCACGACGAGCCCGGACGCCGGTGGCTCCCAAGGCCTGCTTTATGGCGGCGCGGCCTTCACGGGCGGCAACAAGAGCGCGGATGCCGGCGACACGCTGAACGTTACGGTCACGCTCACCACGAGCGCGTCCTAGCGGGACCGGGCTCGATGGCGCAGTACCTTCTGCAGGCCCCGGGCGAGCGGCTCGACTACACGATCGACTATCGAGGCGAGCTCGACCAAGGCTCGCCGTCGGATGTCATCGCAGACTCGAGCTGGTCGATCACGCCCGATGGGGGCAGTCCCGGTCCCGAAGTGAGCGAGGCGGCCATCGGCGGCACGCTGGTGACGGTCAAGCTCGCGGGCCTGGCGCAGGGCCGCATCTACCGTCTGACCAATAGGGTGACGACCCAACAGGGACTCATCCTCGAACGCACGGTGACGATCCGATGCCAGAACCGCTGAGGCTCGAACTGGTGGCGGCGCCGGCGGTCGAGCCGTTGTCGCTCAACGAGGTCAAACAGCACCTCAAGCTCGAGGAAGAGGACGGCGCCGACGACGCGCTGATCGCGGGGCTGATACGGGTCGCGCGCGAGCAGGCCGAGCGCTTCACGGGGCGCGCGCTGATCACGCAAGGCTACAGCCTGTGGCTCGACGCCTGGCCGCGGCGGCGCGACGCGCGCCTGCACGAGGGCTGGCGCGAGGGCGCGCTGACCGAGGGGCCGGCCCAAGCCGTCGAGCTGCCGCGGCCGCCGCTGCAGGCGGTCAGTACGATCCTGGCCTACGACGAGGCCGATCAGGCGACGGAATTCCCGGCGAGCGCCTACACGGTCGACCGGGCGAGCCAGCCGGGGCGCGTGGTCTTGCGCCGGGGTGCGGCGGCCCCCGTGGCGGCGCGCGCGGCGAACGGCATCGAGATCCGCTTCACGGCGGGCTACGGCGACTCGCCCGACGCGGTGCCCGAAGCGATTCGGCAGGGGCTGTTGCTGAAGGTCGCGCAGCTTTACGAGGGGCGCGGCGACGATCCCTGGCAGACGGTGGAAAGCACGGGCGCGGCGTCGCTGTGGCGGCCCTACCGGGTGCTGCGCCTGTGATCGGCAAGCTGCGCCACCGGCTGAAGATCCAGGCCGCGGCGCCGACCGAGGATCCCTACGGCGGCCGAAGCGATCCCTGGGCCAAGCCGGTCACCGTGGCGACGGTCTGGGGCCGGATCGAGTCCCTGCGCGGGCGCGAACGCATGCACGCCATGCAGCTCGAGGACCGGGTCACGCATCGCGTCAGGATCCGATATCGCGACGACGTGACAGCGCAGCAGCGCCTAGTCATCGGTAGCCGGGTGTTCAACATCCGCGCGGTGATCGACCGCGACGGCCGACGGCGCTGGCTCGAGCTCTTGTGCGAGGAGGGCGTGGCGACATGACGCTCAAGGTGTCGGTCAAGGGCATGGACCGCCTGGCGCGCAAGCTGCAGCGGCTGCAGCGCGATCAGCGCCGGGCGCTCGCCGAGGCGGTGGAGGAGAGCGCGGAAGAGCTGCGCGACGAGCTGAAGGATGTGTTGGGGCGCGAGGGCGCGGGCGCCTCGGCGCCGGGCACGCCGCCGCAGAGCGACACGGGCCGGCTGGCGGACAGCCTGTTCGTCGAGATCGACGCGGACGGCCTCGGCGCGCGCGTCGGCAGCGACCTGGACTACGCCGCGCATCTCGAGTTCGGCACCACGAAGATGGCCGCGCGGCCCTGGCTGCAGCCGACCTTCGAGCGCATGAAGCCGAAGATCGTCCGACGCCTAGCCAAGGCCGCGAAGGCCGGGCTGCGCAAGACGGCGCGGGGCTGAGCGCCATGACGGCCGACAGCCAGTTGGCGCTGCAGGCCGCGGTGCTCGCCGCGCTGCGCGGCCACGGCGCGCTCACCGCGCTGCTCGCGGGCGGCGCCGATGGCGTGCGCGACCACGTGCCGCAGGGCACGGCCTATCCCTACGTGGTGATCGGCGAAGCGAAGACGAAGGACTTCGACACCAAGACCGAGCAGGGCATGGAGCAGACGCTGACCATCCACAGCTGGTCGCAGTACCAGGGCATGATGGAGGTGAAGCAGATCATGGCCGAGGTCACGGCGGCGCTCGACCGGCAGAGCCTCGCGCTGACGGGCCACAGGTTGGTGCTGCTTCGTTTCGAGTTCTCAGAGACCATGTTGGACCCGGACGGCCTGACGCGGCACGGGGTGCAGAGGTTCAGGGCGCTGACGGAGGCTGACTGAGCCGGGGTCTCCGGAGAGTTCAAAGAAGTCTTGCGGCTTGACGCCATGGCCGCCCACCGCGCGGCTTAATCCGGTCGGGGCACCAGCCGCTCGTAGCCTTGGTAGCCGTTCATGCGCCTCAGGAGGTGCCAGCCATAGGTGCCGCGCGCGGCCGTCTCGGCCGAGGTGGCCTCCGCCCGCTCGTCTGAGAGGCGGGCGCTCAGGGCGGGCTCCAGGAAGAAGCCGATCGACTGGCGCGCGGTCCCATGGTGGATCACCCGGTGCGGCGTCGCCGGAAGTCGGCCGCCGGTCAAGATCTCGAGGACGTCGCCGAGGTGCACGGAAATGCAGTTCTCGACGCGCGGAACGTCGCGCCAGGTTCCGTCCGGCGCTTGAGCCTGGAGGCCGGGCTCCCGCTGCCACAGCAGCGATAGACCCGATCCGTCGGTGTGGCGCCCGGTGACGAGGGGCGGAGCATCGGCTTCGGATGCGGTCTCATCCGGCAGCTCGTCGATGACCCTGATACCCCCCGGGGGAATCGGATAGTTGAGCAGGCGAAGCGTCGAGTTGCCGCCCTTGAAGTGGGCTGCCAGGTCGTCGTCCGCGCAGCCGGCCGAACGGCCGACGGAAAGCGTGACCGCCGTGGCGATCTCGGTCATGTGGCGGTAGTAGGCGCGCATGGCCTCTCGCCAACCCGGGGCCGGCTCATGAGCGGGCCAGACGTTGGTTTCGGCGAGGATCTCCATCCCGGGAATCGGCGGTCCCGGAACCGGCTCGTCCGGTCCTATGTCGAAGAACTCGTTGTGGGCCCAGCTGTCCGGTTCCAGCGAAGCGATGTAGCCCCGATAGGTGCGGGAGCTCTCCGGGTTCATCAGCCGGGTTGCCACCGCGCGCTTCGCCTCGTCGGGCAAGTCGAAGAACGAGAGCATGGTCGAGGCGCGCAGATCGACTTGATCGGCATCGGGGTAGCCCGAGATGACGAAACCGCCGCATTCGCGCACGGCCTGCCCGATGCGCGCATCGAGCGTGCGCCGCGCGCCAGGGTCGCCGGTGAATAACGCGGAGATGTCGACGATTGTGAGTTCAGCCATGGCACGATCCCCATCCGGTCTCAACGCCGTCGGGCGAGAACGGCATCGCCCGACGAATCGATTGGCCCTGTGCGAATCGCCAAGTGCCAGTTGGCTGCGCCAATTAGCCAGCGGCGCCCGGAATTTGTCAAGCGACCAGCGGGCATTCGCGCTGCGCGCCGGCGCACCCGGGTGGAAATGACCGAAGCCTGGCGCGTGCCGCCGCTGTGGCGGGGCGAGACGGTGTTTTGCGTGGCCTCGGGGCCGAGCCTCGCAGACACGGACCTGGCGCCGCTCGGGGGGCGGCGGGTGATCGCGGTCAACGACAACTACATCAGGTGTCCCTGGGCGGGGGTGCTCTACTTCTGTGATTGGAAGTGGTGGTCCTGGCACCGGGAGCGCGAGGCCTTCAGGCGCTTCGCCGGTCTCAAGGTGACGCTGGACGCGCGCGTGCCGCTCGAGGACCCGCGGATCAAGTGGCTCAAGAACGGCGACGAGGGCGAGAACGACGCGCCCGGGCGGGCCGGCCTCTGCCTGGAGCCCGACCGGCTGCGCACCGGGCGCAACAGCGGCTATCAGGCGGTGAACCTTGCGGTGCACCTGGGCGCGAAGCGCATCGTGCTGGTCGGCTACGACATGAAGGTCGGGCCCCGGGGCGAGCAGCACTGGTTCGGCGCGCACCGGGACGTCGACGGCCGCGAGGTGCCGACAGCGGCCGCGACCATCGCCAAGTGGGCGCCGCGCTTCGCTTCGATGGTGCCTCAGCTCGAGCGGCTCGGCATCGAGGTGCTGAACGCGACGCCGGGCAGCGCGATCGACTGCTTTCCGAGGACGGCGCTTGGCGACTGCCTATAACCTGGTGCCCGATCGCTTCGCCGACGGGCGGCACGAGGCTCTGAGTGCGGGATTGAAGACCTGCGGCTTCGAGGTGCGGACGGCCTACGGCGGCGCGCGCATTCATCCGGAGACCGACTGCCTGGTCACCTGGAACCTGCACCATGGCGCGGCGCGGCAGGCGGCCGCGGCCTTCGAGAAGGCCGGCGCGCCGGTGATCGTCTGCGAAGAGGCTTATACAAGGCGGCTCTGGTGCGCGCCGCACTTCGCGATGGCGTTGGGCGAACACAACGGGGCTGGGCGGTGGTGCCCCGGCGGGCCCGAGCGCTGGGCGCGGCTCGGCATCGCGCTCGCGCCTTGGCGGCGGGACGGGGAACACGTCCTGGTCTGCGCCGCGCGCGGCATGGGCTCGGCCGAGATGCGCGAACCGCGGGGTTGGGCCGACGACGTTTGCCGGCGGTTGGGCGCGATCACGCGGCGGCCGGTGCGGCTGCGGCGGCATCCGGGCAAGGCCTATCGCGCGCGGCCGCTGGAAGAGGATTTGGCCGAGGCCTGGGCCGTCGTGGTCTGGGCCTCGAACTGCGCGACCCATGCCTTGGTCGCGGGCGTCCCGGTGTTCTACGAGGCGCTGCACATCGTGACGGCGGGCGCGGCGCAACGGGACATCGGGCGGATCGACGATCCCGCCTATCCGGACCGCCTGCCGGTCTTTCAAAGACTCGCCTGGGCGCAGTGGCACATCGATGAAATCGCGAAGGGTGCGCCCTTCCGTCACCTGCTACACGCTACGCATCAAACGGCGGGGGCGGCGGCTCTGTGACGCCTTCGCGGCCGGGTGCGGCGGGCGCGTCAGACTCGATGCGCGCGCGCTCGCGCCGGGGCCGGCGGCCTTCTACGGTGTGCCGCTGCGGCTGAAGCCGCTGTTCGATCAGGCGCGCGGCGACGGGCGCGACTGGTTCTACTTGGACAACGGTTACTTCGGGCGGAGCCGGTACTTTCGCGTCACGCGCGACGCGCTGCAGCACGGCGGGCGGGGCGCGGGCGATCCGAGGCGCTTGCACGAACTGGGCGTCGAGATCCGGCCGTGGCGGCGGGCGGGCTCGCACGTGCTGGTTTGTCCGCCGGGCGCGCTGTTCGGGCGGGTCATGGGTTTCGACGCGCAGGCCTGGCTCGAGACGACGCTGGCCACGCTGAAGCGTCACACTGACCGGCCGATCGTCGTGCGCCGCAAGCCGGCGCCGGGCGAAAGGGCGCAAGGGCCGCTGGCGCTCGATCTGCGGAACTGCTGGGCGCTGGTGACGCGCACCAGCAACACGGCGGTCGAGGCGATCTGCGCGGGCGTGCCGGTCTTCGCCACGGATCCCTGCGCGGCCTCGGCGATGGGGCTGGCGGATTTGGCGCGCATCGAGGATCCGGTCATGCCCGAGGGGCGCGAGAGCTGGGCGGCCTGCCTGGCGGCGAACCAGTGGACGCTGGAGGAGATCCGCGCGGGAGTTTGCTGGCGCGCGCTGAATGGGCTGGGGTGACGAGATCATGGTGACGGGGGAGGCCCGGCGCCTGCGAAAGCGCGACCCCCGGCCGGTCGCCGTGCGCGGCAAGCGCGCGGGAGTCCGCTGGCATCCGATCTGGGACGGCAACCCGCGGCTCGCCACGCCCGACGACGTCGCGGCCGGTCGCGACGTGCAATGGCTGGACAACGGGCCGGGGCTGCGGCCCTACGTCGACTATCCGCGCTGCACGCCGGAACGCTGGGCTTACACGGACTGGCGCTGCACGCCGGGCGAGGTGTTCGTGCCGCGACTGACTCGGCAGGACTACGTGGTCATCGAGCCGCTCATCAAGGCGAAGGCCAGCCCGAACAAGCGGTGGGGCTGGGAACGCTGGCAGGCCTTGGTGCGGCTGTTGCCGGAACTGGATTGGGTGCAGCTCGGGCCGCTGGGCACGCGGCTTTTGGCGGGCGTGCGTCACGTCGTGACCACGGACTTCGTGGCGGCTTGCACCGCGCTTTCGGGCGCTTCTGCCGCGGTGCTGCCGGAGGGCGGGCTGCACCATGCGGCGGCGGCGTTGGGCGTGCCGGCGGTGACGATCTTCGGCGGCATGACCAGCCCGGCGAACACCGGCTACGACGGTCACATCAACCTCTTCGTCGACGACGGGCGGAGCCCCTGCGGCATGCGGGTGGAATGCGGTCACTGCGCGGCGGCCATGGCGTCGATTACCCCTGAGCTCGTGGCGGAGCATTTGGAGGAGCTGTTGCATGGAACAAGTCGCGCAACCGCTTGAGCCGCCCAACGCGAAGCTGGTCGGTGGCGTCTGGCTGCCCGAAGGCGAGCGGCACTTCGTCGAGATGATGCTGCACAACAAGAAGCGCCGGCACGTCGAGGATGGCAAGCACACTTATCAATGGCACAAGATCCAAGCGGTGCTGCGCGAACTGCCGGCGGACAGGCGCCGGGTCTGTCTCGACATCGGGGCGCACGTCGGGCTCTGGGCCATGTGGCTGGTGCGCGACTTCGAACACGTGCATTCCTTCGAGCCGGTGGCCGCGCACGCCGACATCTATCCCTTCAACATGCCGAGCGACAACTACACGCTGCACCGCTGCGCGCTCGGCGAGACGGCAGGCGCGGTGCGCATCGAGCTGGACCCGGCGCAGAGCGGCTGCGCCCACGTCGGCGGGCCGGGCGAGATCCCGATGCGGACGCTGGACAGCTTCGGCTTTGAGCGGGTCGACCTG
>JAAUYJ010182806.1_pt1 | contig 11524 bp, 17 predicted proteins | sample 7278031 | NCBI WGS metagenome assembly JAAUYJ01 (sample SAMN14350222, study PRJNA611818) | marine sediment metagenome | isolation source: surface marine sediment (1.8m) | place: French Polynesia: Moorea | collected 2018-08 | reverse complement strand
GGTCTCGCGGTTTGTTGGCCGCCTCGGGGGGGGCGCCACGTCGCGCCCGCGGCCCCCGGGGGCGGCCCGGCCACCCCCCCCGGGCCGCGGCCGGCGGGGGGGGGGGCGGACAAGGCCGAAAAAACAGAAAGGGGGGTCGAACAAAGTCAACACCTAGGGGCTAGGAAAGAAGAGAAAAAATTCCTCTGCACGTAATTGATCGCCGTTTTCCCGCAAAATAATATGATGTACCTATGTACCTGCTTTTGTTCACAGGTTGGCTACTTCGTTGGCGGCGTGGCCTCCTTGGAGAGCAGCGAGATCGCCGGCCTTGCTGCCAGTTTGGCCTTCGTGGCGGCATTGCTCATCATCCTGCTCCTGGTCTTCCTCGTCCGCCACGGAGGGAGGAGGAGGAGGGAGGAGCAAGGCGGAGGCGGGGGAGGAGGAGGAGGAGGAGGGGCCGGTTTCCCGCATCTGATCGTGAGGAGGAAGAAGGAGGGGACGACGACCACGACCACGGCGGTGGCGAACGGGAAAATGAACGGCGGCGGCGGCGGCGGCATCGAGATGACCAACTCGGGAATGGGCTACGGCGCGAACGGCGTAACCGCCGCCGCCGCCGCCGCCAACCAGGCCGGAGACAGCAGCGACGACGGCGGCAGCGCCGTTGGAGTCGTCCCCGGCGGCACCGTGGTCATCAACGGCACCACCTACGCCATGCCGACGCAGCTGCACACTGGAGGAGGGCCGGACGTGGTGCCGCCGCTGGCCGCTGGAGACACCTCCGACGAGGAGGACGCCTCCAGGAGCACCACCGCCAGCGGAGGCTTCGTATCGGGCTTCAAGAGGAGGAGGAAGGCAAAGAACAAAGATGTGGTGAGATTATACTTTTCTTTAAAAAAATAAAGTCAATTCAAATTTTGTTTCCTTCAGTTGCAGACTGTCGAGCAGCAGCAGAACGCCTTGAACTCCGCCGGCGCCAGCCGCGAGACCGTCCTCACCACGGCCTCTCCCGCCATAACCGCCGCCAGCCTCAACAACGGCGGCGTCGGCGGCGGCCACAGCACCTTCGGATCCAACCCGCACATCTACAACAACCGACTCTCATCCGAGCCATTCTACCCAGCGGGAAGCGAGTCTCCGCCAATAATGTCGCATAGGGACTTGATAGCTCGCTCTGGTTTGGCGCAACAGCACCAGTACAGCACTCTTCAGCACCACCAGCGTCCTGGCTACTACAGCCCTCAACTGGGAGGAGCTGGGCACCACCAAAGGTCATCGGCTTTCGTCAGCAGCGACCCCAATGGGGGATACGCAAACCTGCAGCAGCAGCAGCAGCAGCATCAGGGCTCCACCCTGCCGCGGCACCCCATGCTGTCGTCTCAGGATTGGCGCGGCAGCGGCGGCTACCTGGCGCAGGCACCTAGGGTGCCGCCAATCTCCGAGGAGTCCAACCTGAACCCCTCCGACCTCGGTCTTCCCCACCCCGCCATCCAACACCAATTCCACCACCGGCAGCAGCTCAACCCAGACCGGGTCTTCAGCCCGATCCGGGAGTCGAACCCGAACCTATCGGCCTCCTCCCCGTCCGCCAGATTGCCAAACTACCAGGAGACCCTCAGCCGGAACCCACAGTTGGCGCACATCCAGCAGAGGGGAAGAGGAGGCGACAATGGCAGCATAAACGCGGTGGGGATCGGCTTCAGCACCAACGCCAGCGCCGCGCCGCAGCAGCAGGTCGTCGGGGGCAGGGCGCAGCAGCAGCAGCAGGTGCCACAGCCACAGCAGCAGGTGCCCCTGATGAGCCCGTCCACCACAGCCAGCTGCAGCAGCGACCAGGTATACTAGCAAAAATATTCAAAAAAAACCTTTCTTACAATTTTTTCCCGTTCCAGAGCCGCTCTTCCCCCCTGAAGCCCGCGGCCCCTTCAAACTCTTCCTCCTCCTCCGGCGCCAGCAGTGGCGGCGCCAGCGCAGGCGCAGGAAGCAACTCTGGAAGCGCTGTCAAGGCTGTGCAGCGAGGGGCCTCGTCGGGAAGCGCCAGAGAATCGCCGGACGAGGGAATACAGGTAATTAAGAAAATACACATAGTTTTATTTGGAATACATTTTTATATTTTTTTGTCTCATTTTCCAGGACGATTGCAGCACGGACGTGTGAGGCGAAAAAAGAGAGACGCTTTATAAAAACGATAGTGCTCATTTGTTCCCCTACCCTGCGCGTGCAGAGAGTGAGATGCAATGGAAATTCAAAGAAAGACAAACTCTCCAAAATAATTGAATTGTTCTCTCTCCATTTTTCTACTGACATGGCAGCGGCAAAAGCAGTTATACTCTCCAAGCAAAGAAGCTACTAGTTGAATACCTCACACACAGAAGAAAGACGGTTTTATCTTGCTACATACGTACTGTACTACGTAAAATTAAATTTTGACAACATGCGTGGTTGTTTGTACCTATGTACTATTTTAGCAGCAATTCACAGAGCAATTTCTTCTCTCTCCCTATATATTCATGAAAAAACCTTTTAGGTAGCAAAATGGCTTTTCAACAAGCCGAAAATATTGCAAAAAATAGGAAGCTTTTCTGAACGGGATTCTTTTCTTCCCAAGCCTTAATCGCATATTTTCAACGTCTTTTTCCACCTCCTCCTCCTTCGTCCCAAATTTGCTTCAGAGTGCAAACAGAGAGTCCTATATAAGAAGGGAGAAAGGGGGTAAAAAAGGTCACAGAAAATCCTCCCCTCCACCCCCTTTTGAAAATGTAGGGTGATGAAGGCATAAAACTTTTCTTTCTTCCTCCTCCGCTCTGCTTCCGCAAACAAAAAATTATTTCCCCGCTCTCGGGACTGAGATCGAACTTTTTTTTGCTCGTCCTCCAAATTTTCTCCCGACTGAGGGTTCTCTTTGACCTCTTTTTGGAAGTATATACTTTTTTTCTTGGGAGGCAAACTGACAACCATCAAAACATTGTTGCTCCCCATGAATTACCTTGAAAATATTGTGACAAACTACCAGCCATCAATTTGCCACTTTTTACAATCTTTTTGAGTACAATTGACACCGGTCACAATATCAAAAACTTTAAATTTTCAATTGAACCCCTTCTCGACACCCTTCCGTTTCCGGGATACGCAAGGGAAATAATCCCAATAGTACGAAAAATTCAATTACTTCCCTTTTCTCCTCTTCCTCGCTGCCTGCCCCAAAAGGGAGTTTTTTTAAAAGGGACCCTCAAATTGGAAGGTGTGGCAGGCAGGCACCGTCCTGGGAGTGAGATTTTAGCCCCCGCACTTTCTCCATCCCTAAAGCCCCTCATTTCACACCCTGATGCACCCCCAAACCCTCCCTTTTTCGCAATCGCCCTCAACCCCCCCCCTCTTTTTGGGCGGAAAGGGCCCTTTTTGGGAGGATTTCACCAAACTGATTTTTCTCTAGTTTGTTCCTAAGTGACTTTCCCCAGCATTTCACCTTCAAATGTGAACCTGCGTATTTGCTACTGGTAAATCCCGTTCCCATTTTCCTCCTTCTCTTTCCCCTCCTCTTCTTCCCTCTATATAGCAGTTTCCAGCGTAGCAAACCCCCAGAATGAGAGGGAGCAAAACCTTTCATCAATCTCCACACACACACAAACTCTTTATTTCCCACATACACTAAAAACTCTTTTAAAAAGCACATCTCCCAATTTTCATTCCAAAGCTTTGCTCACTATACGCTGGTCACTACCCGAAAAAAGCATACAGCTGATACCAAAGATTTTTTTCTGCTCGAAAACTGAGAGTTGCCGCAAAAACTCGAGTTGTTTTCGTTGCGCGAATTGACACATGTTGAAAGTTATTATTATTATTGTGTAACCGTGTACAAGCCAAAAAGGAAAGCAATGGTCTTGGAGAGGGGGGAAATATTAGAGAGAATGACGGAAAAAAACCAAAGGAAGAGCTGCAATCTATAGACACACAACCCCAATAATTGACTCTGAAAGAAGAAAGAAGAAGAAATTGTGATACCGCCGCGGTCCCCCCACCCCTCCCCCAGAAATACTACTATTTTGTGTATTCGGTCGATCCATTGCTATTATTACCATTACGTACGTACGTACCCGTACTATACTCATACCGTGCTACCTTATAAAAGACACTCGCTTTTTTGCCCAAGATGAGAAAAAAGCCGGGAAAAATAATAAAGGAATTGTTGAGCTGTTACAAAGTCTGTCTTCAAGTCAATACGGTGGGGAAAATCTTTTTTGGGCAAAGGCCATTCCTTCTCTTTAGTGTCTGTAGCACCCACTTTAAAAATCCACTGCACTAAAAGGGGAGGGGGCTAGGGAAGTGCTAAAGCGATCGGGGAAAGAGTGGAAAGGGGAAGGGGTTATCAATTTCGAAGGCGGCTTTCACAATTTTTAGTTTGGGGAGGGTCAGGCCAGCTCCATAGCACATACCAGGCATTGGGTACTTACTTTTCTTTGCACCCATTTTTTTTGTTCGGACCCTAATTAGCATCGGGGAGCTAAACGATCTAGTATACGGGACACGGACATTGCAGGGCATAAGTTTGCGGCGGAAAAACGGAGAAAAAACTTTTTTTTTCCATGTAAGGGGGGGGGATCCCTTCCGCTCGAGTAGCAAACTGGGCTGGGGGATATAAAAATTACTCTCTTAAAGTGAGGCTGGATGTCACAGAGAGAGAAAAGGGGAGGAGGGGGGGATTTGTGATAGGTGCTGGTGCAGCAGCAGCGGCGGCAGCCAAGCCTCTACTGCTCCTCTTCCTCCTCCTTTTTCACTTTTTGGCTTTTCTGCTTCTGGGAAAGTATCCTTTTACCCTTTTCCTCCTCCCTCCCTTTTCCTCCCTGAGATATGGCGGCTCTCGAAAATGGGAAGGATTTCGGTGTCACGGAAATCGGGAAATCGCATTTTTTACCCTTTCTTTCTCCTCCTCCCTCCGTTTCCCAGGAAGAAGGAAGAAAAAGATCCCTTTTTCGACGACGACGATTTCCCATCTTTTTCCGCCGCTATCCTCTTTCGCGATCGTTTGAACGTGCTTCAAGGTCCTTTCCTGATTCCTTGATCTGACTCTCCTGGCTGCTGCACCTATGTAGCGTTTAGGAGACATTGATGCCTTTTTCCCATGCATTTTACATCGCAATAGAAGAGGGTTTTTTTTAAAAAAAAGAAATACCTTGTCTAGACAAAGACCGTTATCTTCCGGTCATTCACGGAAAAAAGGAAATGCTCTCTCTGGCGTGAACTGGGTAGAGTCGTCGGGAAGGGAGGAAGAAAGGAGGTCGACTCGGTTCGGGGAAAACTGGATTACCATTTTCTCCTCCTCTGATCGAAACTTCTCTCTTTTGGTTGGCCCCTTTTCTCTCGCCCGGTCACTCTGCTCCGCAAACACTGAACTAAAAAAAGGAAGGCCCAACACTCCGTGTCCCAGGGAAAAAAATGGAAAAAAGGCCCCCTCGAAAAAAAGAAAAGGGGAGAGGAGGACGAGAAAAATTGGCGGAAAAATTGCGTTATGCAAATTTTCCGTTCGAGCGACCGCGACGGAAGAGGGAAAAGGAGGAGGGTGGGTCTCTGGAGTGGAGGAGGAGGGAGGGAGGGTCGGCGGCGGCCCCCCTTGTTCCCATGAGAGGTCCCGCCCAGGAGGCCAGCCTCCACCTCCACCCTTTTTCGCGAAAAAAGAAAACAGAGTTTGCAAAGTGAAGCGGAAACTGTTTTCGCTGCTGCCCCGGTACTACAGCGAATTTCACCGTTGTAAAGCGAATACTCTGCAAAAACTGGCTCTTCAGCTTCCACAGAAAAAAAAACATGAAAAAGATGTCCACTGGTCCTCCAGGAGCAAAATTCTAGAAGGTATTTTAAAATAAGGGAAAGGGACAGAAAGGGCAGCTCGCAAAGCTTAACTTTTTTCTTCTTCCTTTTTTCCTTTTTCTTTCGGTCCTCGTTCTCTTCCCCAACAAGGCTCGTTTTTCACCGGCCCCCTTCTCCCTCTCTCTCTAGGGACGGTGGGTCGGTGGAGATCCCGGGACTTTTTTTTAGGGGGAAAAGAAGTGTCGGGCCTGCGGATCCGAATTGAAATGGATTGTATTATCGACATCTATGGGCGGGCGGGCGGGTGAAGGCACGATTCCGAACACGGCGGAGGCCCCCCTCGAATTTCCAAGTGAAATTCTCGGAATTTAAAGCCCCCGCTGCTTCATTCCTTTTCCGAGGGGAGAAGCAAGGAGTGAGTTAGGCAGTTAATCTTTGAGGAATTAAGGAAGGGGAAAGGGACGGTCTGGAGGCTTTGACTGACTTATTGGACGGAAGGCGGAGCCAAGGGTTTCAAAATCCCCCTCCTCCTCCCTCTTGGGAATCGGTTTAGGTTGGATTCGAGAGGAAGTGGTGGAGGAGGAGGAGGCTGTTTTGGCAACAACCGCACGCTTGGCGTAATCCGGGTAAAAAAGAGACAAAGTGACAAGGATTTCGGAGGCTTTCTCGCCAAAATCCGATCACTTTGGAAGAACAATGTGCTGGGCTGTTGCACAAAGAGAAAGCCCTTTTAAAAATATCTTTTTAGTACACATGGTGGCATAAGCAGGTCCTGGTTCAAGATGCAAAGTTCGAAAATTTCAACCTCCTTCACTCGCCCACTCGTCCTTCCTCCCAAGAGTTATGGGGAAGGAAAAAGGAAATTGAAAGAAGTAGGATGCGATAGAGGGTTTTTTCGAGCACGTAAGTTTCTTTTAAATATACAAAGCATCATGAATGAATGAATGAATCTAAAAATGAAAAGTATGGAAGGTTGAGTCGTTTGGGAAGAGGCCGCAGGTCATCGCCAAGAGTTTTTCCTTCTCTTCGGGTGGAAGAAGAAGCCGAAGAAGTGGCGAAGGTTTTTCGATCGATGGTTTGGAAGGAGGAGGAAGGTTGGAGGAAGAAGAGGGGAAGGGCTCAGATTGAGTCGACGTGAGAGGAATTTTGAAGTGGCGGCGACGGACGAGGAGGAGGAGGAGGAGGAGGAGGAAAGGGGGCCCGTGCTGGAAAGTCGCAGACAAACCGGATACAGATTTCTTGATAAAAATAAAATTTTTCATTGTCTTTTTTAAAAGTGCGTTTTAAAGTATGCGTTGGTTTGAAAACCAAGGGAAGGATTGGGAGGTATCTATCTCAGGAAAAAAAAGTTAGAACTGGATGAGCAGCATCGGTGGCTCTCCTCTCTCCCCCGCCTTAGCGAAAATGGTGCAAATCTGACAGGTGAAAAAAAGTGGGGAGAGACATGGGACGGGGGGGAGGAGGGGGAGGGAGGGTGGATCAGAACTGCGTAGGAGGAGGATCCGAGGGAGGACGTGAGTTGGGCGGTGAAATATTCAGGATCTTATGCAAGAAGAAGGGGGGGGGGAGAAGGGAAACGGAGAGGAGGAGGAGGAGGAGGAGGAGGAGGAGGAGGAGCCGTGGAAAGATTTCCACTTTTCTCTTCTCTTCTCCTCCTTCCTCTTTCTCGTCTGCGGCGGAGACCCGCCCCTCTTTGCCACTTTGAGCCGGATTCGCCAGTTTGGGAACTGTTTTGTCGAGACAAACCCAGAGCCAAATCCTATATCTTGCTGAATCTCCTTCCCAAGAGGAAGGCCCCGAGAGCTAAGCTCTGAAGGGAGGTCGGCGGGTTGGCCCTGATTCCAGCCTCCTCTTTGCTTCCTTCCTCCTTCGCCAGAGCCAGAGGTGCCAAAAACAGAAGACTGAGGAGGAGGAGGAGGAGAAGGAAGGAAGGAAGAGGCTCCAAAGCGAGAAGAATCGGGGACAAGAGACAAAAAATAGTTGAAGGAAAAGTCGCTATTACTGAACCTCACAAAGCAATGAACTCGATAGAAAATTAGAAAAAAATATTGAACAGGAACGAAATGGTCAATCTCCTAAATTTTTGGCATGATGGGCGTTGGAGCATAAAACTCTCAGAGGCATAACAAACCCTTCAATTTTTCCTGTGACAAAGACCGATTTTTTTCAGCATTGTACGTTGTGGCTCTTGTGTAGACGAAGGGTCACAAAACACATTCGGTGTCCAGAATTCTTTCCATGTTTATGATGACCCGAAAATGTTTTTTTACTTGTGACGCATTGCACCACTATGTAGGAAATAAAAACGTTACAGGCATAACATCGTGATAGAGTTGAAAACAAAAGTTCATACATATAAATAAATGATTTAGTGTTGTATGTGTGCACTAAATCACATTCGTAATGTGTAAAATACTTTTTGAACGGTTTCCTCAAAAGGTTTTGCACGAAATAAATCTCGATTTTTATCAGCACCACCTCCAGAGCCCGCTTTCATCGTACACAATGACCCACGGGATTTTTTCGGAAGGAAAATAACCATCGCATTTCCGTTTCTCTTGTTGTTAGGGCGTGGTCTCTCTGTCCTGTTTGGCACCAGGTACGGTCGCTGGACAAAGATTTTTTGCGACATATTCCGTCTCACTCCCGCAACCCGACGAATTTCGCTCAAAATTGTTACGATTTTGACGCGATTTTTCTGTGATGTGTGGCCTCAAAAAAATTACCATCATGCACTTACACTCATTCCAAGCCTGCTCCCAGTTCCCACGGTACACAAAAAGACTGCTGCTTCTGTGTACACACATACGCGGCGGCGTATCGGCGCACACAACGACCCCCAATTTCCTACACGAGCCGTGTTGCTCCGCTTAATTGCAAAAAGAAAAGGAGGGAGCACTCCAGTCTGCATAAAGGAGTCGAAGCAGAAGAGACAGTGAGACACCTCAGTTCCGCAAATACAGTCTTTAAAAAAGCTTAAAGCACAATGGCCCCGAAGAACGTTAGGCTGACCTACATCGACGGCCGCGGGCGGGCCGAGCTGGCCAGGATACTCCTGGTAGTTAAAAAAAGACGGCACACATCATTCCAACACACATTTTATCAAAAAAAGTTTTTTATATTTTGGAGAGAAATCCGCATGCAATTGCCTTTCAGCTCATTAGAATTTTTTTTGTCCCCGTTTCTGTGAAAATTCAACATGGACTTTCGGACCAAAGACACGATGTTTCCAATTAAAATTTACATTATTTTGTCGACTCCACAGTCCTTCGGCGGCATCAGGTACGAGAACGAGCGCCTCTCGACGGAGGAGTTCACCAAGGCCAAGCCGGACCTGCCCTACGGAGAGGTGCCAGTGCTGAGGTGGGGCGTGGAGACGATATGCCAGACCATGGCAATCTCGAGGTGAAGGAAAGGTGTAGTTGCTGTGATTGTTGTTGTTGCTGCTGCTGCTGCCGGTTTTTCTCTGTTGTTGAGGATGATGGTAAGAATAATTTTTAAATACTAGAAATTATTTCAAAATTGAGACGTAGCAAATGTAACGTTTTGCTCTCTCAAATTCATTCATGCATTTGAAAATAGTATTTTATGTTTTTTTTTTAAACGTAGGTTCCTTGGGAAAGAGGTTGGCCTCGGCGGTGCGAACAACCTTGAAGACGCAAGAATAGATATGGTGGGGGACCACTGCCAGGACCACATGAACAGTCCGTTTTTTTAAAGAAAAAACTTAACGTGTGGGAAGCGAAATGTTTCTACGTTTCCTTTAGGCGCGATCAACATCTTCTTCGCCAAGGACAAGCAGGAGGAGTCTGACAAGTTCCTGAAGGAGAAGGCCCCGGCGTTCCTGGCGAACGCTGAGAGGGTCCTTGAGAAGGCGGGCGGGAAGTACTTCGTTGCTAACAAGGTAATTCACACATACAATATTAATAAACCTACTGAAAAGGCGCATGGCAAGACAACAGTGACAAGACAAACAGTTGATATCATTTAAAAAAAACGTTATGCACAAAGACTACATTCAAAACTTTTTAAAAGCGAATTTTACGGAATTAGAAGTGATTTTGCAAAATAATTTCCATTTCGCAGCTGACCTGGGCTGACATCGCTGTGGCCGAGCGCGTTTGGTCCCTGTCGGACCCTGAGGACCCCTTCTACACGCAGTTCGTGGGGTCCCATCTGGACCAGGAGAGAAGGGTGGGGCTGGCCAACAAGCACCCGCTGCTCAGGGACCACGCCAGGAGGGTCCAGGAGGTCCCGCAGATCAAGCAGTGGCTCAGGGAGAGGCCGCCCAACAACAGGGAGCACTTTTGAAGAAGCAGCGCATTTTAAGACATAGAAACATATGAATAAAGTTCAGGGCCCTAACCGCCAGTTTTTTTTAAATCGATTGAGAAATCGATTGATGTGTCAAAATTTGAGATCACTTGCATTGGCTCGTTGTATGCAAATAAATTTCATGAATTTGAATTTGTTGCAAAAAAATCGACTGGGTTTTTTTGCAGAAATAAATTATTATTAATGTGTTCTTTTCTGTTTTCTTCTCTTCTTTTGTGGGCCTGCCCCCTCTCGACGTTGCAGTTTTGTGGCGGCGGCTTGATAACGAAAGATTTCCTTTCACAAACAGCGTTATGTATGAAAAACCATGCATCATTTTACGAATGTAAAGTTGCCAACTTCAATGTCCTCCTCCTCCAATCCAAACCCTCGTCTCATAAGTGTATGTTTTATAGATGTGTTTTTTCGTACTTTCCCCCTTCGCCCGAACTGGTCCTCTAATGTCGACTTAAGTAGTATTCCTCATTCCTCGGCTCTAGCTCTTTGAAACTCTATCCCCGGTGTGGCAGCTAAACTGTTAATATATGAAAACTATTACGGATAGAACTCGTATAGCAATATGAAGAGGCAGCAAAAGCATCCGTCCACCACTACAAAAAGCAGCAGCAACAGCCATAGGTACTGGCTGCGCTGCTGGGTTTGGGTGGCGATTCTTGTGGCCCTTGTGTCCTTGGCACGAATCTCGCAGATACTGATGGTGGGAATTGGGAAGCAACATAAATGGTCTGGCAAGCATACAGAGGCCATCACAATTTCAAATTCCGAGTATGTGGACATTGGAAAATCCTCCCAAAAAACGGCAACGCTCATGCCAACTGCAAAGCCAGTCAATCTGTCTTCCATTGAGCCAGATGGTAAGGAAATATTTTCAGGGGTACACAACTAATTTATTTCTTTTGGTAAAGGAACACAATGGGTGGAAAACCATTTTGTATTGAATTAAATTACATTAGCCATCTTAATTGCCACCATCCCGCAGACCCCCGCCTCTTGAGTGTTATCCGCCGTCACTTTCTCCGCCGCCCAATCAAAGGACATCAAGACAAAAAGGAGAACTTTACACATGAACAGCTGCGAGGGCAGATTGGACAGGTGCCCGTAATTGATGCCCTTCTCAGGTTGTGATCAGCCGCCATTTCATGCAGACACAAAGTGCATACTACTGTATTTTATTTGCCAAATAGAGAAAAGGAAGAAGGGTTCTTTGTGGAGGCAGGTTCATTAGATGGTATCGGGTTGAGCAATACGCTGTTCTTTGAGAAGAAACGGAAAGTAAATGTTCACACATGTCTTCAATAAGGGTAATTCTTAATCACACCTTGTTTCATCCCTTGAAAGTGGTCAGGACTGCTAGTGGAGGGGTTTCCAGGCCACTACAAAAAACTTGAAGCAAGGTGCTAATTGC
>JAAUYJ010074678.1_pt1 | contig 11524 bp, 18 predicted proteins | sample 7278031 | NCBI WGS metagenome assembly JAAUYJ01 (sample SAMN14350222, study PRJNA611818) | marine sediment metagenome | isolation source: surface marine sediment (1.8m) | place: French Polynesia: Moorea | collected 2018-08 | reverse complement strand
TTACAAGGCTGGCTGGACCCATGATGCCAGGCCACCATGCGTGTGGCCCAGGTGAGAAAGAATGACGGCGATTGTGACCAGAAAGAGACGGACGCTAACGAGGAGGAGGAGGAGCCAACGATTGCCAAGTCACCTTCCGAGGAATGGGGGAGGAGAGATATGGCCGATTGCAGTTAATTGTTGCCCGGCCGTCGGTCGGTCGGACGCCGGCGCCATTCAGAATGCGAAGGAAGGACCGACCGACGCCCATTCTTGAGATTTTTGTTATTTCAGGAAATTCTTTGGGAATTTTCATCAACAAAACGCCTCTGACTGCGGGGAGAGACGTAGGTACAACAGTCGGAGGAAGAAATTCTATCCGGCTTCTCCGTATCTCCTTCCTCCTCCCAGCCCCTAATTTCTTGCGTTTCTCGGAGCAAAAAAGGGTTCGCGAAAAAAATGGGGAAAGGGCGGACGAAATTTCCTTCGCCAATTACTTTCCTTCTCCTCCCAGTTCCTTCCCCGCAGCTCATCTTTCATTGGAAAGCGGCGACGACTAACGAAGATGTCGGGGGGAAAGAGAAAAAAAGGATGGGCAAAAAGGGAAGAAATTGTGGTCTTAACGAGCGCAGAAATAAGTCGCGTTGAGGGCAAAGGACAATGGCGGAGAATTTTTCGCTAACTAACCCACCCGTAAGGGTTTTTTTCCTTGAAGAAACCAATGTCGTTCGTTGGTTGCTCAGGCGAACCTGCGGCATCAGCGGTGGTTCTTACCTGGAAACAAGAGAATGGGAGGGTTGCATTAGCAAAGAGGGAAAAAAGAACGTACGAAGCAAAGAGGAGTTTCCTTCTTCTCCCATCTCCCCTCCTCCCTTTCCATCCAAATGAAAGAAAATGTGCTTTCCCCGCTCCATGCTCGCCCGCCTCCCCTTTCACAAATAGGGAGGGAGCTCCCCTTCTCCAATTCCTTCTCCCTCCTCCGCTAACTTGACTAACTCGGCGCGAAAGGGATATGGGAAAAAGGGAAAGGGGGGGGGGGGAAGGGATGCTAATGTAGAGTTGTGAAGCCCAAGGGGATTCCCTTTCCTCCTCTCTCTCTCCTCTACGGTACTTTCTTCTTTTTTTCTCTTTCCTTTCCCCGCCTTCCCTTCTTCCCTCCGCTGCCGCCGACAGTCACAAAACTCCTAATGTAAATTATTGCGCAAAGGAAGGAGGGGAGAGCGGAGACAGGAAAAGGAAAGGGGGGTTGGAAGAAAGAAGAAATCAGACGAATGGCGTATCCGGCTGCTTCTGAGCCAACCTTGTGTGAAGGTCTTGCCTCGGAAACTGTGGCGCGTGCAGACTGTATAGACGAAGAACCAAGAGCTCCATTCGTCCGCCTCCGTCCGGAGGGAGATTAGCTGTTACTTCTCCTTCTCAGGCGAATTCACCGGAGGAGTCGGTGGCGTCGGAAGGGGAGTCTTATTTTCTTTCTTTCTTTCTTCTCATCCCCCCACCGCCGCCGCCTCCGGGAGGGAAAACACACTTTTTAGAATTAGAGTGAACGGAAGAGAGAGAGAGAAAAGCTATACGGAGGGAGAGAAGAAAGAGGGGGGAAATGGAGCCAAAGCAGGATGTATCGGAGCCCACCGCGCATATAAAGAACCATCTCCCTCCAGCGAAACCGCCTCCGCCGCCTCCGTCCTTTATACCAAAGATTCGTGCAATGCAATGTCCCCCTCCCCCCCCTTCCTCCCATTGCCATCTCCCCAACTACTAGCATGCTTTGCCCCCATCGCAAATACAAGAAATGGCGCCTCTTTGCCGTCCCCCTTCCCAACCGTTCTGTTCCTCGTGAGTGAGGGGATCATTACACATTCGAGTCACTCCCGATATCCAAAAACGTCGCCTCCTCCTTCCCTTGCAATGGAGTCTCGATTTTCGCCCGGTGCGGCGAGCCACAGGCATGACATGTTTTGCATCAATGTCCCCCAAATAAACGGTAGGCTGCATCAGTTCGTACTTAGGTTGTCATCCCTTGGTGAAACTCAATCCAGCCACATAAAGCTCCGTCGCCGGCGAACAGGCGCCTCGGTCCTTCCAGGGGGGGAGGGGGGGGAGCGGCCCAAGAAGTTTAGCTATGGAATGGGGGGAGGCACATTGGTTGGTTGGCTTTTTCGTTGGCGACCGAGGGAGGGAGGGAGAACAATGGTCGGGAGATATGATAGACATTCCCTCTTTCCCCTGCTGCCTCACTTTGGCCGTTCGGTCTTTTTCGTTTCGGTAGGTCGGTTGACATGTCTTCCCTCCCCCCCCAATGCTCCCACTCCGAGTCATGATCACCTAAAAGATAGCTTCATATAAGAAGATAGAAGAGAGGAGGGGGAAGGATGGATTCCTTTGTGCCCGGGCGAGGACTGCGCTCACGGCTACGCAAGATATGAGGAGGGGAAAAAAGAAGCCCTCCTTGCCTCCGTCATCGGAGTAGAATTCAGTCATTTGAATACAATGCTGATAAAGGAGTCCCTCCCACTCCCCCTCTTTGCCCCCCTACATCCTGATAGGGAGGGAGAGGATGAGAAACTGTCTCTTCTTCCTCCTCCTCTGCCTTCCCCCGCGGTTGGTTGGTATGACGTGTCAAGAAACGTATGTGATCTGATAGCGGCTCGGAGGAGGAGGAGGAGGAGGAGGAGGGGTACACGGACGCAGTGGCAGTCTCCGTCCTCATTCCATTCTCCGGAGGAGATAGGAGGGGGGGAAAGAGTGGAAGAAAAACAGGGGCGGTCGTCGGTCGGTCGGTTTGGTGGCCGGGCAGATAAGGAAGAGAGGGAGGGAAAAGGGCATAAGCTACCAGTTGGAAGTCCGATCCGCCTCCGCCCGTTTTTCTGGGAAGGAAAATGACTTTTGCGTCGGTCGCCGCCGGGGAATATCACGAACTCCCTGGCTTGTCTTCGTCGCCAACCGGGGAAGGAGGGAGATGGCCTCGTCCGATAGTGTCCGACCGAGGAGGCGGAGGAGGGGGATTTAAGTCAACCTGGAGGGGGAGGACACGAATACTTGGCCAAATCGCGCATTCTTCGCAAGGGAAAAAAGGCGAGACCGGGTCTCTTCAATCCTCACGCACAATTACAGCTACACCGAGGGAAGCCGAATTGAATGCATTTGGTACTGTACTACAACACATGCAAGGCGTCCTCTTGAGGGCGGCAGGAGGGGCGATCGACAAAGGCGCTGACAGCGTTGCAAGACTGATGCATTTCGTCCCTCCCCCCCTTTTCAATCGAGTTGGCAGCACTTATTCGGTGACGATGTTGAAGGGGAGAGGGGGCGTTACTCTTTTGACGCCGGGTGCTCGAGCGTGAACCATAAGGAGGAGGGCAAAGATCGCTGGAAAAAAAGGAACCACCCCCCTTATGCCATCGCTGATACCCCGATTTGCCCCCAGTTGGTCCTCCCCCCTCTTGCTCTTTGGGGATGACTGGCGACTTTTAATGAGTGACTTGCACCTTTCGGCGTCACCGGCGGTCGGCGGCGTTGCTTCGCCCCGCTGCCATGCGCCCATTTGGAGTGAGCAAACACCGAGGGCGACTAGTCCGGCGAGGCCAAAGGGGGCAGAAGATTGATCAAGAAAAAGAGACCGGCTTGAATTGCTCTGAGGTGGCGGCGGCGGCCGTGAAAGGAGGAGAAAACAACCTCACCAACTTCCTCCAGCGATGGGAGACAACGCCAGGAAAACTTCATTAAATTCTCACTATAGCAAAACACAGGCTGGTGGGGTCTGATTCCAAATTGCATTTTTCCTTACTGTTGCTTGGAAAAGAAACTAGACAAGAAATGACTTTATGAAATTGATCGTCGGAGAAGGCGCTGTAGCCCGCCACCCTCATCGCCCCTGCTGCAGATGACAGGGCGCAAATTCCCATTCTTATTTTGGCGATAGGGATCTTCCTCCTTTCCCCCTCCCCCCGCCTCCAAAGTGAATGACATCAGCAGGAGAGAGACCGGAATTGGTAGGAGCGGAGTGGAGGGGCATTACTCTGGAGAAAGAAGAAGGTTAATGTAAATCACTGAGCACAGCCAGTGAGCACCCCGCGCTCAAGATAAGAGTTGAATGAACTTGGCTTCTTTCCTAGCTCAGTTACGCTGTGAAAGAGTTGCCTTTGTCTACACCTTTGCTTCTAGCTGGTTAGAGTGTGCAAAAGGGCGGCGCCATCTTGTGCGAGAAAGAGAGAGAGAGAGTTGCTAGAGAAAGTAATTAGCGGCGAGGCTGGGATTGGTCGACACTCGAGAGAGAAGGGGGCTGCTGCCTAGCTGGCTGTCCGTCTCGTCTCTTCCCAGGGCTGCTGTGAAGGGGGGAGGGAAGGCTTTGGCAGTGGCACCATTTTGCAAAGCGAGGGAGGGAGGGAAGCAGGAGATGAAAGGACCTCCATTTCCCTCCTGAGCTGGTTGGTTGGCTCTGGCGCCTCCGCCCGGCGAAAGTCCTCGCTCTTAAAGAAGGAGTGCCAATTAGAGAGGAGAGACGAGGGAGCGGAGGATGGAGAAGATGGTGGAAAGAGGCGGAGGAGAAGAGGCGGAGGGGGCAAACAAACAAAGAGGAAAGCCCTGGAGAGAAGAGGAGGAGAGGGAGAAAGGGGGCGGAGAAATTAAAGCGCCCCCCTCTCCTTCCAACTCGTTAGGGAGACTGCCATTGGAAGAGGATGGGGAAAGACGAGAGAAGAGAAGAAGACTTGGTTGGTGTGCTTTCTCTTCTTTGGAAGAGGAGCTCTTCTTTTCTCTGGGTCTCTCTGAGTCTGAGACGACGACGCCGGGAGGAGAGGATGGTGCGAAAAACAAATGAATGCCATCTCGCAGAAAGGGGGTCTTCTCATCATCTCTCTTGAGCGCCGGAGGGGGGATCCCAAAGAGGAGGAGGAGCAGCTGGAGTGCCATAACTGGCCGGGGCGAGGAAAAAAGGGGGAAGGGAAGGGAAATGAAAACGAGGGAGAGAGGCTGAGTGGAGAGAAGAAGAAGAGGACTTCCTTCCTTCCTTCCTCGCCACTCTACTCCCCCTCCCCCCTTCCTCTTTGTCTAGTTTTAAAAGGATGGTTCTGCAGTGGTGTGAGAAGGAGTGGCAGCAGCGGAGGGAGGGGGGCAGGAAAGCCTCTCTCCTCGACTGACTGACCCGTCCTCGGTCGGAGCCATTGACTTTCCAGCGGGTGGCGCCTCCCTCCACGCAACTCCCTCCCTCCCTCGGTCAGAAAAAAGATGAAGAACGAGCTGGATCGCACCCAGGAAGAAAGGGGGGAGGGGGGGCATCTGCTACTGATGCGGGATTCCACAATATGTCAAAAATGCACATCGGAATGTACTGTACAAAGTCAAGACGTATTTTCGATCAAGAAACTCTTTTTGTGTCGCCATGTGCATTCTTCAAAATTGGCGAAACCCGTACCACCAGCTTCTGACCATTTGGGCAACGGACTGGAGAGAGTAGTGGGAGGGGAGGGGAAGAGTCCTAAAAAACTGAATTCCCCCGGGGACCTTTCCTTTTCCCTCTCTCCGATGATGTACATATCTCCAGAGGGTGCTTCTTCTTCAACTTCGGAGGCGGCGGAGGAGGAGGACGCCCACCAGCACACAGAGACAGGGAGGGAGGAGAAGGGAAGGAGGGGCAATATTTGTTTTATACAGGACGACAGAATGCGGAGGAGGCGACAGTGTCCGGACAAGCGGGAGGAGTTAGATGGAAGACTCTCTCTCCTCCCCTCTTCTCCTTCTTCCCCCGCCCGTCCTGGCATCGTGTCCAATTTTGCGGTTCCCTCAACCCAAAAAAAACCCGGCTCTCCCTCTTCCGCTCTCATGTTGGGTAGGTGGCGTTTTATGGTTTGATCACAGGAACTTCGGGCCGGCAAGTCTTGCATGTGTAACACGGTCAAAAAAAGAAGAAGATTGGATCTCTGGGAGAGCACGGAGAGTCTCTCACTGCCTTCTCTCCCCTCCCTCTCCAATATTTCTTCTTTGATTGGGTTTCTCTCCTTTTCGCGCCCTTTCCTTTTGATCAGCGAACTGAAATTCGAAGCATCAATTTCAAGAATGTGTGAGAGGAAAAGTCCTTCTCTCGCTTTTTTCCCCCCGGGAAATTGGAAGTAGCGCTCGTGTCACTCTGCGCAGGTGCCCACACTCCCACCTCCACTTCTCTCGTTCCCTCTTTCTTTCCCCGTCTGCCCGGGAAAAAATGGGCTCTAAATTTAAATTAAGGAGAGAAGGAAGGAGCAAAAATTAGGCCATGCCAGCGAAGGCAAAAAAATACGCAGGAAAGGAGGGAAATAGAGGAGAAAACCTGAAATCGGCTCGTTTCAACTTCTTCTCTCCCTTTCCCCCCCTTTTTCGAGTCCACCTTTTTTGTGTCTCCTGATTAGGACTTGGGGGGACTAACAACATCTTCCACTCAACCGTTCAAGCATTCGACAATTATCGAGGGAGGGAAGGAGGGCCGCCGCCGTCGGCAGCGGGTTCCCCTGCTACCGGCCTTAATCAAAGGAGATCGTATCTGCCTGAGATCTGCTCAAGCTGCGGCTGTAGCAAGGTAGGAAAAGGGGGAGGCTCGCTCATTAATCGAGACCCAAGAGTCAACTCTCTCTCTCTCTCCCGCCATCCACCGACTTGCCCGGCTTCGTTTGGTTCGTTGGACCAGAAGAAGGAGGCAAGGGAATTAACAACATTCGAGACCGAACGTACAAACTTGCCTCTGACAAAATATGTTTTGGGTCCTTTGGTGCTTTCGTGAAAAGTACCTTGGTACCTTTCGTTTTCTATTGGTGATTTTAGTCCCTCGTCGTCTCTCCCCTTTTTTGAGAAGTCAAATTTGGACGTGATGTCCATCTCCAGAAAGAGATGCCGACGACCGACCGACGGAGGAACGAACGAACGATGATGAGATGGCAGCGCAGTTGGAAAAGGAAAAAAGAACTTGGTGGAACGAGTCAGGCAAAGAAAAAAAATAATCATAAAAAGAGAGGAGGAAATGAAAGGGGTGGCGGAGGAAGGAGAGGTTTGTCTGGTTGGCATTCCTGGAAATTAAATCTCTCCAGGAACCTGTGCAAGAGAGAGAGAGACGGAGGGGGCTTGCGACGCCTCGCCGGAGCCATCAAAAGACACTTATTTCCAGGGAAGGGGAGGTCCGTTGTGAGATGGATCCCCTTGCATAAAAGCTGCCGCCGACGCGGCAAAGCAAGCGGGCAAAAAAAAGTCATGAAGAGGAAGAAGAGAAAAAAAAAACACAATTGTTGAGGGAAGGGCGAGGAAAAATAATCCCTTTCCGTTGCTGCGAGACCGACGCCTACTTTTTCGTTTCCTTCTCCTTCCTGCCCAGGGTGTCACTCTTAGTAAGAAGAGAAAGAAAGGAAGAGAGGGAAGGGGGTGAAGCCCTCTTTTTTTAAAAAGAGACGAGGGCCGGGAATCTTCTATTTAACCTCTTTCCTACTCGGGGTCTTTGCATGGCAAGTGGGAGGGAGAAAAAGCTCGGGGGCTGACCTCAGACCCATTCCCCCATGCAAGTTCTGGTTCGCTTCGTCCGTCTCTCTCTCTCTCTCTCTTTCGTTGTCTTCCTTAAGTGGGCTTCTCACGGCCGGGCGAGGGAGAGGTGTAGTGGTGTACGTGGTGCGGGATCGTCCGGGGCTGTCAGCGGGGGTCCGCTCCGGAATGCGGGCGGAGGGAGGGAGGGAAAGAACCAACGAAAACCACGGCCAAGGAGGAGAGAGAGATCACGGCGTATTTTTCACCTGAGCCCCGCAGGTAATTAACATCGAAATTCATGGGATAATTTATCAATATTTCACGGGGCAGGAGGGGGGGGGGGAGGTTGCCGTGGCTACAGTGCCTGTGCTCCAAGCAGATAGACTTGCCAAAGCATTCCTCCGTCTTCGGCCATCGCAGACCCCGATCTCAATCAGATTAGCGGACCAAGGCGGCGCGCACATAACATTCGGCCGGACGAGGGAGGAGACCCCAATGATTCTGGAGGGCTTAGGGTGACTTTTGCCAATGTACCCCAGAAAGGTGGGAGGGTTCTTTGGCAGCTCCCTCACATGTGAACGGCGAATTCTCGACCCGGTCGAACCAGACCAGAGGCATTCGGAGAAAAGAGGAAAAGGGAGGAGGAGGAGGGAAGGAGGAAATTCACGCACGAGGGAGGAGGAAAGAGGAAGGGAGAAGGAGGAAGGTTGAAAATTTAATAACTCGGGCACGCGCAGGAGGAGAAGGAGAAAAGGAGGAAGAGGAGAAGAAGAATTCGGATTTCACTTCTCGGTCCTTCCGCCCTCTTCCCCCTCCCCCGGCTTTTCGGATGGCCGCTCTCTCGCCGTTCCGTTTTAAGATCCTATCGATAGATTTTTTTGCCCTTTCGCTCTTCTGCATGCCTTCTTCGTTGAGCTGTAGTCAAGAGATGAAGAAGAGAGACGTCTCTTCTCTCCTCCCCATTCGTTCGGGGCGGGGAGCGGGAGAGACAAAGCCTCCTTTGAGTCACACCCCCGAACACTGGATACAGGAGACATCTTCGAACCTCGCTGCCGCCGCCGCCCGCGGGGGAGAAGGAAGAAGAAGAGCGCAGCCAAGAAGACCCTCCCCAAAAAAGTTCGGGGCAGCCATAAACTCTCTCTCTCTTTCGGTCCCCAATCATTGACCCTTGTAAACGAACTGGATTGCTCCGCCGAGAGGGAGAGAGAAAAGAGGAGCTGTTGGGGTCAGCCAAGAAGGAGCACCGACAACCCAACTGCAGGACACTTGTCTCCCCCTCCCCCTCTTTTTTTCCCTCGGTGGTGCCACGCTGTCTGGCGAGACCCGCCGACCCAACAACGATGAGAGGGACCGACGACGCCACCTGAGCAAGAGAGACAAGGAAACACCCTTTACCCCGGTTCTTTCCAGCAGAGAATGTACATAGCCACCGCCGCCCCGCTTTCCCCCCCTCCTCTTTTGAGCTACCAACCAACCCCCTTTTCCACCTCCAGCAAACTGCGACCCCCTTAATGACCGCAGACCAGCGGCGGTGAAAAAGTGGGGTGGAGCTTTTTGGGTTTCGGAGACTCGGCTACCGTTCCTCTTTTTGAAAAGCGATGGTTTGTGACAATAGCACCGACGGACAGACCATTCTTCGTGGAAAAATCTCTGTCTCAAATCTCCCACTTTAGGTACACTCTTTTTCTGGGAGAGGGAAGGTTTTTCCTGCGCATCGAACCACCTTCCCGCTAAAGAGCAATTGAGGAGCTATTTCGGATTATGGGGGACAGGAATTTTCAGAAATATAACGGGATTGTAGGATTTACACCTCGATCGACAACGTCAGTATCAGCGCCACAGTGACTCACTGTTATAACGCCTCAAAAAAAAAGGAACATTACCTTCTTCTCTTTAACTTCCTGTGCGCAATTAGAGGACTTCATCCCGCCCAAACGACTCCCGCGAGAGTCTCCCTCCCTCCCCAACCGTCGGAAGCGGAAAACTACCCATTTTGCACAGGGAAGGGAATTGTACCTCGAGCTGTCCTCGACTCTCCGTTCTCCCATTACACGGCTCCTGTTTATCTTCCCCGCTCCCGATTGTATTAATTAGACATCCTTACAGAGGAGGAGGACGCCAGGGAAGTGGTGATCAGTCAAGCAGTGAAGGAGGGGGAGCTGGAGATTCCGCTCCACTTGAGTGGGTGATGAAGAGGGGGTGGAGGGATGAGAGTTGGGGTGGGAGGGAGGTGGGAGCGACGGTCGGTCGGTGGCTCTTTAGCCCTTGTAGCAATAGTTAAGGGCGGTGGCAGAGAGAGCGACGAGGGGGAGAGGCAGCTACCAGTGCTTACTTAGGCGAGATAAACAACTAATCTCTTCTTGTGCTGCCGTCTCCCCTCCCCCTTCTCCCCTCCTCTCTCTCTTCTGCCGCCGAGAGCAATCGTACAAATGAAGCACTTGAGTCTGGGGTGGAAGAGGGAAAGAGGAAGGGAACCAGAAGTACCAAAGGAGGGGTGGGAAATTGTTTGTCCCCTCTTTCCCGACATTGGGAGGGAAAGCGGTTCCAATTAACGAATTGCTTTCGGACGAGGGAACCCAAGCAAATACTTCACCATGCAAGAAAGGAAGCAAGAAATTTTCTTGGAGGTGGGTTGGGCAAAAAGGAGAAGAGGAGTCTTTTTCGGAAGCAGCTGGAGATCTGACTAAATGTCGCGCTCTCCCTTCTCCGTTCCAAGTGAGGCGTGCAGAAGATCATTTTCGGTTTCTTGCTCAGCCCCTTTTCCGCACGACGGCGTTACTTCCACGTAGGGAGGGAGGGAGGAAAGTCATTAAGCAAAGTCAAAGACTTCGGTAAAAAGTTCAAGCATTTCTTCTTCTCCGACTGCAACAGCTGCTGCCCCAAAACTAAAAAGTTCGGACTGCATGGGCGGCTCCTCCGGGTCTCTTGATGAGCGAAAAAGACTCTCCTCCAAAACGACGACTGCGAAGGAGAGTGGAGTCGTCGTCGTCGTCTAGGTATGCCAAGCACCTTTTCTTTTCCCTTCCTCCTCCTCCTCCTGTCGCAGCAATTTGCTGCCAAAAGAAGAAAGAAAGAAAAAGAAGGAGGGAGGGAGGAAAAATCCAACGAACGACTTCAGGGAAAGGGACCGAAGAGGATGAGAAGGGGGGGAGAATTCTCCTCCGTCCATATCTCCCATCTCGATCTGGCGTGAAAAAAACCTCCTCCTCCCCTCATCTCGTTTCCCCTTCAAAATTGATGGCGAAATTATGGCCGAGCAAGATTAATTCGGACGTTATATGGGAGAGCGAGAGATGTGTGCCCGACACGAAGAGAAGATCGCAGGATCGGATCGTCAGAATTACCGTTCGCGGAATCGGTGCAGAGATCTTCCTCTCTCACGTTAGCTCACCTGGAAAGAGGAGAAGAGATCAGGAATTAAACAGGTGCACACAAGACTGGGAGGCGCAGAATTTTTTATTAACAGTAAAGCAGCGTTTGCTCCTTGCAGCCAAGATAGCCCGACATTTAAGTGCATCATTGCCCTCGTTTCTCGGGGAAGGGAAAGAATAACGATTCTGCCCACGCAGGTTTCCTGTCCGGGAATTGGTGGTGCCTCCTCCTGCTGCATGGGCGGGGAATTTCTCTTCATAAACGCCGTTATAAGGGAGGGGGAATGGAATGGGAGGCAGCCGAAGGCAGAGAGAGAGATTACCCCGCCGACGACGAAGAGAGGGGAGATGACGGGCGCTCCTAATTTGAACTTGAAAGACTGTGTGGGCGTTCGTTCGAGATTGGAGGAGAGAGAAGGGGAGCCTCCTTTTCTCTTTGTGTTGGATGGGGGAAGGAGGGGGGGCGAGAAAATGGCAATGGGTGGAGTGGGGGAGAGACACCACAGCCGCAGCCACTTCATCTATCACTCTCTTCCTGGAGCTCCAAAGAAGAAGAAAGAGAATGGAGAGTCCCATTAACCAATGGCATGATTGCTCATTGTGGAGACATTTGGGGCACCACCCCAATTTGGGAGATGGAAGAGTGGGGAAGAGGAAAAGGTGGAGCCTCCCCTTTTTTTCTTGGTGTGGGAGAGTTCGTT
>JAAUYJ010179352.1_pt1 | contig 11531 bp, 7 predicted proteins | sample 7278031 | NCBI WGS metagenome assembly JAAUYJ01 (sample SAMN14350222, study PRJNA611818) | marine sediment metagenome | isolation source: surface marine sediment (1.8m) | place: French Polynesia: Moorea | collected 2018-08 | reverse complement strand
TGGGAGTTTCAACTTTTTTATTTACTTTTTAATTACCCGCAACCTATGGGCGGATTGCTATAGCAGTTTTCATAAAAGTAGACTACATAATATAAGAGAGAAAATTTAAGTAAAAATATCGCCTAATTCCTGCTACTGACTACTCATTCCACGCTTGGATTTTGTTATCTACCTAAGTGACAAGGGCTATAATTGGTTATTTCAGTTATCAGTTATCAGTTAATAGTTAGCCTCCTGGTGGAGGAGCTGCGCTAACAGTACCTCTGCAATAAAGAGGCTTGAAATTTGGAATATTTTCTCTTTTTATCCCCTTAAAATAGGAGGCTTTAGACCAGAATTTTTCGGTAATGGGTTATATAATCCATTTAGTATTTTTGCATAAGATAATTTTTTCTCTTCAATACATAGGATAAATTTCTATAATTTCATCTTAAGAGTTTAATCGGGGGAAAGCTGGAAAAACACTCCTGATTTCTTGATTTAGACCTTTCCTATTTTCCCTTAATTTCCTTATTTTTTCTTTTGCATCTCTTTTTCCAAAATCATCTGTGAGGTTAAAAACCTTTGAATCCTATACCTATTTCTCTTTGTTGAGGATGAACTTTTTCGAGAAATTCATTACTAGCACTTTCACGATTATTTCCTACTTGACTCAATATAATTCCAACTAAAATAACACAACCACCAATATAATGAGCAACAGTAGGTTTTTCTCCTAAAATTAAATAAGCTGCTAAAACTCCAGCAATAGGATTAAAAGCACTAGCAATAGAAGCATTTGAACTGCTAGTTTTGCTTAATCCTTTCAGCCAGAAAATTTGACCGATAACTACAATAACTGCACTATAAACTAACATCCATTGCCATAAAAAAGGAGACCATAATTCCATAAAGTGATTGCTCCCATAAAAATAAAGTGCAGCAACAAAGAAGATAATACTGCCGAAACCATTACGAACAATATTAAATAATCCTACTGGAATTCGGTGCAGACGTGCTTTGCTAATAGTATTAGAAATTGCAGTAGTAACTGCGCCGATCGCTGCTAAAATTTCTCCTGAACCGATAGCTATCATATTTGTGGAATTAGCAGAATTATCTCCAAAATTTTGCAATACAATAATTAAAATAACTCCTAGAAATGAAATAACTGCTCCAGTAATTTTCCAGCTATTCACTCTTTCTCCTAATAATAAAATAGCTAATGCTAAAGTTAAGGGAGGTTCAATACGTCCGATTAAGATAACATTGTTAACCATTGTGTGAGAAAGCGCCTCAAATGTAGCAGCAGGAGATAAAGCTCCAGCTAGAAATGCTACGGTTAACATATTAGCCCAATCTTGGCTAGAAAACTTTTGAAAAAAAGGCAGATTTAGCTGTTTTCTATAGATAATAATTAAAATTAATAAAGCACAGATATTTCCGACAAATAAGACATTACAAAATGAAATGGGATTTTCCCCAGGAAATTTGGTTGCACCAATTTCTGTTAATTGTTTTGTAATGGAGTTAGAAGCACCGAAAATAATGACTGATAATAATAAATAAGCTTGCCCAGGAATTTTTAGGAAAAGGTTGGATATATTGGTGGTTATTTGGTTCATTTTTGATTAAAGCTCCCAAGATTGATGACAAGTCCAAGATTTATCTGGATGATATTCATAAAATCGTAATTCCCATGATACTTCTGCTTGGGGGTTAATATTTTTTTTTGCTATTTTTGCTAGGGTTTGTTGTTTTTTTGATGGAAATTTGTAGGCAAGGCTGAGATGTAAATTATTTTTGAGGCGTAACTTATCAGTACGAGTAGGTGAGTCAGCAATATTAGCAAAGTTAGCAATCAGTTTTTGGAGCCAAGCTGATTCTAATTTGAGATAATGAAAATCTTCTTTTAACTCCATATCTACCACAACTATTGGTGACTTTGGGCAAGTGAGTAGAGAATTTTGTAAAGCATTATCGAGAGCTTTAATATAAATTGGAAGGGCGGTTAATTCATCGTGAAAAAAACCTGTTAAAGTACAATGAGGCATATATTGATGGGCAGCATTTTCACCACATTCGGTACGAGTAGTGGTAAAGTATTCTTCTAGTTGATTGTTCAGTTTACCGACTGGGCAAGCATATACTATAAATTCTCTCAACATCAGATTATAGATAAAATTTATGACTTTTAAGTTTGTTTATATGTAATAATTTTATGCGGAATGCTGCGCAAGTAGCTGTCAGCTATTAGTCATCCGCTATTAACTGATTGTTAGTTAGAAGTAGCATTAGTTTTTGATATTATTGAGAGGCTGTTTGTAAAATTAAGTATTAAGAGAACGAATAGTTACTAAAATCCTAAAGTTGTCAGAATTCAAAGGATTAAAATCGGGTATATAGAGAGATTTGAGGTAAATATATTCCTAGATTTTTAAGTGAGAAATACTTTTCTTGATTTCTTCCTCCCTATTCCCTGTTCCCTATTCCCTGTTCCCTGTTTCCTCTCTCATTTTTATACAGGAGATTCCACCTTGGTGAGGTACACCTATTGCGTGCGGGAAAGATGTCCGCACTAGAGAAGTTTGAATATTAATATTTGTACTTCATATACTTGGAATTTGCTATATTTCTTTTACAAACAATCTCTCAGGGATAATTGAAAGTATAGCAATCTTAAATAATTTGTGAGAAAAAACTGTAGGGGTTGGGTATCCAAACTTTAGCAAAAATGGGATTTCCTAACTATACCCCTACAGTAAAATATTACAACCGATTTAGGATTGCTATATTAATCAAAGCTAAATTTTTAATCTTAGGAGTTGTTTTATTTTCATCATACCTGAAAGCTAAACCTCGACCTATTTTTTGGCGCAGAATTCCCCAGGAAATAGTTATTTTTATATATAGAACTCCTAAATTGGTTGTGATAATTTTATAATAGTTAATTTGAGTTAAAATTATAATTCTGACTTCTAACTTGTACTGAAATATTGCAACTTAAATAGGATTGCTGTAGTCTTTTCAGATGAGTTAACTACAAAGTCATATGCCACAACCTTGGTACCAAAGTTTCATGTAACTAAATAATTATTCGATAATCAAATCATTCTTCTCTCCTGAACTATTTTGATTATGCCAAAGATTGTGTGGTCTACTTAACTCAAAAATAGTCTTTCATAGATGCTAATTTAGCTAGCATTTCCTTGGGAATGCTGCGCAAACAGCTATTATACAAATTTTCAAAAAGAATGTGATGCTTGAGCAAACTTCAACTATTAACTAATTAATCAAGTTTTTCGAGTTTATCCCTTTGATAACCAGCCTTTTTCTTTGTTTTTCCGATGATTTCACCACACCCAAAACCCCACACCCAAAACCCAAGATTGATAAGATTTGTAGCAAACATTTATCAATTTGGTATTAGTGGTCAGCCCTTCCCTGCAAGATGCTACGCAAACAGCAATAAAAAGGAACCTAAATAGTTAAAGTTAGCTGATGCTTTTGCTTTTACCGAAAAATTAAGGTAGAAAACCTCTCCATTGATAGATAAAAAAGAAAAAAATCATTTTACCCAATCCTCTTTTTGATAAGAATAGGTAATTATTAATTATTACAGCAGTTTCGGAGTTAGTGAGGTACAAAATTTTATCACTTTAATAAATAGCTGAAGATAGATTAGTCTTCAACTGTACCTCACCATCCTAAAAAGTGCTGTAATTATTAATTGTTAATTATTGAACCAGACTTTTAATCATCGCACTACCTCCATCCTAATTCCTCTTCCAAATGCAACAAACTAAGAGCGCTGAAAGCTGATAAAGTTTCACAGCATTCCGGAGGAAATACTTACCTAATTTATCTACAAGTTTGGATAGTTTAGCAGGTCATTAAAAATTCCGAAACTGTCACTCTTTGCTCTGAGCAGTAAACACTTATTTATGGGATTTAACAACTGTAGTCATTGCTTTTTTCTGTCTCCTTTTCCCACTAAAAAAACCTAACAAAGGAAATGCTTTTTCCTTCTTCAACACTTATTAATAAGACTGTACAGTTAGCATTTGAGTCAGAGGTTTTTCCGGGAAGCGAGGTCTAGAATATAAATATTTATTGACTATTTCTAGGACTTGTTTATCGATAATTAGTTTTGTCAAATAATCAGAAGCACCAACCATTGTAGATATTATCCTATCTGTCAGCCAATTACTACTTGTTAAAATTACTACTGGGGTTTCCTTTAACTTTGGTATACGACGAATTTAGGCACAAATTTCATCACCATTTGCTACGGGCATCAATAAGTCTAAAAAAATTAAATCAGCCTTAGTTTATATCAAAGTTATTATGGCTTTAACTGAGTTCTTAATAACCACAAAATCAATATTATTTGCTGTCATCATTTGTTTCGTTTGATAGCAAATAATCTGGCTATCATCTACACAAGCAATTAAAGGTTTAATTTTTTTTATTGTCTAAACTATTTTTGTTTACACAACTCCTTCTTTGTGTTTTGTATCTGGGGAAAGATTAGGGGGATATCTGGCAATTTTATGAGTTTAATGAATCCTTTTTGAATTTGAGGCAGGAGCAATTTGGCGATGGGAAGCAACTCTAGATTCATTTTACTAGCTATATCTCGTCAACTACGTTTGTTATTAATTAGTATCCCTAATTTACTATATAGAATTGGTGATATTTGTGCTTGTAATTTCCAGGGCTATTTCGTTCTAATTTCTGACTTTTTGTGTATTAACGAAAATATTGCTTTTCAAGGATTGAAGGTTCTATCAACCAATCTCTAAAAGCTAGTAAAATCCTCACTTGATTCTAGAATGAAATAGCCCTGTTGTAATTTCTCAGGTTCATAAATAACTATACCAAAGTTAGGATATAGCAATTCCCATATTGGTGAGGTACACTCATTTGTTTGCTTGAGGGAACAGGGAAAGGGGAATAGGGAACAGGGAATAAAAGACAAAAAGATAAATGTACCTCACGAGCTTGAGAAACGCTATATAACTTTTTTAAACCTGGATGACTCCAGTTGTACCAATTTTTCTCTACTTTTTTAATAATCTTTTCTCTGTTAATTAAAAATCTGGGTCGCTGTAGTGCATCCTGACGAAAATTCCCCTCAATTTGATAATTTAGTTGTGTTTTATTTTCCCAATATAGGAGGTCAAAGAGTATCTCCAAAACTATCGATTTAACTATTGTTTCAAACTTTTCTCTACTAATTTACTTTTCCTGAAATCAAGTACATAATAATTTGTAAATCCCACAATTATTATGATTATTAATTTGCCAGCGGTCTAAACTGATCGGATTGATTTTGACTTGATACCTAATAATGTGTTTTCGTAATTGTCGCCGAGAATGTTCTCCACCAAAACCTCAAGTTATACGACCTCTAAAAAAGTAAATATCCCACTTATTTATCCTACCAGCTTTTATTTTTAACTTGCCTGTAAATTGCTTGTAACTAGTATTAATCAATTGATTAGTCAGACTCAAACTATCAATTTATTCTTTGAGTAACATAATTTTTGTATACTAATAAGATTTTTAATAACAGATAATGCCTCTAGTATAAATAATTTAATTTTTTGATACTACTATTTCATACCAAATGGATAAATGTTTGCTACAAATATTATCAATCTTTGGTTTTTGGTGTGGTTAAATCATAGGAAAAAAAATAAAAAGGCTGGTTATCAAAGGTATAAACTCGAAAAACTTGATTAATTAGTTAATAGTTGAAGTTGGCTCAAGCATCACATTCTTTTTTTAAATTGGTATAAGGTGTTTTTAACTTTTCACGAAAAATCCCCTAATAAACTTCAACCTTGTAAAGTAAAAATAAACTGTTGTGACAGTTAGCCAGCTAATTTTGTGATAAATAAGTTTTTGATGTAGCTAAACAATAATAAAAAATTTATCAACCTCAGACATCAGATTTTAGTTCAGATTTAGGAGGAGGTGGATTTTGTAAATATCGCTTCACTACTGCTAATACCTTTTTCGGCTCAATAGGCTTGGTCATATACCCTGTCGCTCCCACCATTTTCGCTCTAACTCTATCTACAACTCCATCATTTCCAGTCAGTATAATTATGGGTGTATTCTCAAAAATAGCTGCTCGTCGCAGTTGAGTACAAATTTCATAACCATTAGCAATTGGCATCATTAAATCTAAGAAAATTAAATCAGGTTTAGCTTCAATAATTAATGGTAATGCTTTGATGGAATCCTGAATTCCTAGAAATCTATAACCGCCTTTATTTATAATTTTCTCTAAGAGATAACACATCTCTTTACTGTCATCGACACAAGCAATTAATTCCTGATGGTTTTTTGGTGTTTTTTTTGTTTCAAAATCTGGTAATAATTCCGGAGTTCCCTCAATTCGTTGTTTATCTGGAACTGCTTTGAGAGTAATTAACTCATTGCGTACATAAGGGATTAAAAATAAAGTTAACTGACGCAAATCTTTTTTGACTAAAATAGCTGTTTCTCTGAGAGTATTTTTACCATTTACTAATCTTTTAATTGTCTTATAACTATTAGGTTTAGCTACTTCTTGCAGCAGTTTTGGTTTTGTAATTACAGGAACTAAATTAGGAGAATATGCAGCCAAATTAGACCGCTCCCATTGTAGCCACCAATTATTAACAGGAGGAATAATCGTTTCAGGACGAATAACTACCGACATTAAAATTATAGATTTCTCCAATCCCTTTGCAGATAAATTATAAGCTAATAATCCTTGTGACTGATTTTGTAAAATATCAAATAAAACTTCTTTTAAATTAGCAATAACAACCGCTTTAGTTTGTTCAATAGTCAATACTTTCCGCCTAGATAAAACAGATATAATATGATAGTAATAACAGACAACAGAATCCCCTTCTCGTAACCCAAGATTTGCCAAAGAAACACCAGCACAATATTGATGCCAAATTCTATGAAATCGTCGGTTAGGATGCTCGCCACCCATTGCCCAAGCTAAACGACCCAGACAAAAAAAGAGATTCCAAGTTTTCTCAGGACTTTTTACTTCTAACTTACCTGTAAATTGTTTAGGCAGCCCATTTAAAAGCAAATTCACAAGTCTATTTTCTTTACTAACCATCGGTAATTATACTAATTAAAATTTTCAGGTTGCTAAATATTCGAGGTAGTTTCCGATTCCAAAGTATTGCCAAAAAAAATTATATAATTTCTAAAATTTCATAGCCTTACTGATGAATCGGCTAGATAAAGTTGTAGCTATTAATAGTAAATATCCATCTAAAACCAACAAATAATTGTTAATTGTAAAAAAAAAATTCATAACTGAAATAATATTCTAAAATAACTCTATCATAAGTCCTCCTAAATTCTGAATTACACCATCGGCCCACAATACTTATCAGTGGGTATAATTTAGGAAACTAACAATAGTACAAAATACCATTTGAAAAGATAAAGGGTTAAACCCATTATATCAAATGGCCATAATAATCAACTATGGCTGAATTTTTGCTCCCAAATATATACTTGTCCTAAATTAGGAGGACTCCTGCAGTGAAAAATCCCTATCTCTACCTTAGATACCTGAGCGCTATGATCATCGCTCTTTTCCCAATATTCACCACCCCAATAATCCCCAACGCTTTAGCTCAAGCACCCTCACCAGATACAGAAAATATCCCTGACTCTGCAACTCCCAAAGCCAAGGCAGACCAACTATTTCAAACAGGAGTAGAACAATTTCGGACTGGAAAATTTGATGAAGCCCTCGAAACCTACAAACAAGTTCTCGAAATTCGTAAACAGCTAGAAGACAAAGCCGGTATTGCCCAAACTCTCAATAATATAGGCAATGTCTACAGTAACCAAGGAGAATACTCCCAAGCCCTAGACGTACTCCAACAAGCTTTAACTGCTCGTAAAGAATTAAATAATCGCCCAGGTACAGCAGAAACCCTCAATCTCATTGGCTTTGTCTATCAACGACAGCGCGACTTTCCCAAAGCCCTTAACCTGCATCAAGAAGCCCTAGACATAGCCACAACTTCAGGCGATCGCCCTAATCAAGGAGAATCACTCCATAATATCGCTGCAGTCAAAGCAAGTCAAGGCCAATTAGACCAGGCCCTAGAATTCTATCAACAAGCCCTCACCATCCGGGATGAAGTGGGCGATCGACGAGACCAAGGCCGTACCCTCAACAATATAGGAGTAGTCTACTTTAGTCAGGGCAACTATGACAAAGCCCTAGAGACCTATCAAAAAGCCTTAACAGTACGTCGTGAAATTAACGATAATGCCGGAGTAGGGAGGTTATTAAATAATATAGGATTTGTTTATCGTCAAAAAGGCGAAGACTCCCAAGCCCTGAAATACTTCCAGCAAGCTGTCGTCATGTTAGAAAGTATTGGCGACCAAAAAAGTGTGGGGCGTATCTATGGTTTTATGGGGGAACTTTATCAAAAACAAGGAACAGAAACCAAAGCCTTAGAAGCTTATGAAAAAGGTTTAGAAGCCGCTAAAGCTGCAGAAGACAAAACTGGTCAACTAGAAGCTTTAAATTATTTAGGTGATGCTTACTACGAAAGTGGAGAATATGCCAAAGCCCAATCAAGTTATGAACAAGCTTTAGCTTTTTATAAAGAAGCAGAAGACCGTGCAGGTGAAGGGAAAACCACCATTGGTTTAGGCAAAGTTTACGATATCCAGGGAGAAAACCGCAAAGCCAAACAAGTTTTATTAGAAGCTTTATCTATTAATAAAGAAGTAGGTGAAAAAGCAATTATTGCTGCAAACATGAATGCTCTCGGAGAAGTTTATTACAGTTCAGGCGACTATTCTATTGCTCTTAACTATCATCAACTAGCCTTAAATAATTTCCCCAACAAAGAAGATAAAAATGCTCTGGCTATAGCTTATCAAGGTATAGGAGATTCTTTATACCAGCTCAAACAATATCCCGAAGCTTTAGAAAATTTAGAGCAGGCATTAGCGATATATAAAGAGAGTGAAGTTAAAGACAAAGAAGGTAAAATTTATGGGCAGTTAGGCACAATATTAGTATCCCAAGAAAAACCAGAGTTAGCAGTAGTTTTTTATAAACAAGCTATTAACCTGAATGAAGCAATGCGGAACCAAGAGGGAAACAATAATCAACTAGAAAATGCTGAAGAAATTTATCGTAATTTAGCAGGTTTGTTATTACAACAAAAACGCATTCCCGAAGCTCAACAAGTTTTAGATTTGCTGAAAATTCAGGAACTAGATAATTATCTGGGAAATATTAATGGCAATGAGGCTACAGCAACAGGAATTAAACTATTAGCTGCTGAATCAAAAATTCTGGATGAGGCAACAGAAAATATTTTAGATTTAGAGATTGACAAAAATAATTTAAAAGCAGATTTGCCAGAATTTAAGAACTTACAAGAGAAGTTGCAAAAGTTGCCTGACACCGTTCTTTTTTATCCGTTAATTTTGTCAGATAAATTAGAGCTGGTTTTAATTAAAGCTGACGGAGAAACAGTTCATCAAACAGTAGAAGTCAAAGCAGAAGAAATTAACAAAGCAATATCTGATTTCCGCTTAAAAATTTCGACTCCCATTAGAGACGTGAAAAATTCCGCCGAAAAACTCTATAGTTGGTTGATAAAACCAATAGAAAATGAGCTAACCGAAGCCAATATCAAAACCATTATCTATGCACCAGATAATCAACTGCGCTATATTCCCTTAGCAGCACTTTATGATGGGGAAAAATGGTTAGTAGAACGCTTTGGTGTAAATAATATTACTGCAACTAGTCTGACAAATTTTGAGCGTCAACCTAATAATCAACCCCGTGTATTAGCAGCAGCTTTAACAGAAGGTGACTATCAAATCCAAGTAGGAAGCCGGAAGGTAAAATTGACACCAACAACAATAAAATTAGTAGAAAACATAGCAGAAACAATTCCCGGAACCCGAAAGCTAGTCAACAGCGAATTTAGTTCAGAAGCCACAATTAATAGTTTTAATGACTATAATATCGTGCATTTAGATACCCCAGTTGCATTGTTAACAGGAGAAGAAGGAAATGGAGAACCAGAAGACTCTTTTATATTGTTTGGAGATGGCGATCGGATTACCCTGCGCGATATGGAAAATTGGTCATTACCTAATGTTGATTTAGTTGTATTAAGTGCTTCGGAAACTAATGTTGGTGGGCGGATGGGTAATGGGGAAGAAATAGTTGGTTTTCGCTATCAAATGCAGCAAGCAGGAGTTAAAGCAGTCATCGCTTCTTTGTGGCGAGTTAATGATAATTCGACTCCATTAATGAAGACCTTCTACACAGTTTTGCAGGAAGGAAAAACCAAATCAGAGGCATTACGAGAAGCTCAAATAGCAATGATTACTGGGGAGGATAAAGAAGCTAGTAATCCCTATCATTGGGCACCATTTATATTGATGGGAAATGGATTTTAACTTTTATAATACCAATTTGAAAATTTTGGCTACAAATATTATCAATCTTGGGTTTTGGGTGTGGGGTGTAGGGTGTGGTTAAATAATAGGAAAAACGGCGTTGCTGAATGGTAATGATTTTTAGATTAAGCATCAACGTCAAACATAAGTTTTTCAATTTTACCTTCAGCTACTTACCATTACATTTCAGCAACGCCGGAAAAACAAAGAAAAAGGCTGGTTATCAAAGGGATAAAGTCGAAAAACTTTATTAATTAGCTCATAGTTGAAGTTTTCTCAAGCATCACATTCTTTTTTTTAATTGGTATAAATGCTCTGCAAAAAGCATTTCCCTACCTAATACTAAATAGGGGCGAATGACCATTCGCCCCTACCTAAGTAGCTAGGCATAATTAAATATAAAACGCTCTGTGTTATAAAATTTAAGTTTTCCTCAGATGCGCGTATATGGCATTTTATAACTTTTTTTGCCTACCTACTTATATATATATATATATATATATAATCCTCAAAGGAATTATACCTAATTCGGTTTAGATAGGAAGTCTAATAGGGAAGTAAGGCAGAGAGAGGGCAAAAGGCAGTTATGCTAAAGGGTTAGAGAATATTTGGAAACAGTTGCTTTTCATTACCATATTTAGCATTGTATTAATCCGAAGCCAACAGTATCTAGCTAAGATTGATCTTGAAAAGCAAGAGCATAATCACGAAATCTCTCCATATCTGCCATTAACGTTGATTCTACTATCCTGCCTAAAAATAAATTATCCATAATCTTAATTAACCACCCAGGAATTCCATAAGCTACAGTTAGCTTCACAATACTACTACCATGACGGTCATAAAAACGGATTGCCCCTCGGTTAGGTAAGCCATCCACAGATTCCCACTGAATAATTTGATGGGTAACCATTCTCTGAATTCGAGAAAGCCAGCTAAACTCAAAATTACCACTAGCTAATTTCCACTTAGATAAGTCTGGATTATCTTTAAGAACTTCAACAGATTCTATCCACTTCATCCATTGTGGCATTTGTTCTAAGTCAGACCAGAGATTCCACACTAAATCA
>JAAUYJ010077789.1_pt1 | contig 11531 bp, 8 predicted proteins | sample 7278031 | NCBI WGS metagenome assembly JAAUYJ01 (sample SAMN14350222, study PRJNA611818) | marine sediment metagenome | isolation source: surface marine sediment (1.8m) | place: French Polynesia: Moorea | collected 2018-08 | reverse complement strand
CGGGCTTTCGGGCTCGGCCGCTCGGGCCCGGCCCGAACACGTCCCTATTCCGTGAGCCTCGACAGTCGACATCTCCGCTCTCACCTTTGCCCTCCTCGTCCTCTTCCTCGTCCTCCTTGCCGCCGCCGCCAGGAGGAACCATGTCACCCACAGCGCCAACCACGCCCACGCCCACGCCCACGCCCTCGTTGACGCCCCCGGCGCCGCCCTCGGCCTCGCTGAACTCGCTCTCCTCCGTCTCGGAGACGGTGCCGCCCGGGTGGCGCCACGAGTTGGGCCGCCGGGGGCCGCCGATGAAGGGGCGCCGCCGGGTCAGGCCCCCCGGCGGCCGCGGGGGCAGGCGGAACTCCGGGTTGGGGTCCGGCTGCAGCGTCCCCGGGGGCGAGGAGGAATGGGCGGTGGAGGGCCCCTCCATTGCTCACCAGGACACAGGTAGGATAGATATCTCCGGCACGGGCGCCCGCATCACTCTAGTCATCATCACGCAAGTTTTACTTCATGCTGGCTCCTAATGTAATCTTTCTTTCCCTGTTCGGGTTTCCTTGGCTTTCACGCAGCTTTTTCTTATTTCATGGTTTCCCCGTGATCACCGGACCTTTCCTTGTTCACAGTTCCCCCCCTTCTTCCCCCCCCGGAGACCGAGTTGAGGAATGCATTATGCACCTGCATCCTCTCTTTTCTTCTTGGCCCGAGGACGAGGAGGAGTCGACCCTCCTCCCCCGCTCCTTACCCAGACAACTTTGATGTCTTCCTGACTTCCCCGTCTTCGTCTTGGGTCGGCGGCGGCGGAGAAGAAGAAGGGGGATCATGTGCGTGAGTGTGTGTGTCCTGGCCGCCGCCGCCGCCGCCGCAGAGATTCCCTGGCAGCCCCAGGCCCTCTTCTCCACTCTGCAGACTCTTTCCTGCTCCCCCCCCTCCTCCTCCTGGTGCGAGATCTGCTTGTTCCCCTCCCCCACCTTGTTATCCTCCCCTGCTTTTCTTTTTCCCCCCGCAGTCTTTCTTTCTAATCTGCTGCTTTTCTTTCGACTCCTCCTCCAGCGCCTCGGTCCTCGTCCTCGTCGTCAAGCGAGCGGCGTCGGCGGCCACTGTCCTCCCTTTCCGGAGGAGGCCTGTTGTTGGCCCGCCCGTCTTCCTCCCGGGGAAAAAATCATTTGGACTTCAAATCATCTCGGTGCAGTGAAAGCTCAAGCGGCGTGAAGGAATTTCCGCAGTTTCCCATGCTTCGTCTTCCTCACCCCTCGTAGGGAGATATTTAAATTTGCTTTCGTTTGATAAATAATATTCCTTTGCCCTGGAGGCAGAACTAGCTTCTCCTTGGGTGCATCCCTCCCGCCTCTCTCCTCCTGCGCACCGACGACGCAGCTTGCTCCGCCTCCGCCCTCACAATGCAAATAATGGCCTCCAAAATTTCTTTTTTTCCTGGCACTCCTCCAAGGCCCGGTCAAGTAAAAAAAATCGCTCCTCCCACTCCCTCCTTTCCCTTAACCCGTAGCGTCGTAGGCTCGTAGCCCCGCTTTCCGTCCGTCCTTTAAGTACCTGTACGCTCGCCCTTTCCCAGAGACAGGGTGTGTGTCAAAATCAATGTAAAGCCATTGCCCCCTTCTTAGCACAACTTGGAAACAGCCTAGAAATACTGGATGTCTTGGAATTGTCTCGGTGGTTTCGCAGCCGACCTGCCCTCCTCAAGCTGAGGCGCACGACCCGGGTCCCCGGGTCTCTGACGACACGTATCCCCTCCCGCGATCGCCCGTGTGAGAACGCGGTTGGGGAATATCTACTTTTTGCCTCTTTTCCTTGGGTTTCGTCCGGCTCCTCATTCGAATGCCAACTTGACAACCACACGCGGGTTACCACCCCCTGATGGTCTACCCTCATGTAATAACGTACGAACCCCTATTTTACTGTGACCACCCCCCTAACTCCTCCCAAAAAGTCGTTGCTTGCCCACGTGTGCTGACAACCTATGGGAATAATTTCTTGTATGAAGACTTTGTACGCTTGACCGTAGTAGAAGTAGGGCCTCGGAAGGTGAGAAGTCGCAGGCCTCTGCCGAAAGTCATTTTCCGTATGAATATATATGATATATGGAGAGAGTCGTTTAGTTCAAACCAAGATTTCTTGATTTCTCCTCGCCAGTTTTGGTGGTGAAAATAGCTAAGTCCGACGAAAAGGGAAGAAATCGCTGAAGCTTTCAGGAAAACGCATTAGTTCTGAATATCCTGCACGTACGATGGATACGGAATCGTAGCAAATGTAGTCTAGGCAGAAAGTTTGAGAGGCCGTGCGAGAGAAACCTCTCTTCAAATACCCTCTCTTCTTTTTGTCGACGCACGTCCTATTCGGATGTTTACATTCTCATCCCGATCCACCCTCCCAGTCTTCATTTGGCGTATGGAACTGCGTAGGAAGTTGATCGAAATGGGGGGATGGAGATTAAAATCCGAGACTGTCTGGAGTAGCCCCCCCCCCTTTCCGCTCTTGTTAGGTCGTGTTGTAATAATTTCTCACTCGTTTTGACCGAAACGAGTTTGTTGCATTTCTAGAACTGAACGAACTTTTGCACTATTTTTGCCCTCTTTTAACACAGAATTGCTTAAAGCCGATTTTTTGAAAAGAGGTTCGTTTTCAACCTCCGTCGTATATTATTCTTTGGCCCACCCCAAAGTTGGACTGTCCCGTTTCCTCAAAAGTATCGGATACGAGCTGGACTAGCGGAACTTTTTTTCCTTACAAAAGAGAAGAAAAGGGCAGTCGCCAGTCAGACCGGTGTATTGGCGACTCAAACTACACCCGGAACGCGAGAAAAGTTATGGAAAGCAAGGAACGAAAGAGGAGGGCAAAAACTTTTTGATGGGCGCCGTTCCGTCCCACGTCCCCCCTTTTTTTCGGGGAAGAGAATGGCTGTGGGGAGGAGGTAAGGGAGGAGATAAGGGGTGCGGGCGAGGCACAAAAGGAGAGGCTGTGAAAAAGAGATAGCAAGCAGGAGAATGGGGGGAGTGAAGGCTCAATAATAAAGAGTGAATAATATCTCGGGGAGAGCCTTGTTCATAAAGGGAGGGAGGGAGTTGCATTGCCCGTGTTACCTCCCTTGAAGGTACTTAACACAGAATACTCATCTCATATGCTGCGATCCATATAAGGAGCGGAAAAAGGCGGAGCCTTTAGATTCTCGTTCCAGATTCTTCCGAATTCAATAGGTGGGAAGAAGGGCTTATTCATTGTGAGCGAAAGCGATAACCCCCCTCTACTCCGGCCTAATGTGAAAAGGGGTGAGTGGAGAAGGGGGTAACGGGATAAGGTCTCCTCTTTCATTCCCCCTCTCAAATGATAAGTGATATTCCAGGTCTCCTATCTTTGCAAGCTAGCCTTTTGTTATAATGGGGAGGGGCCTTTCCATGTAGGGGGCCCAAAGGAAAGACTCCCATCTTCCGGTCTTACCTTGTTCACTTATCAAAGGGGGTTCAGTACGCACCCTCCGTCTTCGTTAGGTTAGGGTCGCGAAACTCAAAACCTTCCTCGTGCATGCAAGGAACAACCATGTTTGTTTACCATCCGGAAGCTGCATACGTGAGTGCATACAGCCGCAAACGACTAATTGGTAAACATCTCCGCCCCAATTTAACTGCCCCCTTGTTGCGAGATGATGGGTAGATTGGGTACGAAAGCAACCTGCTGCACAACAGTTTTAGAAGGTTGGATTTTACCATCACATTTCGAGAAGATAGTACCTTTAATGGTCCTGTTGGACCCCAAAGATTATTGGTGGAGATGAATTGCGGGCTTTTGACTTTTCAGAAAGAGAAAGAACAAGTCAAGAGCAGCATCACAACTTGCGTCGTACTTCCGTCCTCTTCCCCTCTTTGCGCATCCAGCCTTCTCCTCCGCCCCTCTTCGTTTCGTAAACGAACGCCGCCGCCACAGACTCTGCTAACAAAGGCCCTTTTGTCTTCCGGCCACTCAAGCCCACCTAGAAATTAAAACTGTGGGGGGAAGGGGAGAGAACCTCCCCGTCAGAGCCGGCGGCGCGCGAGAAATATTTTTGCAAAAATCCTCCGGTTCCGGCTGCCTTGTCTCATTTCCCCGGGGATTAGCTGGCTTCGTGGCATCTCTCTCTTGGAAAAATTAATTTCGCATTTCCGGAGAACAGGATGTCAAGGAAGCGTCGAGAAATGCAGGGGCTTCATTCTAATTACCCTGAAAACTTTTTGAAATCGTAGAAGAGTGCTGTTTCGCGCACAATCTCATAGGAAGAGAAAAAGGCCCTTTCTGAAGCGTATATTTCTCTGTGATCTGGACATCCGCCGATGAACAGATGGTGGGTTCGTGCGTCGATGTCATTCGGATTAGAAATTGCCCCCCTTTGCTACGTGCCCCGAATGCCAAAGTCAAACGCAAGTCGAGATCCGAAGTGAGAAAGTCCGAGAATAAGGGGGAGGGGAACGGGCGGACAAAGAGTAGGACTTGGATTTGTGCATCGGTCCACCACCCTCTTCGAGCGTTGGGCCGGGCGAGGAGCAAGGGGAGAAAGAGGGAGAACCCCCGGGGTTGTGACAACACGGTTCGTCTCCATGAATGACAAATGAGGACCTGGAAAAGAATGAGGAGGAAGACACTTAAAGAGTCGATTCGGCGCTCTTTGCCTCGCTTATATGCCCTAGTCATTAGCCGATTTCGCACAAAAACATTATCCGAAATGAGGAATGTACCAGTCTTTGGAATGTACACTTATCCTTCCTTTTGCTACGAAGTTCAAAAGGAGCAAGGTGCCGGTAGGCATGGTAATCGTATCTTAAGTTCCCGTGGGACATGCCATTTGTTCTCGAACTAGCGATGTAGCTGAGTCAGTTATTTTCCCTCTTGCATCTTTAAGGAGTGACGCCATCGCGAGGGGAGGAGACGCGCCGAGATGTGTAGTACGAAGACGTCTCGTCCCCAGGCCAGGAGGCGGAGGCGGAGGTCCAAGAAAGGGTTGTAAAAAAACTCTGCCGCTGCTGTTGCGGATTCTTCCTCCTGCATGTGTGGCTGGATCACATACCGAGAACTCTCCCGCCGCAGAACGTGGACGGGAGCTGCTCACGCACTACTCAAGACGTGCCTTTGTAGCTGCTCTTGTAAATTTGGGTGATTGGTCGCCTCTCCGCAGTCCCCGCCAATCCCTCCGCCATGGCCGCCGAAGTGCGAAATCGAGAGGGGCCCCTCGGCCGCCTCCTGGCCAAGTTGGAGGAGTACCACATTCCTAAATTAAGAAACCGCAGAATTGACAGTCCGGTCAGGTTCGGCAGCGTCAGGGAGGCCCTCTTCCAGAGGAACTCGTGGGACCTGTACAGGTTCAGGACGCTCTTGATGTTCTTTGCTTTGAAGGTAAGAAAACAATCTTGAAACATGCAAGGAAGTACTTGGGTCGGCGTCGCGGCATTTCCCCGATATTCCAAAGGAGTCATTTCCCCGACACACAAAATACTGAACAAGTCATTTGCCTGACAATTAAAAAAATGAAGTATGTCATTTGCAGTCCTTTGCCCGAAATATAGCAAAAAAGGACAGGACAATAATGACTTTCTACAATTACATGCATATTTAAATTAATCTTCTTTCTCCTTCTTCTTAAAAATAATCAAATAATAGCTTTTTCTGCCCAAATTTAATAGTTCCTGTGCCCCACTTACAATCATACAGTATAACCAACCAACCAACAAATGTTTTCCAAGACTACTTCTTTGTTAGAAATTTAAACAAAATTTAGCTTACAAATCACAGTAATACAAGCCATATTTATCAAATTAGGAAACATTTTCCCACTTTACAATATGGCCCAACTTTTTTTAAAAAAATGCTTGATTGCTAATCTTTTTGACACTACTACTCTTACCATTTTCGGGCAAATGGCCCCTGTGTGTGTCGGGAAAATGCTGGGACTGGGAAACTTTCAATTTAGTGACAACTAATTTTTTGGGCCAATTGACTACTCTAGACATGATTTTTTTTCGGGGAAATGCCATCGCCCCCTTGGATCATCCACTCTCCCTCGCAGGTCGTGCTCCCCTTCGTCGACGTGGTGTCGGACATCCTCACCGCCTCCGCCTTCTTCGCGGACGGCGACGTTGTCTGGGGATCGCTCACCATCGCCATCGTGTTCGTCCCCTTCACGATCTGGGCAATCTCCATCCTTTACCAGTTTCTTATGATGGGGTTTGAGATGGAAATTTAGCAAAACATGGCACCCGAAACATCCTTCTTCTCGATCTCCGTGGTTTTCAGGCCACGCAACGATATTCCCACCAGGCTTTGGGGCTGGCTTCAGCAACTGCCCGGCTTTCAAACGTTGTGGTACTTGTTTTAGAGTAACTTTTATCTAGCTTTTATTCTTTGGGTGAATTTTCCCCTCCAGGTTTTTGTACCTGTTCGGCCAGTTGGTCTCAATCAAAACCTCCGACCCGAGGAGCGCCGCCTACGTAAGAAATTTGAAGGGCAGCGGCACCTTCAATTCCTTCAGCGAGGCCTTCATGGAGGCGGGGCCCCAGCTGGTGCTCCAACTTAGCATCGTCTACTTGAGAGGATATGTAGGTACGCGCAGCTGGTATCAACAGTACTGTCAAATTCCTTACGGTTTTTCGGTTGTTTCGTAGGTGCCGCCCAGCTTGCCTCCCTCGTTCTTGGCCTGTTGAGCCTTTCCTTCGCGGCCACCACCGCCTTCTTCATCTTCCGCGAGCCGGGGGACGACGAGCCGGAGCCGCCGCTGCTGTGGGCGGTCGCGCCCGTCTGCTCGCTCTACCTGCCGGTGGTAACGGTCAACTCCCTCACCTGGGCCCTCGTTTTCGTCTACGCTAGGGGATGGGGCGCGCTCATGCTCGTGTCGTTCCTAGTGTACGGACTAGGGGCGGCTTTCGTCCTGACCAGGGCATCGTTGAAAAAGTGTGCCAGCAAGCTCGTAAAACTAAAAAAGTTGGGTTTGACTTTCTCCTCTTGAACGCAGGCGAGGGGAGCTGTCTGGAGCCTGTTACACTAATACGATGAACATCTTGGTCCACCCCACCACGTACATCGTTACAGCATGGCTGGCGCCCTGCGTCCCCAGTCGCCCGAGCATTCGCATCCTTCTCAAGATCGGTCTTCTCTCCGCCTCCGGGTTAACCGTGCTTCTCCTGACCCTCGTTCCCATGGCGGACCAGGTGAGAGATACCCTGGAGGACTACCCTTCCATCTTCCACTGCTTAGAGACATTGCCTGAGAGTGCAGGTAAAAATAAGTCCAGGTTGCCCTTACTTTTCAAAATACTTTTCATTTTCAAAATACCTCTGTTTTCCTACAGTCGGAGACGAAACCGTGAAGCCCGCTCTGGAAGGGTCGGAATATTCTGCATGTCTCCTCTCTGAGGACGGCTCTAGTGTATCTTGCTGCGGCCAGCCAGCCTTCAGGGTCTGCCCTCTCTTCCAGTCTTGCCTCTCCTCCGTCCGCCTCTGCGGCTCCGAGAAGCATCCCCTGCGGCTCCTGGTCATGGTCGTCAGCGTCCTCATCGTCCTGCAGCAAGGCATCGTCTTGGACCTGTGCTGCCTACAGTGGCTCACTAACTACAAACACTTCAAACGGTGAGCAAAATTGCGTTTGACAGATGCTACATGTGTATTGTGTGCTTCATTTGATTATTTCCCTTAGGTTGACCTGCGGCAAATACGTGCATCGAAGCTTGGAGGAATCAACTCCAGACAACAACGAGGATGGGTCAGAGTCATCAGACAGGTGTTTTTTCTCTATATAACCTATATGTTTCTTCTGATGTAGCGTTAGTTTTTTTTTGCTTCTAGGGAACCCAATGGGGTTCCACTTCTCGAGCAAGGAAATGGGGACGCAGCTGCATCTGGTTGACCACTGTTACCTGAATGTACTTTCGTACGAAATTGCTGATATTGCTTGTGCTCACGTAAAATAGAAAACCTGATCTCGCTTTTAACATTTGTTATGTTAAGAAGAGAGTTTTTGTCCCAAGGGTGAGTTATATTGGTTTAATTGAGATGAAGGTGCGACTGTGCGTTATTATTGTCGTCGTCGTCCGTCGCAGTCGCATCTTAATCTGTTTCCTCCCCCGGGAATGAAGGGAGGCGGGTGGCCGGGAGCGAACCTTCCTCGCCGCTGGCCCGGGGGGGGCCTCGGCTGCCCCTGCGCGGGGGCGGGTGCCTGGGGGCGAGGGGGAGCCACGGCACGAACCGCCGCAAGGTGCACCACGATGAAGATCATCACCGCCAGCAGACACGTCAGCGTGATGAGGCCGAGACCGGCCACCTTGAGCAGGAACATCTTGTACGTGGTGGCGTACAGGGCGTCTCCTGGGTCCGCCTCGCCTGTGATATCCGCTCCCCCGAAAATTGAGGGAAAGCCGCCGTTCTCCATCAGCAGGTACACGCACACGCCGGAGAAGACGAAGAAGGCCGCCGCCGCCAAGTTCCGCTGCACGTACAACGCGGCCTCTTCCTTTTTCTGCTGCTGTATGAGGTAAGCGAGTACGATGGTGGAGATCACCAGGGCCAGGAAGAGCATGCCGATGAGCGTCCCGTAGCTACCGCACTCTACCCAGCCCATCCTCATGGAGCCTCCGCCGCCGGAGCCGCTGTTGGGTTCGTAGTAGAAGTACCAGTACAGGAGTCCGGCGGGAATCAAGACCAACGGGATGCAGATTGTGTAGCTCATCCCGCCGGAGTCGTCGCCGGGGTCTTGGTTATCCGCCTCGTAGACTCCGCCGTCTGCGTCTTGGCCGAACCCGCCTCCACCGACCGTTGGGCCCATGAACTCGAGCGGCCTCCTGATCGGCCGCGTCTCCCTCCGGTCCTCCATCGCCGCGTTATCATAGGTCCTCTTGTCGTCGTCGCTGTGTTCATTGATAATTTCTTCAGTGTCATCGGAATTTTGAGAATTGCCTTCCATGCCAAAAAGTTTAACCGAAACTGCTATTTATTCCTACAAATAATTAATTGTAATAATTGTTTTTAAAATTCATTTTTTTGTATTGACGATGTAGTCTGCAGTATATTAAAAAAATTAAATTCAAAATCGATGCCAATCCATAACAACAAGCTTTAGTCAAGTTCGATTTCGCTTCTTACTTTTTTCTCGTTCAAGCTCACCACATAAAATGAGCCCTTGCAGGTAAGATAAGTGTGTTACACAAGCGAAGACTGCAGAATAGACAGATGGCATCGCACGATCTCTTGTCTACAATACCATTCTGGGTATCATTCTGGTTTTTCCTTGTTGCCGCAGACCTCGTTTGTTCTCTTCCCCTTTGCTCTCCCCAATATCTCATCCGATGGAAGCCGAGAAAAACTTTCCGATTACACCCGATTGCCCTGTACGTAGGTTGAGGTTCACCACAGAGCCTCATGCATGCGCGGCGGCGGCGGGAAACCAGAAAAGGAAAACTTTTTGTCCCTACTCCGGTGTCTCCTCCAGTGCTCTTTGGAGGCGACACTTTGCCTAATTGTGCTAGTACAATGAGGGGGGAGAACACAGGACCAAACAAAAGTAGGCAGTAATTCCCAGATGCCTCTTTTCCCCTTCTCGAAATATGCGGAGGAGCGCCCCGTTATTTCTCTCGCCCCAGAGGCCAGAGTACCCCTGGTGGGCAGCGGCATTTTCTTCCTTCCCATCTCCTTCCGCAAAGATAATGTTTATCTGTCACACATCTCCAGGCCGTCACTCTACCGCCCCCCGAAAAAAGTAAAATAAAAACTTTCCGCTCTCATTTCGTACACCGTGCTGTCTGTCGTCTCAGGGAAGCGAAAATTGGAAAACTAATTTCTGAACGGCATGGGGGAAAATGCTTTTCCCCTACTCTGGTTGGGGGAAGTTGCAAGCGCTGCAAAAAAAAGTGATTCAGTTTTTGTACGAGAGAGAAAAATATTTGATGAAGAGGCACCATCATCGGTCTTCGAAAGAGTTTCTAACCCGTCGCGGCGATCCTCCCACCGCCAGGCCGACGCAAGCAGACATGAAACGTTAAGGGAATATTGATCTCGACAATTTCTGCATTCATCACTCTCTCTCTCTCTTTCCCACATACCGCTATTTTCGACAAGGGATAAGTGGATCAATCATTGTCGAAGGAAGACGGATTTTTAAGATAGATCCCCCCACGTCCTGAGTGACGCTCCGGAAGATTTGAAGTGATGTCGATTTGCATAGCCAAGGAAGGGAGCTGTCTCCCTTTGACGTTGTACAATTTGCATTGAATTTTTTTTGTACCAATTCCATCTCTTTGTGTCCTTTTCCGTGGCGCCCTTTCGTGGGTTAGCATTTGGCCAAGGGATTAGCTGATTCGGGTTTTTTTTCGCACTTTGACATCCCACAACACAAGTAATACGCTTTTGAGGAACATGAGCCCGCGTCATCGTCTCGTCCTATTTTTTCCTCCAATTCCAGCGCTCGCAAAATGCGCTGCGCTGACCTTCAGCAAAACTTCGTTCCTTATTTTTGCCGTCATGCCAGATGAAAAGAAAGGCCTCTCCTCTTCCTTCCTTCCTTCAACACCACTTCGAAACAGAAGCCCTCCACTTCCTCCAACCAGCGAACGGAAGGAAGGGGGCCTCTCCCCCCATATTTTCCCATAGCATCCCCCCCCGCCTTTTCCGCCGCCCCTCTCCGCCTTATGCCATGACACAGATCCCTTTCTCGCCTTCTCTCTCTCTCTCTTTCGGGGGCCTTCTCTCGGCCTCCTCCCGGCCGACCGTCTATTAAAGCGTGGCTCCTCCCGTCGGGGCGGCGGCAATCGCGCGGAGAGTGGCCGCGGGCGAGCAACACACCGGAGAGGCACTGGAAGAGGGCGATCAACAGGCGGCGGCGGCGGTCTCGGTCTCCATCCTCCTACTCCGATTCACACTCCTTGGCAGAGGTGAGGAAACATACTACACCATGTTGTTATGTCCGTGTATATGCGAAGTCGTCGGCAGTCGGCATCTGCCAATAAAGTCTCTCCCAGGGACCTCCCTTCTTCCCCTCCGATATGGATTTTGAGACGTCGGAAGAGGGCGAAGGGGTCAGGTTGCCTCCCCCTCCTCTTCCTCTTTGCCCTTCTCCGCTTTCCCTATCCACTTCTCGCCCCCGGTTTCGGTGCAACAGGAGGCTTTTCGATCGACCCCCTTGCCTGCCGAAAACGGGAAGCAAAAGAGTGATGGTACAGTAGTTGAAGCAGAAACCCCTCTCTTATGCAGCTTTTCACTCCAAAACCTTCGGCCTGTATTTTTTGCTGCCGGTCAACCCCAAAAACTACACCCCCCCAAAAAAAAAAGAGCGAGAAAGAGAACTTCCGGACGTTTCAAAGTGGGGGAAATTTGGGTGATGGGGTGGGGTGGGGGATCTGGCACCTCTTCACGCGGAAAAGGAAAACGACACGGTATAAAACTTTTTTCTTTTTCGACTGTAGCCCTTCGGCCAGTTTACGTACGAAACAGGAGCATATTGGAGAAGCAACGTAGGTACTTACTGTGTGTTGTGCCCGTGTACACTAGCACAAATTCCTTTTCCGTCTACTCTGGCTCCTTTCG
>JAAUYJ010123695.1_pt1 | contig 11532 bp, 12 predicted proteins | sample 7278031 | NCBI WGS metagenome assembly JAAUYJ01 (sample SAMN14350222, study PRJNA611818) | marine sediment metagenome | isolation source: surface marine sediment (1.8m) | place: French Polynesia: Moorea | collected 2018-08 | reverse complement strand
TCTCAGTTATTTACATCAATTAAATCCACCAATAATTCACCGAGATATTAAACCAGAAAATATTATTTTACAACCTGATGGAAAAATATTTTTAGTTGATTTTGGGGCGGTTCAAGATATTTATCGTCAGACAGTTTCTTTCAGTGGAACGTTTGTGGGAACTCTTGGATATATGCCGCCAGAACAGATACAAGGAAAAGCTTATTCTGCATCAGATTTATATAGTTTAGGTGCAACTTTATTGTATTTATTAACCCATCGTTCTCCAGATGAATTGCCTCAAAAAAGAATGAAAATAAACTTTCGTTCTTGTGTAGAAATTTCATCAGAATTTGCTGATTGGTTAGAAGTAATATTAGAACCGATGTGGGAAGATAGATTTCAGTCAGCAACAGAAGCTTTGAATGTACTTACTAATAAATCAGAAATTTTTTATGATGATGATTATTTAGTTGAGTCTACTCATCAAAAACCTGAAGGCAGTGAAGTAACTTTGAAAAAAACATCTACAAGTTTAATTATTGATATTCCATCTCTGGGTATATTAAAACCGAAAAGGGGACTATTTTTATTATGTGATATAGCTGTTATATCATGTATATCATGTATTTCTTACTTCTCATGTTTACTATCACCAGACATAAATTACGGCATAATTGAGTCCCTAGTTTTTTCATTAATATTAACTCTTATTGGCTCTCCTATTTACTTATATATGTCTTTTTCCATTTTCCATGAAACTCATATCAAAATTAATCAAAATCTCATTTTGATTAATAAAAATCATTCGGTATTTAGTTGGAAGTTTAGGTCTAAAACAGAAAATATAATGCGAGTTTATATTGAACAGGATTTTCAAACTAGTACAGAAGTCATCACGTTTTTATTTAAATCTGGAAAAAAAACATCTACATTGTTGGATAATAAATATATGTTTGGTCATTTTATTTATAGAATAGAAAAAGAATGGTTAATTGCTGAAATCAGAGACTTTATCAAACAATTAAAACCATATAAAAATGTCTAAAAATTAGGAAAATATTGGATTAACCTGAGTTAGTCAGGAGTGAAATAGAATAAATATTTTTTTATAGGATAAGGAAAATGACTCTACACCAACCTAATGATATTATTGCTCAACGATATAGAATTGTCACCCCTTTAGAAAAAGGTGGAATGGGAATTAGTTATGAAGCAGAAGACTTAACAAATTATCAGCGAGTCACTCAAAGTTGTTTCTTTACGACAAGCAAAAGACTGGAAAATATTAGAACTTTTCGAGAGGGAAGCTAGAGTTATTGCCAATTTGAATCATCCTCAAATTCCGAAATATCTGGATTATTTTCATATTGATACAGATACAGATAGAATATTTTATTTGATTCGTGAATTAGTATCGGGAAATTCCTTAGCAAATTGGGTGGAAAAAGGTTGGCATCCGACAGAAGCACAAGTCAAGAAAATTGCGATTCAATTATTAAATATTTTGATTTATTTACATCAACTAAAGCCACCAATTATTCACCGGGATATTAAACCACAAAATATTATTTTACAACCTGATGGAAAAATATTGTTAGTTGATTTTGGGGCGGTTCAAGATATTTATCGTCAGACAGTTTCTTTCAGTGGAACGTTTGTGGGAACTATTGGATATATGCCACCCGAACAGTTAAGAGGAAAAGCTTATTCTGCATCAGATTTATATAGTTTAGGTGCAACTTTATTGTATTTATTAACCCATCGTTTGCCAGATGAACTGCCTCAAAAAAGAATGAAAATAGACTTTCGTTCTTGTGTGTAAATTTCATCAGAATTTGCAGATTGGTTAGAAGTAATATTACAACCAATGTGGGAAGATAGATTTCAGTCAGCAACAGAAGCTTTGAATGTACTTACTAATAAATCAGAAATTTTTTATGATGATTATTCTGTGGTTAAATATCCCAATAAAAAGCCTCTAAAAAGTCGAATTACCTTGGAAAAGACATCGACAAGTTTAATTATTAAAATTCCAGCTCAAAGTATAATTGTAAATATATTGGTAATATGCTTATTGATTAATATTTTTTCTCTAGGCATTTCTTCAATTTCAAAAGGATATTCTTACGACTCTAATTATTTAATATATTTTTTCATAACTTGTCTTCAATTATATATTTTTAGCAGTGAAATTCATCTTCAAATTTATCAAAATGAATATTATATTAAGCATAAAAATACAGGGCGTATAACTAAAGGCAAAATTTTAGGTTTTTTTCAAGGTAAAAAAAAGCTTCCTTTTGCTTATGATATTAGCAAAAAAGAAAAAGAATGGCTAAAAACTGAAATTAGGTATTTTATACAGCAATTAAAATTACAAGAAAGCAGAGATAAACTGGGAAAAAAATTATTGGATTAAGCAAAAGTAAATAAAAAATTTATATTCCCTGTTCCCTGTTGTTCATAAAATGATATAATCGCCAAGCTAATCTAGCCAAAAAATTAATAAAATAAATGTCAATTGAGAAAAAAAATATAACAGTCGGCTCCCTAGAATGGTTTTATCGGGAAGCTAAACCCGATGGCGAAACAGATAAACTTCCCGTTTTATTATTGCATGGCTTGCCTTCTCAAAGTCACGGTTGGACGGCAATAATGCCAGAATTAGCTGATGCAGGTTATCGAGCGATCGCTCCTGACTGGATAGGTTGTGGTTTGTCTCCGAAATTAGATAAACGAGATTTTCGCTACACACCAGAAGCTTTTATTAAAGCTTTATCAGAATTAATTAATAGTCTACAACTTGAGCGTTTTTATCTAGTTGTGCAAGGATTTTTAGGTTCGGTTGGCTTACAATATGCTTTAATAAATCCAGAAAAAATTGAACGTTTAACTATTTTAAATACACCACTTTCTACCACAGCAAAATTACCTTGGCAAATCAAACAATTAGGCATCCCATTTGTGGGTGATATGTTAACTCAAGACCCTTTATTTGTTGATAGAGCTTTAGAAAAAGGTAGTCGTTTAGTTGTTAGTGATGAAGATTTAGATATTTATCGTAGCCCTTATCTAAAAAGTTCTGCTGCTGGTAGAGCCATATTAGCAATTGTGCAAAATTTAGACTTAAAAAAGTCAATGGCAGAAATTGAATCTGGCTTTAAAGGATGGCAGCAACCAACATTAATTATTTGGGGAGCTAAAGACCCCTGGTTAGACATTAGTCAAGCTGTAAATTTAGCTAATGGTTGTGCAAATGCTAGGTTATTTAAACTAGAAGAAGCAGCACATTATCCTCAAGAACATTGGTCAGCAGATATTATAGATGAACTACTGTTATTTTTGAGGCAAAAAGAAGTTTAGGTCGGACTAATATCAAGAGTTTAGAGCAGTTTTAACTAGCTATCAGCTAAACATCTAAAATTGGGGAAAGAAATGATTTTTCCACCCTTTCTTTTTCTTTTTCTCCAAAGTTATCCTCCTTATAAATTCGCTTTAAAAATCCTCTGCAGCGACGATAGGAAGCAATCTCAATGGTTGAAGAGATTGCTTTTTGTTTCGGAATGCTCGGCAAAGCTTCCACTCCATTCCAGTAGCTGCAGACTTCGGTATAGTAATTATCGGGATTCGATATCAGAGTTTAGCAGTAATAAAAACTACCAGTTAGCAAGAATTTTTTCTAAGTTTCCTTCTACCTCCTTGATATAGGTATCTGTCTTTTTCAAAAGTGCTTGTAGATTTGTTTCTCTAGCATCATCCATTGCCAGTAATGGGTCTTGGAGAGGCAACTGTAGACGAATATACTTTGACTCGTTGTCCTGATTAGTGACACCCATAATTTGTTCAGCAACATACCGATGTATATCAGGCGGTGCATCCATAAATACATCTGCAATACGCAAACCCCATTGGACTAGTCCCCATCCTCGCACTTTTTCCCAAGGAATAGCAGATGCGGGATCTCCAGTACCAATAGATATTACCTTAATTTGGTCAATTAAGTCTCCCAATGGTCGATCTGAAGAGTCCCGTAATAACCTGATACCCTCTGCTACAGCACAGGAAACCGGATTATTAGCACAAACCCCTCCATCAATTAAGGAGTACACCTGACCATCTTGTTCGATCCGGTGGGCAGGAAAATATGTTGGGGCTGAGGCAGAACTCAGACAAATTTCCCAGAGCGGAACTTTAGCATACCAGCGCTCGTGAAACCAGCTCTTAAATACCACTGGATTGCGACCAATAGTATCATAACTGGGAATTAAAACTTTAAGTGAATCAATTAATTTTTCCGGTTCGGGGGTAATATCAGTAAGTTTTTTTTCTCCAAATTGGTCTTTAAGTGCCTTAATTAACCCTTCGTCTGAAAATTTGGGAGCTGAAAGACCATATTGGAAAATTAGTGGTAGCCGTTTGGGTGAAAATAGAGATTGATAGGGAAATATTTGTAAACCTTTTTCTAAATATAGGTTTAGCAATTCTTCCGGGCTCTTTCCCAGTGCAATTCCTACAGCCAATATTGACCCTGTTGAGGTGCCAGCTATTAGATCAAAGTGGTCTTTTAAAGGACTACCGAGTTGCTGCTCAACCTTCTGCAGAATACGTGCTGGCATTACGCCTCTAATACCACCACCGTCTAACGATAAAATGCGAAAAGTCATAAATTATCTTGAGTATAATTTTTATTAATCTACCAAATCTTATTCAAATTTTACTAAATAGTCAATTTAGATTAATTTATATTATTATATAATAATGTAAATTTTAAATAATATATGATCTTAGGCTCAATGAAAACTGCATTAATTACAGGTGCTTCTTCGGGAATTGGTGAAACTTTTGCTCAAGAATTAGCAGCTAGAAAAACTAACTTAGTATTGGTTGCTCGCTCAGAAGATAAACTACAAAAATTAGCAAATAAGTTGGAGAGTGAATATCAAATTCAGACAGATATAATAGTTCAAGATTTAACAGCACCAGCAGCAGCAAATTCTGTGTTTGAAGCTATTTATGAGAAAGGATTAACTATAGATTGTTTAATTAATAATGCAGGTTTTGGTGACTATGGTGCCTTTGCGAAAAGACCCCTAGAAAAGCAAGTAAATATGATTCAATTGAATATTACTGCTTTAGTAGCATTAACTCATTTATTTTTAGTAGGAATGCAAGAGCGTAAATCCGGAGCAATTATTAATGTTTCTTCTATAGGTGGTTTTCAACCAATACCTTATATGTCAGTTTATGCTGCAACAAAAGCTTTTGTTCTGAGTTTTAGTGAAGCTTTATGGGCAGAAAATAGAGATTCAGGAGTAAAAATATTAGCTCTTTGTCCGGGACCGACAGAATCAAATTTTTTCCAGATAGCAGAATTTCCTGATTCTAATAAAGTAGTTTCCAGTCAGCAATTTACATCTGCTGAAGAAGTAGTTAAAGATGCTCTGAATGCCCTAGAAAAAAATCAGTCTAATGTTGTTACAGGCGGATTAATCAATCAGGTAATTGTGAATATTTCTCGTTTTCTGCCACGAGATACTTTAGTTAGTTCCGTAGCAAAACAGTTTGGAGCGATCAAGCAAAATAAATAAGTATATATACCCCTCTTGCCAAGATAATCATTTCCATTTTTAACTTCCCCGGCGAGAAGTCCCGTACTGTAATATTTGATTCAGGGCCGGGATGAAAGCCAGAACATAGTATACTTATAGACACAGGGGGAGGACATCACCTCTGTATAAACTGCAACTCCTTTGTGGGTTGAAGAATCCCCCGTTGTCGCAATCGCGCAACGTAGGGAGTATGTCAAGATGGAATATCAAATTAGTATTGACAAATAAAGAGGATTATGTTTAACAAACGCTCGATAGTAGCATGGATGATGGCGCTGTTGGTAGCGTTTTTGGCAAGTTGTGGCTCACCAGCTCCACCGCCAACCTACTCAGATGCTCAGTTACAGCAAATAGAACAGTATACAGCCGGAATAGAAGCTTTGCGCGATCGCATGGATGAACTCGAAACTTTCATTCAAAAGGATGACTGGGTAAATGTCGGTACATTTATTCACGGTCCCTTGGGAGACTTGCGGAGCAAAACTAACTATCTGACTCAGAGTTTATTATTGCCGAAAGACAAAGAACCTGTACTGGATGCTGCAAAAGAAGTATTTGCAGACTTAGAAAATATTGATGTAGCAGCACTAGAAGCTAACAAAAGCCAAGCTCTGAAGGACTACAGAGAAGCATTAGCAGATTTTGATAATTTCTTGGGTTTAGTGCCAAAAAATAGTTAAAGTTAATTTCTGCTAAATTATTAAGTAGGGTGCGCCTTGCGTACCCTACTTAATTTGTTTGAATTTATTCTATTTGAAATTATTAAAAATGACTCATATTGTAATTATTGGATGTGGAATAGTAGGGGCAGCGATCGCTTATCAACTTAGTAAAATAGAAGGGTTAAAAATTACGGTTTTAGACAAACAAATGCCAGCCCAAGAGTCAACTGGTGCAGCTTTGGGCGTGCTGATGGGAGTGATTAGCCAAAAGGTCAAAGGTAGACCTTGGAAAATGCGACGGAGTAGTTTAGAACGTTACCATAGCTTAATTCCTGAGCTGGAAAGCAAGATAAATCGCTCCATTCCTTATAACCGTCAGGGTATTCTACTGCTGTGTTTGCCTGGGGATGACCTGGATAAGTGGGAGAGGTTAGTAAATATTCGGGAAGCAGATGGTTTGCCATTAGAAATATGGGATGTGGAAAAATTGCGCGATCGCTGCCCTCATATTCAAACACCAGACGTGACTGCAGCTATTTATTCTCCATACGATCTACAAGTTCACCCCATTGATATGACTTTAGCTTTAGTAGAAGTTGCTCAACAAAACGGTGTCAATTTTAATTTTGGGGTAACAGTAGAAGAATATGACACTATTTCTCTTCCTAGAAAGGAATATCGTTGTCGCCAAATACTGACAAAAAGCTTGAGTCAAAAGAAAAAGACTCCTATTCCTGACGTAGACTGGTTAGTAGTTGCTGCCGGGTTAGGTTCATTGCCCTGTTTGCAAGGAATAAAAAATCAGAAACTAACATCCCTACAACTGAAGCGTAAATCAAATCTCGACAATAGTTTTACCATTATGCCCGTATTAGGTCAAGCCCTACACCTAGAAGTACCATATGCTTTAGGTAATGAAGATTTTCAGCCAGTGATAACTGGCGATGATGTGCATATTGTACCAGTCGGGGAAAATGAATATTGGGTAGGAGCAACAGTAGAATTTCCTAATGATGCAGGTGAGGCGATAGCAGACCCTGGTTTATTAGATACGGTGATGACAAGAGCGATTAGTTTTTGCCCTGCTTTAGCAGATGCAACAGTTATCAGAAAATGGTCTGGTTTGCGACCGCGACCAGAAGGTCAAGCAGCACCAGCAGTAGGTTATTTAGAAGGGTTTAAAAATGTGTTGTTGGCAACTGGTCATTATCGGAACGGAGTGTTATTAGCACCCGCAACTGCAGAAGCGGTTGAGAAGATGATTTTGAAGCAGTAAATTTAGGGATGTTGCATACAACATCGCTACAGGGTTATCATTACGGAAAATGTCGATTACTCCCCCGCTCCCTTACTATCTTAATCATAAGTATTCAACCGGACATGATATTAGCGGTGCCAGCGGTGGATGAGTTGTTGTCGCCGATGTTGACAGTTATTCCTTTGCAGTTGTTAGCTTATCATATTGCTGCTCATCGTGGTTTGGATGTGGATCAGCCAAGGAATTTAGCGAAGTCAGTGACAGTGGAATAGGGGTTTTCAGTTATCAGTTATCAGTATTTTCTGGTGAAATACTTGGCTTTTAATCCCCCCAAACCCCCCTTTGAAAGGGGGGCTTAAGAATTTTTCAAATGGTATGAGTAAAACACAAAGTAGGGAAGTTCCATGGAACTTCCCTACTTATATTGTGTCCGCATAATCATTGAGAAAAAAACTTTATCTCTTTAAACTACTAATATTCCCTTCTGCTCCCCCCCCCTTTCAAAGGGGGGTAGGGGGGATTTCCTCTGGTGTTACTCTAGGAACTTTCTGTTAACTCAATTGGAGAATAAAAAAATTGATATTTATCCATTATTTGCGATAATATTATCTTAGCCTAGAAGTATCGTACAGCACTTGCAGTATAATTAGTTTTTTTGTGGAATATTGATATATTGAGAAGAAATGGTGGAATCACAGGAGATTTTTACATACGATATTTTTGACAAATTAGTTCAGAATGCCTTTGATTTTTTAAAGCATTCTGTATCTGAAATTGAAGAACATCCCAAATATTCGATAATTAATTTTGATACGGCAGTAGAGCTTTTCTTAAAGTCTAGATTAATACTTGAAGACTGGAGCCTTGTTTTTCAGAATCCCGAAAAAATATCCTTGGAGAAACTTATTCAAGGAGACTTTACATCAGTCTCGATGACAGATACTATTAAAATTATTGAGAAAAAAGCTGTAAAGTTTGATCCGAAAGAAAAGAAGTGTTTCAAGACAATACGAAATCACAGAAATCAGCTAGTCCATTTTTTCAATGCTACAAACTTAGAAATTGTTGCTGCTGAGGAATGTAGAGGATGGTTCTATTTATCACAACTACTCAAGGAAAAATGGAAACATTACTTTTTAGACTATGTAGATGAAATTGAGGAAGCTGACAAATTAATGCTAAAGGTTCAACAATATCTGCAAGCGAAGTTTAATGCTCTATCGCCTGAAATAGAGATAAAAAAGAAGCAAGGTATTTCTTTTAATACTTGCCCTTCCTGTGGATTTGATTCAAGTGAGAAGAAAGTTATTGTTAATTCTCAGTTCTCTGATTATTTCTCGTATTGTGATTGCCTTGTTTGCAACTTTGAAGCGGGGAAAGAGTTGATAGTTTCATGTCCTAATTGTGAAAATGGGCAAATTCAAGTTCAAGAGTTAGGGAAAGGTGAATGTGAATCTTGCCAATACTCAATTAACTTAGATTATTTGTTAGACAAATATGCAGAAAGTGAGCATATAGATGAAAATAATCGTGCGTATTGTAACTCTTGTGAATACTTTAAACAACCGACGGTTGTTCCATTTGAAAACATTTGGCTTTGCTTATCCTGCCTAAAATCTTACGATTATAATCAGGTAGGCAACTGTGAGTGCTGCAATGAGTTTGTTTCAGGGAACTTAGATGATACTTATTTATTAGGTTGCTTAATGTGTGAGGGAATGGGAGGGTATTTTAGAGACAAAGACGATTAGAATTATTTGTTAATTACAGCATTATTATAAGGAGACAACATTATTCAATCAAAACTACTTCCAGGAGAAGGAAAAGTCGGCACATACAGCAACTTAATAAAATTGGGTCGTCGAGGAGATAATTTAACCCCTCATCATATACAATCCAACGCTTACATGAAAGCTAAAATCAAAGATTACACAACTCATCAAGGAATTGCTATTATGATGAAACATTTATCACCTGGAAAAGGAGGTCGTCATCGTCAAACTTTATCTTATGGTAAAAGTCCAGACTTAACCCTTTCCCCTCGACAAACTTTAGCGCAAGAAGTTTGGGATATTCGCTCTATTTATCTTTTTCAAGGATTATATAATGCAGATATTAGAAAGAGTCTGCAAGAACTTATTAAACTTAATAAAACAACCTGGTTAACCTTTTTTGATAAAGGAGTTATAAACTTATGAAATTAATCAAAATATTACAAGAAAATCGTTTAATGAAAACACCTCAAGAAATCAATATATTTGAGGACACTTTAGAAAAAATTGCTCAACATCCTAACAATGAAAATTTAAAAGATTTACATCTTATCTTAGATGATAATTGTGAACATCCTGAAATTATGTTTAGTTTAGTTCATTTTTTAGAAGATTTTGAACTACAAAAACAAATACAAGATTTTATTGAAGTTATTCCTCAATTAATGATTACTGCGCCAGAATGGACAAAAATTATTCACTATCGAATTATTAATGATGAATCTGCTTGTAAAGTTTATCAAAATAGTCTGGAATTAGTTAATCAAAATACACCTCATTTCTTATATCAACTTTTACTAGAAAGCGTTAACAATCATCTCAATTCACCTTCGGAGGTTATCTTAACCTAAATTATTTTCCGAATATCACACAGCTTTCAAAAAGAAATGTAGGGATGTTCCATAAAACATCCCTACAAAGCTCAAGATTTATCTAAACTATTTTAAATATACTCCCTAATTTCTGATTTGGAAATTATCCTCAGTAATAGTCGGCGCACCATCAAGGGTAGCAAACCAAGTAGACTCACCATCTACATTGTAGAATAGACGTCCAGAACCTTGACTGTAAGCAATGACAGCATCAGAACTACGGGCAGCCCCATTGTTGTTAACGATTTCAAAATCACTATTAACGCTGAAACCAATTCCAGCATCACTATTAAGCTCAGTAAAGCTTGATTTATCAAGAAGAATTAAATCGCCTTGGTTTCCATCTTCATCTGGTCTCAGGTCTGGTTGGAAATTATTGATGGTATCAACACCAAAATCATCGGGGTTAAATTCGGCATTACTATTGAAGATAAAGCGGTCAATACTCGCTCCACCAGTCATAGTATCGTCGCCAGCACCGCCATTAATGCGATCGCGACCTTGACCACCATTTAGCTCGTCATTACCATCACCACCAAGTAGATGATCGTTACCTTGACGACCTTGAAGTTGATCATCACCGCTTTGACCCCGGAGGATATCGTTGCCACGACTACCAATAATTGAGTCGTTCCCAAAACTACCTGTTAAGGTATCCGCGCCATTCAAACCGACAATAGTATCGTCACCAGTACCACCAATGAGACGTTCTGCTTCGGGAGTACCTGTAATTGACTGACCGGGTTCAGGAGGTGTATCTTCAATAACGATTTCAGCGACTTGATTTTCTGAATCTACCTCATAACCATCTTCTGGTTGCAACTCAATGGTTGTGGTTTCATCTCCTTCCTCCTCACCATCAAAAATAGTTTTCCAGGTAACGGTTGCTGTCGTTGCACCTGACTCAATGGTAATTGTCGAACGTCCGATTTCATCACCAACTGGGTCGAGTTGTTCCAGGTCTGAAGCATTGGTTAACTCAGGAGGGAAATCTATATCGCCGAGTTCATTATCAGAATCTGTTTCTGACCAAACTACCCGTAAACCTCCTTCTGGCGCAGGTTCGTTTAAGTTGAAAGTTAAAGAGTATTCATCTCCATTTTCATCAACAGTGTCAGGTTCAACCTCAATACTGACTGTTATAGGTGTATCTTCAATCACGATTTGAGCGACTTGATTTTCTGGGTCTACCTCATAACCATCTTCTGGTTGCAACTCAATAGTTGTGGTTTCATCACCTTCCACTACACCATCAAAAAGAGTCGTCCAGGTAACGGTTGCTGTCGTTGCACCTGACTCAATGGTAATTGCTGAACGTCCGATTTCATCACCAACTGGGTCTAATGCTTCTAACATCGAAGAACTAGACCCAGTTGG
>JAAUYJ010070433.1_pt1 | contig 11536 bp, 13 predicted proteins | sample 7278031 | NCBI WGS metagenome assembly JAAUYJ01 (sample SAMN14350222, study PRJNA611818) | marine sediment metagenome | isolation source: surface marine sediment (1.8m) | place: French Polynesia: Moorea | collected 2018-08 | reverse complement strand
CAATTATGCAATAAGATTAGATTATATTGAAAAGAATAGATTCGGAATCGGAACGGAAATCGGAATTTCCTTCTCACAAGTAGGGGTGGATACAGGCCTCTTTTTTTAGGGCTCGGGTCGGGTCGGGTTTTGGACGTTCGGGCTCGGGTCGGGTCGGGCCTAAAGGTTCGGGTTCGGGTCGGGCCTGCATTTTTCGGGTTTCAGGCCTCAACCCTAAAATTGGTTCATTTTTTTAAGTTTTATTGCATTTTTATTACCAAAGAAAAATTCTCTTGTTCAAAAAAGTGACTAAAAAGTTATCAAAAATGACCCATTCGTGGAACACTGTTGAACTAAGTTGGGAGTACAAAAAAGACTAGTTGTAAACACCAATTTTAGCACGTTTCCAATTAATATTTATAATTTTTTTACAAAATTAATAAAATTTTGAATGCAAAAAGCCCGTTGGGCCTCGTTTCGGGCTTCGGGCTTCTTCGGGCCTGCCATTTTCGGGCTTATTTTCGGGCTTTCGGGCTCGGGCCTAGGCCCGAATCCACCCCTACTAGTGGGGAAGTAGGGAGAGGAAGAGTAGGAGGAGAAGAGGCTTCTTCTTCTTCTTCTTCTTTCTCCGTCTTTCTCCCTCCCCTCTTCACCCCCTCGTTCCTCTTAGTCGGGAGAGGGAGGGAGGGGGTCTCTCCTCCTCCACACCACACCACAGTCAGTCCGCTCACAGGAGCTGCATCGATTGCAACACACACAGAGTTTTCTCCCGAGGAAAAAGGAACCGAGGTAAGCGAAAGGGGAAAAAATTGGAAAGATAAAAAATGTAAGTAGAGGAAGAGAGAGAAAATACGATAAGGAGAGGAAAGGAGGAGGGGGAGAAGGACGCGTCGACATGTAGCGTGTACGTACGTAGGGCGCAGGAGAAGTGCAAGCAACGGAGGGAAGGAGGAAGGGGAAGAGGAGGGAGGGAAGGAGGGACCTCTCCGCCGACGCCTATTTATATGTACTTGTGCTTGCTATTGCTACATACACTGCTGCACTGTGTGTATGGCGCCGCGTCCGTCGCTTCGCTGTCGGCGGAAGAGGAGACTTACTTTGCCCCTTTTCCTCCTTTTTTCTCTGTTTCTCCTGTCTTTCGGTTTTTTTTTTTTCGGAGCAACGAAAATAGGAGGAGGAGTCGGGACGAATTGAGTGGGAGAGCCCCCCCCCCTCTCTGCTTCAACACACTCCCCTTTCCCGAGAAAAAGAGACTAAAAATTTTAATGCGGCCCCCCTTCCCTCCCCCTCCCCTTTCCCCTCTTCCTCGTTGTGTCTTTTTTCGGACTCTTTATTTCGTTTTGTTCTCCCCCTCCCTCCACGTATTTTACCTTTGTCCTTCCTTTTCTTCCGCCGCAAAAGTGAGTGTGATTCGGGAGGATATCATGAGAGGAGAGGGGGAAGAGAAGGAAATGTACTGGCGGCTCCTCAGCTCTCTTAGCTTTGAAGAAAAATTACTGCAATGTATTTCCGTTCACGATATCAATGTACGGTACTGTAAACCTGTACTTCACTTTTCGTCCCTTCCGCTCATTTGCAGATTCCCCCCACGGGAAAAGGAGGAAGGGAGGGAGAGAAGGGTTCCGCGATTCCGAAAAAGGAAATACTGTAGAGGACGACAATGGATCAGGACAGCAGCACCGCCGAGGGCGACCGGGAGCGCGTAGGAAGACTCAGGTGCTTCAGGCGGGGAGAGAGGACGGAGAACGGAATGATGAAGGTACGGAAAAAGAAAATAACAAAGTTTCAAAAGAAGGGGAACTGAGCAAATTGTTAATTATCGCTGCTCAGGTCTTCCACCAGCTCCTTTCCGCCGGGAGCTTCGTGGACGTAAACCTGCTCTGCTACGAAGAGGAGGAGGAGGAGGGAAAGGATAGAGGAGGGGGTCGCGAAGGCGCCGGCGACGGCGACGGAAGTGGAGGAGGAGGAAAGTGGATATCTCTGCGCGCCCACAGGGTAAGTGAGTCAAGAGAGATAGACTTGGTCTATTCGTTGGGAAGAGAAAGGAGAGAGCGATTGCCGCCACCGCCGCTGAAGCCGTTGAGAGCCTCAAGAGAAGCCGCGGCGGCGGCGGCGGCGAGCGGCGGCGGCGCGAAAGGACAGCAACAAGTTGCGTTCGTCGCCGACGACGACCCAAGGGAAGGGCGAGCGGAAGCTTTCTCCTCCTCCTCCCCTCTCTTGACGCGCGCTACTCTGAATAAAAAGGGAGGGGGGAGGAAGGAGGAAAAAAGAGCTGCTTTCCATTACAATTCTAAGTACATGCTAAGTAGGCCAGCCAGAGTGTGGCTACAGATACTATCATCAGGCCATAAAAGTGCGTATCTATTAACTGGGTCTTGAATCACTTCTTAGCTGGTCCTGTCCGCGTGCTCCCCGGTCTTCCGGCGGCTCCTCTCAGCGCACGACCCCTCCACCTCCACTTCGACCAGTGGCGGCGGCGGCGGCGGCGGCGGCGAGTGCGGCACGCTGGTGGTGATGCCGTCCGAGGTCCGCGCCGCCGATCTGGAGGACGTGCTCGCGTTCGTGTACAGGGGCTGGGCGCAGGTGCCGGAGGAGAGGAGGGCCGGCGTCGTCGCGGCGGCCAGGGCGCTGGAGGTGATCTATAGAGTTACTGTTCAACGGCAATCAGTTACAAATATTTGTTTTCTTTTGTTTGACAGATCCAAGGCATCACGATGGAGACTCTGAGCGGCAGGCAACAAGAGCAGCAGCAGCAACAGCAGCAGCAGAACGGAGGCGGCGGAGGCGTGGGATCAAGCAGCCGCGAATCAAGTCTAGACCTCGACGGAGAGGCACAGCAGCAGCAGCAACAGTCCCAGCGCCCCTCCAGCCAGCTCTCCAGCCACTCCTCCTCCCACAAGCGCAAGTCTAGCCCCAGGTTCCGGTTCACCTCCAAAGCCGCCTCAAACAACAACGCTACTTCGTCGGCAGCCTCCACCTCACCCGCCGCCGGCAGCGCGGGAAGGAAGAGGAAAAGCCACAAGCCGACCCGTCTGGGGGAGGACGCGGAGGGCGGGAGCAAGGCGGCGGCGGTGCTCAAGGAGCTGAGGAAGACTCGGCGCTCGGAGGAGGAGGAGGAGGCGGAGCTTGATGCCGAGATGGAAGAAGAGGAGGAAGAAGACGAGGTCGACGACGACGATGAGGCTCAGTGCGATGCAGAGGTGAGGGCGGCCACGGAGCGGAGGGGAAGGAAGGAGAGCAGCAGGAACAGCAGAGCGGTAAGAAAGACGCAAATTATATTTAAAATACTGTATTTTTATTTTTCTGTTTCTCTCGCAGGACTCTTTTGCCGTCAATGGCCGGCGACTGAACGGGGCCAAAGACGAAGAGGAAGAAATTCAACCGGTCGACTTCACCATCAAGAAAGTGGCTAAGACGTCTGACCAGCCGCCGCAGCCGAATCCTCCAGCAACCAAGCAGCAGTCTCGCCCTCGCCGCCGCGGCAGGCCGCCGCACCTCAGCCCCACCCAGCTAGAGTTCCTCTCCAGGCGCCAGGTGGAGATTTTCGCCCACGACGGAGAGGGAGGGCCGCCAACCATGATCTGTGGGCCGTCGACACAGCCCACGTCTGCAGCGGTCGTTTCGGCCGCAACACCGGCAACTTCTGCTTCCTCTGTAGACGCGGCAGCGGCAGCGGCTGCCGCGGCTATGGCCGCCATTACCGCCGCGGCCTCTAGCTTTTCCACGACCCCGCAAACGTCGCAAGCGCAAAGCCTCGGAAACAACAGCGGCAGCAGCAACCACCTCAGCAGCTTCTACGAGGCCGCCATCGCCTCCTTCGCTACGGACAGACCCGTATTTCCGGGGGCGATGCCGTCAGACACCGCTGCAGCTACTGCTGCGGCAGCTGCAGCTGCTCTACAACAGCAACAACAGCAACTGCCGAGCGACAACCAGGAGGAGAACGGTGGCGCAGAGGGAAGAGCAGTCGGTGAAGACGACGACGACGAGATGGAAGACCTTGATGTGGACGGCGGCTGCGACAGCCCCTCTTCCGGAAGCGGGAAGGCCCCCTACACCAAGCGAGACCTCGGCCGCGCCCTGGACGCCCTCAGGTCGAAGAAGATGTCCCTGTCCAAGGCGTCGGAGGTGTTTGGAATCCCAGCGACGACGCTCTGGCAGCGGGCCAACCGCGCCGGAATCTCCACTCCCAAGAAGGAGACCTCCAACAAGACCTGGAGCGAGGAGGACCTGGAGAACGCTCTGCACGCACTCAGGAAGAAGGAGATATCAGCCAACAAGGCCGCAAAGAGGTGAGAAGAAATTATTTCCCCCATTCCTATTTCTAGAAATTGTGTTTTCCCCTTTGCAGATTCGGCATCCCTTCTAGCACCCTGTACAAGATCGCCCGCAAGGAGGGCATCGAGCTAGCCCAGCCCTTCAACGCTCAGCAGACCACCTGGTCCCCGCTGGACCTCAACCGCGCTCTGGAGTCCATCCGCCGCGGCATGCCCGTTCAGCGCGCCGCCTCAGAGTTCGGCATCCCGTCCGGCACGCTCTACGGCCGCTGCAAGAAGGTCGGCATCGAGCTGAGCAAGGCGGCGGCAGTCCACTGGTCCGAGGACGACATGACCAGGGCGCTAGACTCGGTCAAGGAGGGAGGGATGAGCATAAACCAGGCGGCCATACACCACAACCTGCCATACTCTTCGCTATACGGGAGGATAAACAGGTAGTGAAGAAAAAAAATCGTATTTATGAGCCAGATCAAATATTTTTTCTTCAAATTTTAAAGTCGACTGAAGAAGGACGCCCCGGGCGAGTGGGGGTCGTTCCCGACCGACTACAGCCTAGAGACCTTCATGGCGCAGCACCAGCAGCAGCTGTCGGCATCTGCCGGAGCAGCAGCAACGTCCCCCGAGGAGCAGCAGCAACAACAGCAGCAGGCTGCCGCCGTTGCCGCCGCTGCCGCCGCTGCCGCCGCGGCGTTCCCGCACCCCCTGCCGCTGGGTCTGATGGCCCCGCCGCCCCTCTCGTCCACTGAAGCCTCCTCCTCCTCCTCCTCCTCTTCCCCCCACAAGCAGCGGAGGCCCTCACGCGAAACAAAGAAGTAGCGACCTCTAACACTGAAGAGCACCAACAAAGTTCTAAAGAAAACGAAGCAAAGAAGAATTGCAAGATGTGTTGTCCGACGTCCGTGCCATCCATCCATGTGGATTAAGTTATTTTTTCCTCACCTTTTCTTTCCTTCTCTTTATAAAAATCCTTCCCGTGTGCAATAGATTCCGCAAATTTTTCATAGGAGCGTTTCAATGCAAATAGAGTGAGAACAACAACGACGACGGCGATTTTTTGTTTATGTAATGGGTAAAAAATTAATGGGGAACAACCAACTCGCTCATGTCAGATGTATGTACTACTACACTTCCCGTACTCTGTATGCACTTCTTGGAGTTGTGTATGTGAGGGTGTGTTTCAGCACGGCAGAAGAAAGGGAAGCTGCAGAAAAACGAAAAAAATCTTTCACAATCCGATCTTTCCTGTCGCATCCTCGTCTATATTTGTGTATTCTATTCTATAAACATCTTTCCTCTCTCACTGCATACTGTACACAAGAAAGAAAATTACTGTCTCTATACGTGCGTCGCAAGTAAGAAAAAGAATTGTCTCTCTGTGATACTTCACGTGGAATATGTTTCGAGGTGAGAAAATAAAATAAAAGAGAACAAAACCTTCTTCATCCCGCACGTTTTTTAGACCCCGCAGTCACCTCAAATTGACGGACAAAACAAATACGATCGTGATTTCAATCTCCAGCGCCTACAATAGTTCTTTCTTCTTTTCTCTCCGTATCTTCTGACACGGGGCTGCCCTTTCGATTAGAGGCGCGTGCAATAAAAAAGTTTTGCCTTCTCTTTCTTTCCGCCGCGTCCAGAACCAACTTTTGCTCCGCTCATACTTTTATTATTCTTCCAAGTTGAGAAAAAAAAATGGAAAGAAGCGCAGAAAAGCTATGATCGTACTCCAAGCGAAGATTTGACAACTTCTTTTGTCATACGCGGCATACCAAAGTAGAAGATACACACAATTCCTTGTCATGCCTAGGACACTGGCAAACCATTTTCCTAAAGTTGGCAAATCCCTCAACGGACGGACCCTTCTCCCCTAGGGGGCGAGAGAATCATGGAAGACGATCCTTTTCCCTTTTCCTTCTCCACTCCCTCCCAGCCATTTTCGTGCCAGCGCGGTTCTCCTTTTGGCGCAAGCAGGCTGTTCTTTTAATGTGTGGATATTCTCCTTCTCTCCTTCCAGGCCACCAGCACTGGTGGCGTGAACTTGTACAACGCAACAAGACAATGGAACGCTGCCACTACTACTACTACAACTACAACGAGCATATACGTAAGTGCGCGCGCCGTAGGCCAGAGAGCGAGAGAGAGAGGGGGGGGATAATAATATTGCTGCACGCGCGGAGAGAGAGGAGGGTTCCATCTCCCTCCCTCCTCTGTTCTCAGTTGGGCAGTGGCATTGAAATTGTTCAGGCCCACTTCTTTTCCCCTCCCCTCCGTCCCCCCCTATCCCAGCACTGAACAACACTCTATTCAACAACAGCCCGCGACAACAGCCCTACTCATAATCCGGGTTCATTTCCGCAACAAAGTCACCCTCTTTCCTTCCTGTTTTTTTGTGTTGTGACCTCCCCCTTCCTTCCTAGACCCTTTCGTCCCCTTCATCACAGCGATATTCGCACCAGTCGGAAGTGGCGTGCCGAACAGAGAAGATCGAGGCTCTCTGGAGAGTTTTTTTTTCCACAAAAAAAGAATTCGCGACCGCAGACTTCCTCTCCTCTCATAAATCAACAAGAATACCGATAATTAGTGGAACGGTGCCGCATTTGAAAATACTTTTTTTGACGAGAATCGGAGATCGCGCTAGAACTTCCAGGTGAGTGAAGATAAATGTCATGAACTGAACACTGTGAACCCTGAACAGTAAGTTTTCTCTTTGTAAAAGCGACCAGGATCAAAGTCGGATCTTATGATATCTTCCACTTAAGATGTGGAGCAAAACTATTTTTCCAACTCTGCTATATCACTTCAGGCGAAAAAAATCTCCTAAAAATGTGAGCCAGGCAGGAAGCGGTTACTAAAAGGGGAACAATGCAGCAGGAGAGTTTCGTTTCCCCCTTTTCCCCCCTTCGCCAGTCTCTTTTTCCTGGAATATCTCCCCCACAAATAGAAGCAGCTTCTTCTCCCTCTCCCCCGGCCTCCCACTCGTTTCCCCTTTACTTCCACGGAGCTGACGGCGGGGGTATCGCCAACTTTTTCCCTTTCTCCACAACTAGAATGAAGAGCACCTTTTTTTTGTTTTCTAAAGTAGCCAAATCCATAGTTGGTTCCTAAATAATTTAGGGCATCAAATTGTGGTGAATGTCCCCCATTGACTGTGTGACTCACCTGCTTGCCTTTGCTTTTGCTACATATGTGTCACCGCGCTCCAAGAGGAAAGGAATGGAGCCTCAGCATGCGTGAGTGTGTGTCCACGCTCGGCCGAGCATTTATTGTACCTCGATGCATTAGTATTCTCCGGTTTTCTCTCTCCGCTTAAATGGCTTTCGGCCCGGCCGGCGCAACGTGGTCGTCGTGACTCAGACACAGTCAGACAGACATTGAATTCGTGACACGAATTGCATTCTTTCGCCGGTCAGTTCAATGTGCTCAATGTGCTTTCGATTTGCCGCCGCAAGACGTGCAGGTAAACCATCTTTTTTTGAATTTTTATGGGAAGATGGTATTTTCCCGGAATTAGATTTTTTTCTGCCGCACTATACAACATCCTGTTCAATTATTTTGAGGTAAAGTGCATGTCACGAAATTGGATTTGCCTTCAGTGCATCTCCGTGAAAAGAAGGTGGGAAACCAGACTTGCGGGAGCGGAAAAGGCCCGCCGACATGAGGTGGGGCTTCCCCGTTTTTTTTGCCATAAACAAAAGTGCCCTGAAAAAGCTACAAGAGTGCGCTTGCACTGTAGATCGATACCCTCAGATAAGTGTATGATAACGAACGCCGGTCGGGTTCAGCGAAGTATTCATTCAGGAAAAGCAAAGACAGGAAATGCTTCACCTCTGTGTAGAAGAATCCCTGCCGCCCACGCATATCACTAGTTTCTTGTCGGGAATCTCTCGCGAAAGACGCAAAAGAATTCGGACTATGGGCTATATATTGGTGTTTGACCTCATAACTTGACCCAAGACGAGAAAAATCCCCCGTCCTAAGTTTTGTCTTCTTCTGCACGACAACGCAAAGATTGAGGCAGAGGGGCGAAGGGGCGACTTCCGTTCTCCTCCTCTGTTCTTTCTTGGAGTGACGACGGACGGACGGAGGAGAAATAGGCCCATGTCGTCGTCGTCGTCGTCGCCGTCGTCGTCTCAGGCGCCTGCAAGTCTTTCCTTCCTCCCTTCCCTTTCCAGTCAGTCGGGTTCGCGGAGTCGAGGAGGAGACAGAGAGAGACTCACTTTGACGGGTCTGAAGTAGGCAGGCGGAGGTGCTCAGTGCATTTGCTTGCATGCATGAGTGAGAACCGGAGGAAACTTATGGAATAAACGCGAAACTACTTTGGCAGCAGGTGAGATCCATAGTGTACGACGAATACACACGGAGAGTCGGTACTGGAACTGGAACTGTGCGATGTAGGCTCTTTTCCGAGGCGGGCCCTGTTTTGCTGGGAAACTATTGGTGCGTGGTGCCGCCAGGGTTTTCTGTGGATGTGCGTGTGTAAAAGTCTAGCTGTTGGGGCAATAAATGTGCAGAATTGAGGGGAACAGGATGATCGATTGGTATTCGGTTCCCTTTTATTTGCTGATAGGAAGTTGTCTGCACTAAAGGATCAACAATGTTTTCGGAAGAAAACAACATTGAAAATTGATTTTTTAACCAGTTCACAACTTCACATTCGCGGATAAGGACCTCCCAAATAGAAAAAGCAATTAAAAAAGTGCAAGTTAGAAAATATTTGTGGGAAATGGAATGGTGTATTATGACTTTTTGTTCAGGATATCTGAAACTTGCTCTCACCATTGTTTTGAAGTGGAAGTGGAATTTTGGATTGGAAACCTTGATTTACGGAGAGAATAGTTGTTCAGCCTACAATTTCGCGTTCATCCCACCAGGAAAATGATAGATGTTGCAGCGGGGAACAAGTGATTCCGGTTCTAGTACATTAAATCGGCCATTTCTTCCCTGAAACCGAAAGAAAGCATGGCCCAAAGCGGACCACCGCATCGCTATCTAAAGTTCTCTCCACTTCGACTCCACCCGCAGGCTCATCATGTGCGTCGGGGTAAGGTACTCCCCGCTCCACTCAAGGCATACGAACTCACCCAGAACTCCACCGCCCGTATAGTGGGCTACGTCCTCCTGTGCTGCTCTGTCTTCCTTGCAGTCGTCCACTTTGTCCGTATGACTCCTCGATAACAACTACCAAACTTGGAAATCCATATACGATGGTTGTGGACCTACAGAGGACGGCGAGGAAATCTGCTCCAGATGGCAAAGACATTACGACGACATTCACGTCTCCCACGCAGTCTTCGAAGGCGTCACTGCGACGACCCTCTTGTTGCTCATCCCCCCTTCGGCCTTGGCTGGCAATGTCCTTCTTCCGATGTTCACCGTGGTATGTAATTCAGTGATGCTCTTCGTACTTATGGTCTTGAGCAGTCTCAAGCTATCCTTGTACAAACGAGCCCCTGGTTCTTCTGACCCGGACGAAGTGAAAGGTCAGTTTGGATTCCTTGTCTTTTGTCTAATTTTCGACCTGTGTTCGTGCTGCTGTCTCATAATTTTGGCTGGAGTAGTTTCCTACTATGGGGAAGACGTACAACCTGCCCAAACCACTGAACAAACGATGGCTCAGAGGCAGCCCTTGACCCAGAATGCCATCCTACCCATAGAACAGGACCCCAACCAACCCATTATCCAGAACTCCCAAGAGAACTATGATCAGCCTGAAAGCAAGAATCCAAAGCAAGACCCGACTGCAAGCAAGGACCTTGCTGAAGCCACAAAGCACGAAGGGAAAAGCAAAAGGCACTATCGGCCCAAAAGCAAGAGATCATGATCGTTTCAAAAGAACACTGCACACAGATAAATGGAGATGTAACATGCACATGCATTTTTTTCACCTCATTCATTTCTTCGCTATGCTTTGTACCTCTCTGCAGAAAAAGGACACGGAGAAAGAAAAGAGTTGAGTTGAGTTTAATGAGGGCTCATGTGAGAAAGAACGTTTAAAAGCACAAATGCACATGTACATCATTCAATCTCCATGACAGCAGTCCTAACTTGACTCCAGACTTGCCAACCCAGTGATTTCAGTGCCCGTTGTTGCGAGATGAAGTGGTCCAAGTGCTGCCTTCTTGGCTTTGACACTTTTCCTGGCAGCCTTGAGTAACCAGAGGTCTTGGGCCACCAGCAATCCACTTGTAGAAAGATCCCGCTATTCAGCTAATTTTCAGACACATCTTTTCTTGAGCACTTTCATTTCGCAACAACATTTTATTTATGCATGAATATTTATTGAGATCCTCTTACCTGTACGTGGTATCCGAATTCCTCTGATCCGGCGGGCACCACGGACCCTCCCACTATCCTCGGCGAAGCGAGATCCATTGCAGTACCTTGATCCAGTCTCTCTCCTCTTGAAGTTTGCCGAAAACAAATTACTTATATTTTTTTTTCAAAAGATACTGCACTTTGTTTAGCTGAAGGAATTACCTTGTTTTTACCATGTTATTCAGGGATGATCATGGAAAGGAAAATGAGGCTTCTCATAGTTACGCTTGAATCTGAAAAATCCTTGCAAGGTCTATTTTTGGTGCGTGATAATTTCGGGTTCCTTCTTAGATATTTTTTTCCAGAGTGTGCTACTGCGTCCGATATTTAATTTCCTTTTCCAAGCGACGAAAGTTACGAAATCCACTCCCCCACCCTTTATGCGTATCTGACTTGATGTCAGATACCCCAGGGCGCCCCTCCTCCCTCATTCTGGAGCAAGGAAAAAAAAGGAAATACTTATCGAAGTGCATATCTGGGAAAGAGACAGAGTACTAGAAAGTCTAAGAGCATGTAGGGTACGACCGTGCGACGAAGAATTAAACAGCACTCAGTCATTTGCATGAAGCGGAAACTTTTTTTCACTTCTTTTCGCCGGGGAAATGGGAAACTTTTTTTACCCTTTCTCTTTTAATGTCCTCATTATACCGCACTATTCTGCAAAGCTAAGGCGTGTACCAAGACTTCCGGTTTCAGCGGAATGAATTTCCAGACGACGAATTTTTTAACAGCCAGCACTATACTGTACAGCAGTGCCGTAATTGCCTTGTCTCGAGTGGCGAAATTTCTGACTGGAAATTTGCCAAATATAAAAAAGTAAAATGCTTAAAAATTACGTACTAGACTTTTTTTGGGCTTAAAGGGGTGTTCTTAGTTAAACAAGAACAGACTTTGTTCATTGACCTGCGGCATTGACAAGATATACAGTATAAAATAGACATATTAGACACAAAAAGATCCTTTAT
>JAAUYJ010109907.1_pt1 | contig 11538 bp, 7 predicted proteins | sample 7278031 | NCBI WGS metagenome assembly JAAUYJ01 (sample SAMN14350222, study PRJNA611818) | marine sediment metagenome | isolation source: surface marine sediment (1.8m) | place: French Polynesia: Moorea | collected 2018-08 | reverse complement strand
TAATAGAATAGTTCGAGATTTTTCTCGTAAGCAATAGGCGCAAGGAGGTCAATGACCTCTTCAACGATGTCGATGATGTTGCAAGAGGTTAGCATTATCTCAAGTTTGCCTGACTCGATCTTGGATAAGTCAAGAATGTCGTCGATAATCGTCAGTAAGTTTATCGCAGACTTGTGAATTGTTTTCGCGTAGTCCAACTGGTGGTTTTCAAGCTCGGAATTAATTAGCAATTCGGTAAAGCCCATGATGCCGCTGAGCGGTGTACGAATTTCATGGCTCATGTTAGCTAAAAACTCAGATTTTGCTTTGCTCGCCTGCATAGCGTTAAAACGTGTTATGTCAAGCTCGGCATTTCTGATTTCAAGTTCCTCCAGGGTTTGCTGCAGTTCCTGGGTAAATTCATTTATTCTGGATTCCATCCCTGTTTGCGCAGTGCGCAACTCGTCCGCCATGCTATTGATGCAGGATTCGAGCACGGCGAGTTCTACGGGCGCATCCTGCTGGATATGCGCATCGTATCTGCCGGCTGCGATTTTCTTCACAGCTGCGGTGAGCAGTTGTATCGGATGAGATATTTGACGGCTGAGACGAATGGCAAGCAGGGCACTGGTTAGGAGAATGGCGAGAGCGATGAGTCCACCCTGAATGAGGCTTTTAATCTTTTGCTCTGAACTATACTGCGTTGTCAAGTAGAGATCGACATATCCTATCGCTCGGGTAACCGTATTGGTATTGGAGTCTGTCAGTCCCGAATTTTCAAAATCATCGATATCGAGCTGTTCTGTCAGAATCGGTCGACGGAAGTAAAGGACTTGCCTGTCTGACAGCATCGTGTACAGATAACCAGGATACCTTTTCTCCTGGGGTTCAACAGCCAACGATAGCAGGCTTTCGTCGTTGTCGTTGGTGATAGTAACCTTAATCACATCCCTGTCGCTCATTAAGGTATGGTTGAGTATATTTCGCAAGGAGTCGATGTTGCCGGAAAAAACCGCATACTCCGCCGCAAGAGACATCTGACTGGCTATGGTACGACCATGGCGTTCGAGTGCATTTGAAATATAGTTAAGTTGCGAAAGCGTAAAATATACTGTTAACACCAGTGCAATTAACAGAGCGGGTAACAGTGTCAAGATCAGAACCTGGCGTCTTATGCCCCATTGTCTCATGGCCTGTTTTCCATGTTTCGAATGCGTTTTACGATGGTTTTTTGATCCGGCAATGCGATATCGAGGGAGTCGGCGACCCTGCTGTTGGTGCTGATCTCGAAGTCACTTGGCTTGTGAATCTGATGCTTGAACTGCCAGTTATTAGCAAAAAAATCGCGTAGGATATTGACGGCATCGTCTCCAGTAGTTTCTGGCGATGTATAGACTGCCGCGATTGCGCCGGCCTGAACGAAACTATCTGAGTAGCCAATAACAGGTTTTCTATGCCGGTAGGATGTCAGCAAAATATTCTTGACAGTTTTGCTGTTGTAAATCAAGGGGTCGACGATTGCAAGCAAGACGTGATTGTTCTCAACGGCAGTTTCCAGTGTCGTCAACAGGTCACTCTCATCTGTAATTGCATACACCTGCAGATTTAGATTGTATTTTATTGCGCATATCGTCAGCTTCGCTGTAGTATCGAGTGTGTTGATACTAGCTAAAACGCCAATGGTCGTCCATCTGGGATTCAACGCCTGTATGAGTTGTAAATGTTTACATGCGGGTTGTTCAGTGATCAGGTCGGATTGCACGGAGGTGTAGTTCGTACTTTGAAGTTTTCTGTTGTTAATCCTGAGTACCATCGCATCGCTGGCATAATTATTCAGACTCGTTATCGCCCGCTCACCGATAGCCACGTAGACGGTATAGCTGCTTTTTGGCGATGTTGCCAGCTCATCGGCGGAGATTACGAGCGTTTGTGTATTGGCGCTGTCAATATTCTGTTGTATCCTGGATGCTGTGCGTTGCTGGTAACTGCTGTCGGATGATGTGACTATGACGACGTGATGCGTGTTATCGGCAAGGTTAGCTTTTGCAACGCCCAGCAATAGACTGCTCAATAGCGCCAATGCCAGTACCAGATGGCCTGTCGCGATGTGAGAGCAGGTATTCTGTCTCCTTCTGTCCATAATCCCTGAGATTCCTGATAGTGCCGTTAATGCTCGGAACTTGCTTAGGGCCTGTTAACCCATAGTGTTAACAGGCCCTAGCGAATATGCAGCATAAACTGCAGAAATGCAATCAAGTTCTGCTCGACGGCAGGCGCCTGGCTGCTGGGAAATTTGTCATAGTCACTGTAGTTCTCCAATAGGTTTTGCATATTGATGGCCAGGCTCGCACGCTCGTCACCCAGTCGGAAATTACGAACCAGACGCAAGTCGAGTTTTTTGTAGCCCTGTGTATTTCTAAAACCGCATCCACCAAGGGGTTGACCGCCACCCTCGCAGGTGTTGTTATGGTTTGCATCCATCCAGGCCATGTCGCCAACATAATAAAAGCCCAGGCTAGCCGAATATTTTTCGTTGAAGTCTTTCATGGTTAACAATGACAAGGCGTGGTCAGGAGCGGACTCTTCATATTCCCTGGATTTGCCAACACGCACAGGGTCATCACTCGTTATATCGAGCAGGGCCGCACTCGCGACAACGCGCAACGTCCGGTCGATACGATAATCCATTTCGATATCGAAGCCACGAACGGTAGTGGCATACAAATTGTCAAACACAAATGATACAAGATTGACATTGTCTAAACCCGATGGGTCAGGGACTTCGGGCGCATCGATCAAGTCCTCGAGCTTGTCTTGAAAAATACGCGTGTTGAGCAGTAGTCTTTTGTCGAGTAACTTGCCGTAGTAGCCGATCTCAATATTTGTGATCTTTTCCGTTTCCAGATCTCTGAGTGGAAAATAGATTTGATCATGTAGCGCAACCGGCTCGGTTTCGTTGATGGTTGCTGTCGCTGTATAGGCAACGTTAGCATCCTGTTCGAAAAGAAAGGGCGTACGCACCGCTTGCGATGCTCCGAGGCGAACCGTGTGACGGTCGTTAAAATGATGCAGATAGGCGATGCGCGGCGAATAATCCGCGTTCATGCCGTCACTCTTTTCTACTAGCAGCCCGACATCAATGGTATTTCTCGCGTTAATATCTGCTACTGCGCTGCCGTATAACCGGTAGGTGTTCCGTTTAACTCTGCCCGATGTGCGGAAGTAAAAGTCTGAATCGACCCTGTCGTGCTGGGCGCTGAATCCCCAGGTCAGATCGATCGTATCCTTGGGTCGAATGAAGTGGGTTAATTCGAGATTATGGCGTTGACTGGTATAACTTTGCTTAACTGGAAAAGTAAACGGATCCAGAGGAAAGATATCGATTGTCCGCGAGATAAACTCGTCCTGCTCATCCAGATAATTGAAGAAGTATTTGGCTACGACTGATTGCTTTGAACTGATCGTACTGTTCCATCGCAGATATTGGTGCGCATTTCTATCTTCAATGTCACGATTGGGCCTTACCGGCTCTCGTTTGCCGGCTTCCGCCTGCTGGATCGTGCGACCCAAACTGCCCTGGTAGGTGATCTGGTTGCGCGTGTTCGCCTGATAGTCCAGCCGGTAGTCAAAAAGACCGGAGTTGACATCGTCATAGGCATTGTTACCACCGGCTCGATCCTGACCATCATCATTAACCGTTGCAAGTGTCAGGCGGTAATCAAGATCGCCGCTATTGCCACCGTAGCGATAGGTCGCATCGAAGATATCGTGGTTGCCTACATTGATCTTGGCGAAATGCCCCTGGTCCTCTGATGCATGACGAGTGATAATATTGATCACAGCCTGGAAAGAGTTAGAGCCGTAGGTTGATGCGTTTGGCCCCCTGGTGACTTCTATGCGCTCTATGTCATCGATGGCAATCGGTATGTTGTACCAGTTTACACCGCCCAGTAAAGGGTCATAGATCGAACGGCCGTCAATGAGGACGTTCATCTGTCTCGAATACTGGTCGCTGTGTCCGTGATAGGCTACGACCAGTAAGGGTTTGTCGCCAAAATCATTGACCGAGTGTCCAACGACTATACCGGGGATCAGGCGTAATGCGTCAGGGATGGTTCGCGCGCCTGCTGCTTCGATCAAGTCGCGATCGATACTGGAAATGGCAACTGGTGATCGCGACGGGGTCTTGGCCAGCTGGTCATCGGATAGCACTACCGGCATATCAGAGAATGCGTCTTCTACTGCCGATGTTGTTGTGTTCCAACATAGCAGAAAGCAGTATGCTGAGGCGATACTAAGCCGTTGATATGACATGCGTCATCGAGTCCTTTTTGAGCTGTCGTGTATTTGTACAGTGGGATATACTGCCAAGATTACTGGCGTTATTCCAGATTATTATGGTAACTCTGTGATTATGAAAGAATCAACGTATCATTCGCTCGAAGATTGCATTGGCAATACACCGTTGGTGCGCTTGCAGCGTCTTCCAGGCCAAACGACTAACACGCTGTTGGTGAAGCTTGAGGGCAATAACCCGGCCGGTTCGGTCAAAGACCGGCCTGCCTACAACATGATTCATCAAGCGCAGTTACGCGGTGATATCAAGCCGGGAGACACCCTAATCGAAGCCACAAGTGGAAACACCGGTATTGCACTGGCGATGGTCGCAGCGATGCTCGGTTATCGCATGATCTTGATTATGCCGGACAATATGACTGAGGAGCGGCGGGCGGCGATGAAAGCCTACGGTGCCGAGTTGATACTTGTCAGTCGTGAACAGAGTATGGAAGGCGCTCGCGATCTGGCGCAACAAATGCAGTCGCAAGGCGAGGGCACTGTTCTCGATCAATTCAATAATGAAGACAATCCCGATTCGCACTATGCTGCAACCGGGCCGGAAATATGGCGTGATACGCAGGGAAAAGTTACGCACTTCGTTAGTTCGATGGGTACAACCGGCACCATCATGGGCGTTTCCCATTATTTGAAAGAGAAGGATCCCGCTGTCCAGATCATTGGTGTGCAACCGGAAGAAGGCTCAAGCATTCCGGGTATTCGACGCTGGCCAGAAGCCTACCTGCCAGGAATATTCAATGCGGCGCGTGTCGACCGTACTTTGGATGTTAACCAACAACTCGCTGAACAGACGTCAAGGGATCTAGCAGCCAAAGAGGGTATATTTTGTGGCATCTCTTCTGGTGGAGCGGTCGCCGCGGCTTTGCAACTCAGTCAAGAGCTGGAAAATGCGGTTATTGTCAGCATCATTTGCGATCGGGGCGATCGCTATTTGTCCTCCGGCGTGTTCCGGTCATAGCTGGTACCGCCTTGTGTGTACTGGCGAGGGCCCGCTTAGTCCGCATTTCTCACCAGGATCACGGGAGCAGGCGCATATGAATCAAACTAAAAATCGAAAAAGACGGCGTAAGAAACGCTTACCCGACGAACCTGTAGAGGCGACTATCGAATCCTTGTCGGACGAGGGCCGCGGTATTGCGCACATCGATAGCCGCGCTGTCTTCATCGAACAGGCACTTGTGGGCGAACGCGTACGATTTCGCTATACGCGTTTGACGAACAAGATCGCAGAAGGTCGTAGTGTTGAAATCCTGCACGCATCGACCGATAGAGTGAAACCCAAATGCAGCGCTTTTGACCGTTGTGGTGGCTGTAGTCTGCAACATATGGACCCTGAGGCACAGATCGCTTTGAAGCAGGACAATTTGCTCAAGCAATTGAGGACGATTGGACATGTCGAACCGGTGAATGTACTACAGCCGATTACCGCTCAGGCATGGGGCTATCGTAGAAAAGCGCGTCTGGGTGTGCGTTATGTCGCAAAGAAAGACCGGGTTCTGGTTGGTTTCAGAGAACGCGGCTCGTCGTTCATCACCGAAACCGAGGCTTGCGAGATACTGCATCCCGATGTCGGACAACTGATCAAGCAACTTGCGTATTGTATTTCCGAGCTTGAAATAAAAAGCCAGATACCGCAAATCGAGGTTGCGGTAGGTGATAATCAGACCGTTCTGGTATTCCGCCATCTTGCGCTGATGCCGGCAAGTGATCGCAAAAAACTGATTGCGCTGGCAAAAGACCATGGGCTTGTGATCATGTTGCAGGCCGGTTCACCCGATGAGCTGGAACTGTTGTGGCCTGAAACCGCCGGCCCTTTAGTTTACGATCTGCGAGACTACAATCTCAGTATTGAATTTGAACCAACCGATTTCACCCAGGTCAACAACGAAGTCAATCACAAGATGATCAGGCAGGCGATCGATCTGTTACGTCCAGCTAAAGACGATAATGTACTCGATCTTTTCAGTGGCCTGGGCAACTTTACATTACCTCTCGCAACACAGTGCGCTCAGGTCACGGGCGTCGAGGGATCGCAAAGCATGGTTAGTAAGGCAAGGGCGAATGCAGAGCGCAATGAAATCGTGAATGCGAGTTTTCACTATGCAGATCTGTACAGCGATGATGTCGCGGAGGCTGCGTGGATCAAACAGCCCTATGACAGAGTATTGCTCGACCCGCCGAGGTCAGGCGCTGCGAACATTCTGGGGTATATAAAAAGAATGAAAGCGGAACGTATCGTTTACGTTTCCTGTCATCCGGCGACCCTGGCGCGGGATGCGAATGTGATTGCAAATCAGATGGGATATACCTTGACGGACGCTGGCATTATGGACATGTTTCCGCATACCGCCCACGTCGAATCGATCGCTGTTTTCGACAAAGGCTGACCGTATCGTGGTGTTCAGAAGGCTATTTCACCGCAGAGGCGCGGAGGCGCAGAGAACATATAATATGATGTGTATTAGCCTGTGCCGAACCTGACAGATGTTGGAGACACATCAGAACTGGACTGACAATCCTATAGGACAACCGTCATTGCGAGCGAAGCGAAGCAATCTGCAAGTGCTGGTTTGCTGTCAACGTCCGCTACATCAGCGTTAATGGGCGGAGATTGCCGCGTCGCTGTCGCTCCTCGCAATGACGTTGACCTTTCGACACTGTTAGATTAGATCTTTACCATTTTGAATATTCGTCAGATCAAGTCTGAACTACCACATATGATGTAATCGCTATAGTGTTTACCGTACCAAGACTTTCGGTTTTTATCTGCCTTTGAACTAACTTTTTTCTCTGCGCCTCTGCGCCTCTGCGCCTCTGCGGTTAAATCGACTTGTCGTGTTCCGGGGGTTGTTCGTGCACATCACTTGAGTGAGCACGCTAATCAAGAAAGAATTTCATCTCGATTCCCGCGACCTCGATGGTATCACCGCTTTTCAGCGGATGGGCCTGTTGGCCGACTTCTGCACCGTTGACTTTAGGACGTATCGTCGATGTTGAGGCATCCACGACGATCAAGAAGTAGCCTGTTCGCCGACGCGTAATCGCAGCTACCTGAAAGCCGGGTTTACCTAGTGTCGTGAGATTTTTTCTGAGTTTGAGGTTTCGGTTTTTATTGGCGCCACTGAGAAACGTAATCGATGCGGCCGCTTGCGCGTTTGAACCGGCCGCATCATCGGATGCCAGGTCAGTGGCTATCCTGCCAATCGATTCCTCCAGTTGTCTATCTGCGTGGACTTGCTCGGGCATACCCTCTGTATCCGGCCGGAGGATGACAGTATTCTCAAATCTGCCAGTACTGGTATCAGCTGTGTCTTTAACATACGTTAACGTATGTTTGCCGATGACGATGACTTCACCGTTGTTTAGTGCGTGCGTGCGTATCTTTTCCCCATTGACAAAAGTACCGTTGGTACTATTGAGGTCTTGAACGACGGAATAATTCAGAATGGTCAGGATCTTGGCGTGATGACCGCTGACAGCAAGATTGTCGATATGAATGTCGTTGTCTGTCTGGCGTCCTATTGTTGTAGTCTCACCGTCGAGTTCGTATTCTTGCAGTACTTCGTCATTAAAACCAAGCAACAGCTTAGCCATGTTTCTATCCTGCCTCCGTTGCCCTAAGCAAATATATTAAAAAAGCGAGAAAACAAGCTGGTTGAAGCCGGGAAGGGCTTTAATGGCCTTGCCAGTATTGTAGAAATATTATCTTTACCGCCGGCTCTATTTGACTCGCGTATTAATTCGACGGCAATTCTTTCCAGGTCGTCTTCGTTATCTCTGATTGTCTGACAGATGCAATTGTCATTGATCATATCCGTCAGTCCATCTGAACATAATAAGTAGATGTCACCCGGTTGTGTGTTGTCCTCGCGAACATCGATCTGGACTGATTCCTCAATACCAATAGCACGCGTAACCAGGTGTTTGTTCATTGACTGTTCGGCCTGCTCTGCCGTGTAGAAACCGTTATCGAGTAGCTCCTGAGTCAGGCTGTGATCGATCGTCATCTGTTCCAGTTTGCCATCGCGATAGCGGTACATTCTGGAATCGCCAACATGTGCGACCGTAAAACGGTCATCGTGAAACAGCAGCACGACCACGGTAGTACCCATACCGCGGTAATGTGAGTTTTCTTTTGATGAAGCAAAGACGTTGGCATTTGCCTGCGCGATCGCATTGTTGACTGCCATACTCTCCAGGCTGATGGCGCTGGATTCATCGATCTCGCGGTGTTTGATGTCTTTTAGTTCTTCGGCCAGGGTTTCCAGTATGGTGCTGACCGTGATTGCACTGGCCACTTCACCACCGCGGTGACCGCCCATGCCATCTGCCAGCACGGCCAGTCCAAGGTTCTGGTTATTGCCGACGGCATCTTCGTTATGATCTCGGACCCGCCCGGTATCGGTCAGCGCAACCATCTCAATTTTGTCCTTCAATGACATGCGTTATCTCAGGCCTTTTCGCTCTGCTACGATAATTTTCTGGCACTTGCCGATATCGGTTGCCATTTGCATACCCGTTTTATAGCGTTTATCGGTATCTTTCTCCATGGCGCGATTAATAATCGTACAAACGCAGCGCGGCACCTTGGGATTGATATCTGCCGCTGAGGGGTGCTGTTCATTGGTGATCTGGTATATCAACGTTGCGATCGGCTCGCCTTTGAAAGGGAGCTCGCCGGTCACAAGGTGATACAACATAACACCCAGTGAGAAAAGGTCGGATTGACCGCCTACTTTTTTTCCCGCCAACTGTTCAGGTGACATATAGGGCGGCGTACCCAGTATCGCACCAGTTTTCGTTTTGCTCGCATTGGTGATGCGCGCCACTCCAAAATCGGTAATCTTCATACTGTCAGACTCTGGATCCCACATAATGTTGGCGGGTTTGATATCACGATGCACAATGTTGTTGTTGTGCGCATATGCTAATCCAACAGCAGTACGCTTTATCAGATCGAGAACCTTGTTGACGGGTAGCAACCTGTTCTTGACGGTGTAACGTGTCAGATCACTGCCTTTCAAAAACTCCATGGCAATATAAGCGAGATCATGTTCTTCGCCGGCATCAAATATCGTGACAATATTAGGATGATTCAGGCGCCCCGCAGTCTCAGCTTCACGAAAAAAGCGTTCTTTGACGCGTATGAGCGCGTCACCTTCAAATTCCTGCGACAAAGCCAGGGTCTTGATAGCGACGACGCGCGATATTTTCGGATCCTTGCCAAGGTATACCGAACCCATTGCGCCTTTACCAAGCTCACGCTCGATTTCGTAACGGCCAAGCATGGGTTTCTGCACGCCGTTGCTTTCGAGTATCAGCTTGCCGTTTGTCGAGCCAGCGCCACCACCGAGCAGAACGGTTTCCTCCATCACGCGTGCGCGTTTGCTACGCGCCTCAACGTCGCGGAAACTAACATCGTGCTCCATCATATAGCCATAGACCGAAGTGGCCTTGTTGAATTGACGCTTGCGTTCATAGTCCAACGCAAGGTTATACAGCAGCTCCAGCGCCGATTGATCGACTGGCAGTTTCCGGAACTTTTCGAAAGCCATATCGAGCTGGCCCTGTCCCTGCATGGATAATCCCAACATACGATTGGTTTCTGCTGACTCGATATCGAGCCTGGCCTTGCCGCGTTCGGTGATCAAAAAGCGTTTGGTCGTCAACAGAAGATGACCGCCAACCAATAACAGGCTTGGCAACATAAGCCTGATCCACGCGCCTTCTCGTGTCAACAAGAGGTATTCCGTGGTAACGAATGCGATAAACAACAATGCCGTGAGGCTAAAACCTATGGCTGCACTCATCCTGGGTAATGCCAACATCAGGTAAAGGGCAACCAGCATATAGGCGCCGAGTGTGGCATAGCTGCCCCAGCCAGGCTGGATCACAAAGTCCTCGTTGAGTATACTCGAGACCGAATGTGCCAGCGTCAAAACCGGTGGCATCGCTGGATCGATTGGCGTCACCATGTTGTCACCGATTCCCAGAGCTGTGGCGCCAACCAGCACGATCTTGTTCTTGTATTTACTCGCCGGTACTTTACCTTGAAGCACGTCAAAAAAGGAGTCAACAGGGAAAGCTGGCGACCCGGAGTCATGATTTCGGTAGAAAAAGGTATTCATCAGCGATTTACTATCGGTGTTAATACGCAAGCGCCCGAGACTGATGCCTTTGCCAAACACGGGTTTAATATCCTCTACCGTTAGATTGAGACTTTTCGCCGCCAGCAACAAGGCCATGGAGGGGTAGTAATCGCCATAATAATTCACCAGTAACGGTTCTGCTCGTATCGCACCATCGACGTCCGGCGTCGAGACCAGCGCACCGATGCCGGCTGCGACTTCACCCAGTATCGGGATTGGGGCGAAGGCGTGCACCATCTGTATAGACGAACCCTGGCCGATGTCGGTCTCCTCGATCAGGTTTTGCTCGGGCAGTTTATTTACACGAACGTAGTCGGGTAGGGCTTGATCAGGATGCCCCAACTGTGCGCCGGGCAGGTATTGCATGGACAAGACGACATTGTTGGCTATTTGCATGCTATCAGCCAGCTTTCGATCTGTATTAAGTACAGCTTCGGCGCTGGCCAGACGTGCCAGATATTCCTTGAGTTCGCTGTTGAGGCTGGTTTTGAGTGGTGATTCGGCGAGAAAGCTGCTTATGCGGTCAACGGCTGCGCGTCCTTTGGCATCGCGTTTGCCCCTGACCAATTTTCGAGAGGCTTTGATCGTTTGTTCCAGTTCAGCGATGCTATCCGGAACGGTGGCGATATGGCTGCGTTCGAATGCAGACCTTAACTCGGTGATATATTCAAGGCCGGGATCGATTTGCGGTTCGCTGAAGAATAGAGTTTGGCCAATGACTTTGGCGCCACCATCAATCAGGCTTTCATGCAGTTGCGCGTAAATATCCCGAGGCCAGGGAAAGCGTCCAAGGTTTGCAATGCTTTCTTCATCTATGGCGATGATCGAGATTTTTTCACTCGGGGCACGCGTTGCATGACGGATGCCGAGGTCATAGCTTGCACGCTCCATGCCTTGCAGGATGCCAGTCATGGCTAGTAGCAGGAACACAACGGTGAGCAGAAGACCGACCAGCCAGTCGCTTTTCCAGATCCCCTGTATCATTAATCTCCCCCGCTGCGGACTAATAAGGTTTTACTGATATACACAAGCCACGGCAGGCCAGAATGGCACT
>JAAUYJ010019122.1_pt1 | contig 11539 bp, 4 predicted proteins | sample 7278031 | NCBI WGS metagenome assembly JAAUYJ01 (sample SAMN14350222, study PRJNA611818) | marine sediment metagenome | isolation source: surface marine sediment (1.8m) | place: French Polynesia: Moorea | collected 2018-08 | reverse complement strand
TCGAGCATCATACCCAAATTGCGCGTGAGTGGAGAGGTGAAGAATTGAATAATCTGTTGTTTCTAACTCTTGTTGGAGTCGTTGAATAGTAAATGCTTCATTTAGTAAACCCTTACTATTAGGAAAGGTTTGTTGTACAAGTTGAATTTCAAGTCGAACGTATTCTAAAGAAGCAAAATTAGTTTTGGGATTGGTTGCTGAAGGTTTAGATAAACCAAATGCCAAAACTTTGAGTTTTTCGGTTTCTAGGGAAGAAAATTGATTGAATCCTAAAAAGGGGAGGTTGGCAATGGCATATTGCTGAATCAAGAATTGCTGTCCATCATAAAGTGCTCCCATAGGAATCGTTCGTAGGATTCCATCTTGAATAAACACTAAAGTTTGGATGTTACGAGCTTTTAATTCTGATAGAAAAGGATTAATAAACCAGTCATATAATTTCCCAGCAGTTTGGCGGTAATTTTTGGCGCGATCTGAACGTTTTTCTAGCTTCAAGCGAAAGTCATTAACAATTTCAGTTATTTGGGATTCACCGATGGGAATCCAATGGAGTCGGGATTGGGTTTCCATTCCATTTTGAGATGGCAGGGTCAGAATAATTGCCATTTTTTCGGGAAGTATAATCGTGCGAAAAATGGCTGTTTGAGGGTCGATTGAACTAACATCAGTTTCTGAGTCAGGCAATTCACACTCATTTGCCAAATAGTTCTGTATTTCTGACAATCGCAGCTCATCTATTGTTTTCAATGCGGATTTTAGTTGAAGCTGCTCATCTGATTTTGAAAGATTGTTCATTCTTGCTAAGTAGAGTTCGGTTAATTCTCGATATACTGGCTCTACAGCTTCTTGAAAGTTTATTTGTAATTCTCGATTAGCGATCGCAAAATTTCCCCGAATCCGATTTAATTTTTCCACTGCAAGCTCGTAAGCTTGAGTTGCAGCAAGATAGTTTCCTTGAGCTTTGAAGATTCGTCCAGTTTGCCAATCCCACTGATAAAGATTTTCTAATCTTCTTTCATAATATTGAGCTTTCTGAGTTAATTCTAGAGCTTGTTGGTAACTATGTTGGCATTCAAAAAAATGACCTAAATAGCCCATACCTAGAGCTTGAGCGCGATCATCCTTGATATTTTGAGCCGTTATAATTGCTTGATTCAGTAACTCAACTGCCTCTGGATAGAATTGAGAGTCGGAGCAGACATTAGTTAATTGAGAAACAGTTAAATTTTCTGGATGCTGAATAATTTGCGAAAAATTAGCTAGTTTAATCAGTAAGTAAACTTTTTCCCGAGAATCTGACAGTTGCTCTAAAATAGCTCGATTCTCGCTCCAAAAGCTATCCATCAATTCTGGATCACTATTAATTCTTGTCAGAGGTAACATCAAATTCAATCTGGCTCTGGCTTCGGTTTCAATCTGATTGTTACTCCGTGCTTGTTGAATTGTTGCTTGAAAATATTGAATTGCTTTTCGATCCGAATTAATTGCTCTTGCTCGAAATCTCTGAGCCTTTACTATATCTCTTGCTTGATTAGCCAACTGAGCATAACGATAATTTTTTGTGGCTTGGCTAGTATAAACATTTCCTAGACTATTGAGTGCAGCCACAATATAGTCAAATTTTGGGATATTTTGCGCCTGATGCAAACTCTCTTCTAAAAATTGAATGGCTAAAGCAAAATCTCCTTGCAAACGCAGAAGTTTCCCAATACTCCCAAGAGCAGCGATAATACTTAACCCATCATTAGTATCTTGGGCAATTTTTAGCGCACTATCAGACTCGCAGACTGCTTCTTCATTATCTTTATTGGGTTGGGTAATTCTTTTTCCACATAAGAGAACAAGAGCTTTATAATCTTGTCCCAAATGTAGATAGGCTTGAGCCTGCTCAATTAAAATTCTGGCTAATTGAACTGAATTGCCAGTTTGACGATAGTGAGTAATTAGTTGCTCAAAATAGTTGATTGCTACTTCAAATCGACCGACTTTTTGATAGGCTCGTGCTAGATATTTTAAGGTAATAAAATGAAGGTTATTATCAGTCGTACTTTTAAGACTTTTTTCCCAATGTTCAATGGCTTGCCAATATTGCCCCGAACGGTATAAATCAATTCCTTGCTCGATCTGTTGAGCTATGGGAAGAGATTGGCTGATTTCTGCTCTCAATTGTAGCTGTGGGAAAAAACTATTCCAACTCAAGCAGAGAGACAGGGTTAGTGTAAACAGAATCAACTGTTTCAAAAATCGATTCAAGTTAACCATTTCAAAGCATATGCTAATCGATCTTGAATAAGTTTACCACCCTTCTAAATTAATCAAGCTGTGTAAGGGTTTTAATCTAGAATTTTAGAGATCGCTATCTTCCGAAAAAAAATCGACCTTGATTCTCAGAAGGTCGATAAGATGGGATTTTGGTGATACCTCTCAACTAGTGAGCAAATGGCTAGGAAAGAGGTATCAAGAAGAGCTAGAAGAATCGTTATATTAACTCAACGCTAGTAGTAGCATCAAAGCTAGTCACTCCGTCTAAAATGGCAATCGCATCACTTCTAGTACCAGCAAATAACTCCCCAGTAGAAGTATCAAAAGTCACATCGCTACTAACATCAGAGATCCCGTAAACATTGGCACTGAGTTGGAAGATATCCCCATCATCAACACTGAAATCAGTAATTGTATCGGTACCACCATAGGCAAGACTATTTCCGCCATAAGCACCATCGTACATAAACACGTCCGCACCAGTACCACCAGTTAAAGTATCATCACCACCAGCACCAACGAGAGTATCATCCCCAGTACCGCCATCTAAAGATTGTTCTTTACCACTACCAGAAAGATAATCATTGCCACCTTCACCGATGAAATCCACTTGATAGGTGGTATAGCTATCATTACCAGGATTGACATATACTTGCATCACATCATCATCAGAAGTTCCACTAACAACCTCAAACCCATTGTAGTAACTATGGAAGTAATCTTCATCACCCCAAGCATCATAACCATAACCACCAAAAGTTTCCATGCTAAAGTTAACACCTTGGTCGCCATCGGCAAAATCTAAGAGGTCTTCACCAGCACCCCCATACATAGTATCGGCACCTTCACCACCGACAACAGTGTCATCACCAGCACCAGCATCGATGTAATCATCACCTGCCAGACCATAAATCAACTCACCATAATCAGTACCAGTTAAATTATCGTCGCCACTAGTCCCAGTGATAGTAGAGTCTTCAATCGCGATAGCAATATCAAAAGAAGTAGTATCCAAACCAGCTAAATCAAAGCTGTCACTATAAAGCTCGATAGTTTCATTAAGTAAACTGTAAGACTCGTCAACCGCAGGATCTTGACTGAAACCCCCAGAACCCCACGAAGTATCATAAGAAGCACTAGCTTCGAGAGCTGTCAAGCCCAAATGTTCCTGAAAATAAAGATCGATGCTATTAGTCAAGGTTGCTTCTAAATCTATAGTAACCGTAGCATCAAGGTCGCCATCACTACCTCCAACTGAACCACTATCAACGCTAAATTCGGGAATTTCCTCTATCGAGTCAAAACTAATTTCTGTGGCGTAAGAACCATCACTCAACAGCACCTCATCTTCAAAAGTAATCGTTCCTGCTAAATTAGTATCGAGTTGAAAATCTAGACCAGCATCGATAGCAGTATTCAAATCAGCATCTATATAATCCCACTGAACAGCTGCTGTATTACCAAATGCCTCGAAAGTATAATCTCCAGAATTAGCTGCACTTAAAACTTCTGCTGCTTCACCAGGAATAAAGCTTGTAATTAAGTCATCGATATCAATCGAACCGCTAACCAAAGAATCGTATGATGTCCCAGTCAGAGATGTCCCATTTGTTTTAAGATAACCAGTAGTATCAAGGTCGGGAGTGTCAACTGTAATATTAAATATATCAGAACTCTCCAGGGAAACCGAATCTGAATCACTAGAAGAGACATCTGCGATATCGGTGTAAGTGATTCCATCTTCGGAGTAGGAAATCTCGCCATCGCTGGTATCAAAAGCAAAAGCAAATTCTTCTCCAATATCAACTGCTTTTAAATCATAGTCAACGACTTTGAAGATATCGATACTTCCTCCAGCTTCAATGGAAAAAGCAGCCTCCAAGAAAGCGGAGAAATCGGGAGTAGTGGTGGTAAAACTGGCATCATCACCTAAGCTGTAGCTGCCACTGAGGCTAATAGTGTCACCGAGGGAAACACTGTCAGGAAGAGTGAGAGATAAATCAACAGGAAGTGTCGCATCAATAGCTCCCGAACTAACGGAAAAACCAGCATCAAGCCCAATATTACCGTCAGTAAAAACACCGAGTTTAATATTGCCATCAACCAAGGAAGCACTACCACTCTCATCCCATTCAACTTGGGGAGTAAAACCGAGAGTGTCTGCGACTTCCCAATCGTAGGTATAATCGCTTCCTTCGCTCCAAATGCTTTGGTCTTCAGTAGAGAAATCAAGAGAAACGTTTTGAGTATTAGTCATGATTTTGCTCCAAAAATTGTTAAATAGAGTGATAAATGAGGAAATAGATAGATAGATTAAGTTGTTTCTTTCGCTCCGTTTCCTCTTGTTGATTAACAATTTATAGAAGTTGAATCACAAATACTTTCCAAAACGGGAAAACTCCTTTCCAATTTTGGAAAAGAGAGCTAAAAGCCAAATGGCACTAAGATCAGAAGAATAGAGTAAAGATAAAAAGCCCCAAATTTTTCTCAAACACTGATTAATGCTAGACGGCGGAAATAGAAGGTTGCACGAACCTTCTATTTAGGCCTATACAGAGCTTGGTAAGCGCGGGGTTGTCACCCCGCCAGGGAAGATAACACTCTTTAATTGACCATTGCCGATTATTTCTGTCCGACTACTTACACGAACAACTATTGCATAATCCAATCGAGATGTTGGGGCAACAATTGATGAAGATCGTATTTTTCTACGATGGTTTCTCTCGCCCTAGTGCGAATGGCTGCCATCTTCTCAGGATTTTCTAAGGCTTCGATGACTCTCTCGGCGATTTGTTCGGGTTGAAAGAAATCCACTAACAGACCATTGAAACCATCTTCAATCACTTCTTGTACTGGAGGAGTAGCCGAACCCACCACGAGACATCCCGTAGCTAAAGCTTCTAACATCGACCAAGATAAAACAAAGGGACGAGTTAAATAGATATGCGCTGAAGAGGCTTGCAAAACTTGGAGATATTCATGGTAGGGTAGCAAACCAGTAAAGTGTACACGCGACCTATCGAGAGGAAATTTCTCTAGCATGACATCTTTATAGGTTTGATTATTGGGGAGAGATTTGCCATAAGCAACTCGGTTTTTGCCTACAATCACAAAATGACATTGAGGACGTTTCTGTTGCAAAATCGAGATGGTTTCAATTAACTGAGGAAATCCGCGATAGGGTTCCATACCTCTGGCGACATAAGTAATGATTTCTGGCACTTGAGAAAGGTCTAAATTGATGCGTGGTAACACTAATTTCGCTCCTTCGACGGGCTTAAAATAGTTAATATCGATCCCATCGTGATGCACTTTTAGTTTCGGTTGAAATTCCTGGGGAAATTGTTGCTGTTGCCATATAGTAGGAGACAATCCGCGATCGCAGCTAGACAAATCGAGTAAAATGGGCGCGTTTTTGGTTCTAATTCGGGCTTCATCATCGGCATTAATTGGGTTTTGGGGGTCGAAATCAGCATCAGAGCCATGAGCGTTATAAAACCATTCAAAATAGCACAAAAGCTGACTTTTAGGAAAAACATCCTTCATAAAGAGGGTAGGACCCCAACCAGAATGACCGTAAACTATATCGGGAATAAAGTTACTGTCTTTGAGTTGTTGTGCCAAACGATATACCGCTTGTCCTTCTAACACTGCATTTTCTAACGGTTTGACATAATGATGGGTTTCTGGTTTAGCAGTACGGGATTTGTCATATAAAACCTTGGTCACTCCTGCAATGTTTCCTTCACGACGATTTGTGCCATAAACCACCTTATTTTTTGGCTCTTGTCCGAGAGTGGCTGCTAAATGACGAAACTGTGCGGGAAAATTAGGATGTAAAAATAAAATTTTCATAGTTTCAAGTCTCAATTATGGTGATTAATGAAATTGCTGTAGGGTTTCCCCATTGAAGAAATGAGCTAAATTAGCGGGAAAAATATCGAGGAAAAAAATTCCTTACTCAACGCCTTTGAGAGTATCGAGTTTCCGAGTTAAAAAACCAGAAAAGACAGAGATGACACGACGTTTTCGCTCTTTGATATTGACATTAATAGCCATGCCCGATTCTAAGGGCATCTGCTTGCCGTTAATCTCCATAAATTGCTGTTGGAGCTTAATTTTGGCAGGATAGCGAGCATAAGGATGCTGTTGGTCTGGTTCTAAAGCATCAGCACCCACCCAGATTAACTTACCAGGAATATCGCCAAACTCACTAAAGTCAAAAGAATCTACTCGCACATCCACATCCATTCCCGAACGGACAAAACCGCGATCTTTACTGGCAATATAAACTTCAGCAATCAAAGCATCATCGGGGACAATTTCTAATAATGGTTGAGTGGGTTGAGCAACAAAACCATTATGAGCTTTCAATTCAAAGACCGTTCCTTCTACTGGTGCTTTCAGTCGATGATATTTGAGATTTTGCTGCTGTGAGACAATTTGACTCTCAATTTCGGCAATTTGCTTATCATTAGTGATAATCTGTTTACCCAATTGAGTGTTAATTTCAGCTATACGTTGTTGATTGGCTGCAATTTTATTTTGTAAGTCAGAGTTAAAAGCAGCTACAGTATTAGTTAAATTAGCTTGAGCTTGAGAGATCGCGCTTTGTAATCTTCCCTGTTCTTGATTGAAGGATTCAATTTCACCCAAGAGTGAAGTTACCTCACTTTGATGGGTATCCACTTCGATTTGACTATTACCTGCTTCTTGTTGTTGGCGACGATATTGAATTTCAGCAATTGCCCCCGCTTCGACTAAAGGAGCAATATCAGAGGCGATAGCTTGTTCTGTGGTAAAGTTATTTTTTGCTGTAGCTAGTTTATTCTGTGCTGTAATTAATAACCTTCTAGCGTTTTCCTGTTCATTAGTAATTCGCTGTAGTTGCCATCGAAGTTGTTGAATTTCGTGTTCTCCAGACAAAATACGAGAATTAAGATCGGCTTGTAATACCCTGCTTCTAGCTTGTTGTTGGGGATTTAAAGCAGAATCAACAGAGCCAGCAAGTAAAGCTTGATAGAGTTGATTTTCCTGGACAATTATCTGTTTATTTTGCAGCAAGAGAGCTATTTCAGGAGAAAGATCGAGATTAGGTGGTAAATTACCGTCGTAAAAATTCATTTGCTGACGATAAAAGTTATTTTCCGCAACTAGAGATTGTTTGACCCTTTCTAAAGATTTAATTTGAGCTTCAACCATAGTGCGATCAAACTTTAATAATACATCTCCTTTGTCTACTCGTTCCCCATCTTCGACTAATACTTCTGCAACCACACCACTAACAGGTGCTTGAATTTCTTTAACTGCGTCTTTTGGTTCGAGTTTTCCTGCTGCGGGAATTACCTTTTCTATCTTTGCCAAACTCGCCCAAGCAACGGTACAGGTTGTTAAACTGACTAAGCCCCAGAGCAAAGCGCGAGACCATACTGACGGCTGTTTGAAGAATATCGCAGGCTGGGAAGAATGGTTTAATTGTCTTTCATCAATGGTTGAGGATTGAGGGTTGAGGGTTAATTGTTGACTGTTCATGGTTAGTTCTTAGTTGTTGGTTGCTAATGGCTAATTGTTCGCTGATTACTGTTCAGTGATTACTGATAAAGGCAGGAATAGCGTCCTTGTAATGTCATTAATTCTTGATGCGTACCTTGTTCTTCTATGACACCATTTGCCATCATCAAGATTAAATCCGCATCCTTGATAGTGCTGAGACGGTGGGTGATAAAGAAGACAGTGCGTCCAGAGAATCTGCGGGCTAAATTGCGACAAACTCGTTGTTCGGTGTCATAATCTAAGGCACTAGTAGCTTCATCCAGAATTAATAAGCGGGGATTTTGTAAAACAGTACGAGCGATCGCAATTCTTTGTCTTTGTCCTCCCGATAGTGTGGAGCCTCTTTCTCCTACTTGGGAGTTATAGCCTTCAGGAAGACTCATAATAAAGTCATGGGCTTCAGCAATTCGAGCAGCTTCGATAATCTCTTCAACGCTTGCTTCAGGACTATTGAGAGCAATATTTTCATAAACTGTACCATCGAAGAGTAAAGGGTTTTGAGGGACAATGCCTAACTGACGGCGCAGGGAATAAAGTTCGACTTTGGAGATATCGTAACCGTCGATTAAGATTCTGCCCGACATGGAGTTATAAAAGCGGGGTAAGAGTTTCATCAGGGTGCTTTTACCAGAACCGCTTTGTCCTACAATACCTACAAAAGAACCAGCTTCAATTTCTAAATTGATTTGTTTGAGTTGTAATTGACCCTTACCTGCAAAGCTAAAGGAAACATCTTGATAAGTTACCGCACCTGCAACGGGAGGCATGGGTAAATGATGTTGTTGTTCGAGGGATGATTCGGGGTCGTGATTGAGGATATCTCCCAAACGTTCGATGGATAAACCAGTTTCTAAAAATTGTTGCCACAGTTGAGACAGGCGCATCAAGGGATTGGTGACATAACCAGCAATGATGCGAAAAGCGATCAATTCACCTAAAGTTAGTTGGCTTTGCAATACCAGATAGGCCCCTACCCACAAAACGAGTAATGTAGAAAGCTTGTTGAGAAAACTATTGAGAGAACTATTTACCGCTGAGAGTTTAACTGCTTTAAACCCCGCGGAAATAACATGACCGTAACGCTCTTGCCATGACATGCGGGTTTTTAATTCGATGTTTTGGGATTTGACTGTTTCAATGCCGTTGAGTACTTCTACGAGATAAGATTGGGTAGCAGCATGACGGATTGCTTTCTGCCTTAACATCCGACGTAGAATCGGAGAAAAGATCGCAGTCAGAATAATCAAAACGGGAACTACAGATAAAGCGGTAGCTGTTAAAACAGGACTGTAAAATACCATCACCCCGATGTAGATAACGGAGAACACCGCATCTAGTACTACTGTTAATGCCGTACTTGTCAGAAAAGAACGAATTTTTTCTAACTCTTGTACTCTAGTGGCTAATTCCCCTGTAGTGCGCTTCCCGAAATAGCCCATTGGCAGACGAACTAAACGATCTATGACTTGGGAAGCCAACCCCATATCGATACGATTAGTAGTATCGGCAAACAAATGGGTACGCAGACTGCTCAGTAAAGCTTCAAACAATGCCACAATCACCATTAATACCCCAAAGACATGGAGGGTATCTAAGCTGTTACCACCAATTACTTGGTCGATAATTACTTGGGTCATTAAGGGATTAACTAAACCAAATAACTGCACAAAAAAGGAGGCAATTAAAACTTCAATCAAGACACGACGGTAACGGATAATGGCAGGCAAAAACCAAGAGAGTCCAAATTTCTGTTTGGGAGTATCTGCTTTTTTGTGCAGTAATAATACTTGTCCCGATTTGCCCCAGATGTCTGCAAAGGTATTGAGACGGCGGTGTTTAATACCCAGTGCTGGAATACCTAATACTATTTCTGTCGCTGAAGTGTGATAGATTACCGCAAAGCTATCTTCATAAGCAATTAGCGCGGGAGTGGGAATGCTGGGAATCTTCGCTACGGGAATGGTGATTTGTTGTACTTGTAAACCGAGTAAGTCGGTAACTGCTGCACAGAAGTTGAGATCAATTGTTCCTGTTTTTGCTTGATTATTAACTACTCTCTGCACGATGTCTTTACGATATTTAATTTCAAAATAAGCGCAGAGCATCTTATAGCAAGCTAAAGCTTCTTTAACTAGACCCTTGCCACTAAAGAAGGGATATTTTTTAGCTTTGCCTTCTTTAATAGTCGGTAAAAATTCTGGTGCAGTTATGGTTTGAGATGCGGGATTGAATTCAGTTTTTGGGTCAATTGCAGGTATAAGTGGAGATAAAGATGTAGCGTAAAAAATTGATTTTGGTATGCCTAATAAGCGTATAGAACTTGAACGACGAGATAAATTAAGCTGTTGGGGATCGAAATAACTATTCAGTTCGATTTCTTGGGGTAATTTTCCGCCACTGATGTACCATTGATAATTGGGGTCTAATTCGGCAGGTTTATCGGGAGGGAAGTAACGAATTATAGCTTGTTCTCTTGCTTGAATTGCTAGTTGTTTTAAGTTCGTCGTACCATCCGCGAGCCGATTTAATTCTGTACCTAAGACTTCAAAGATTTCAATTAAACTTATTTGATTTTCAAAATAAGCTGCAAAGTTATGGTGTTGTTCTAAGAGAGATTCAAATATTTTTTGCGGTAATGCTAAACAATCCACATCGGTTGAGGCGATCGCGCTTTCTGTGTATACTTCTCTTACTAGACTGCTCGCACCTACCAGAGATTTTGATTCTAATTTCTCTAAGGTTACTTCTCTTTCCCGACGGACATCGTAGCCTAATAATCTTACTTGTCCCCGACAGATAATCAGCACATGAGTAGGGATTCTCTTGGATAGTAATAGCTTTTCTCCTAAGTGATAGCGTATGGGTTCTAGTTGTTCGACCAGTTGATTTAAGGCTTCTTGCGGTAATGTGTTGAATGGTTGAATTTTGGTGATAAATTCGGCAAGGGAAAAGGTTGTAGCAGTCATGGTCAAGCTCCTCTCATCTCGATTTGATACTAATATGGCAAGAATTCTCGGCAGAAAAAACGGAATTTATTCAGGTAAAAATTCAGGTCTTGAAAGTTGTTAAGCTCGAAATTTCAGCTTCTAAACCAATGCGGGCTGAATCGATTGAGCAAGACGAGGAGATAAATTAACTGGAGGCTCTGAGCGGATGCAGTAACTATTGGGCAATGTATCTAACTGAGGCATCTTTTGCCGACAGCTAAGGCAAAACCAATAATCTTGCTCTCGATCTATGTGGTAAAGCATGGGGTCAGAACAACAGGGACAAATAGTTCGAGTTTTCATGGTTTTTATCTTCACAATTGAGTTCTCTATATTCAGGGAAAGTATTTAAAAATTCTCGCTCTAGGCAGCTACAGGAATTGCTTGAGCAAGTTGATTCATTTGCTCGTGCAACCACATCTCGAATAGTTCATGAAGCAATCTCTGACGCATAGAGTCATTTAATTGAGCGGGCATTGACTTTTCTAGTCTGATAATTACAAACCACTCGTCAATCTTTATGGGTGCAGATAATTGTCCTGGCTTACTGCTCAATAGTTTTCCCGCAATCATAGGATGGGCATTACCCAAAGCAATTGGACCCAAAAAACCATTACTGTGGGCTTCTTTCCCTTCAGAATATTCTCTTGCTAGTTCGCCAAAGGTTTGTTCTTCTTCTAAAATGCGAAAATAGAGTTCTTGAGCCAGTCCAGCATCTTTTGTCCGAATCAGAGAAT
>JAAUYJ010047400.1_pt1 | contig 11543 bp, 11 predicted proteins | sample 7278031 | NCBI WGS metagenome assembly JAAUYJ01 (sample SAMN14350222, study PRJNA611818) | marine sediment metagenome | isolation source: surface marine sediment (1.8m) | place: French Polynesia: Moorea | collected 2018-08 | reverse complement strand
CATTTAAATTATTTTTTATAAATGCATTTACATTTTTTTTGTTTGTGTCGTTCTTTTTGTGGGTTGTTGTGGGTTTCCGTCGCGCTCTGGGTTTGGGCCCGGGGGCGGGGGGGGCGCCCCCCCGGTCCGCCCTCATCATAGTGGGAGGAGGATATTTCACCAATACCACTAAGCTATAACGGTTGTACTTTAGCTTTGATGTACCATACAATAGTAACATAGAGCATTTCCCAATTTAATGCATCTGGCAAAGTGGCGATCGTCGGGAGGAGAGAGTTTACTCAGTGATGGCGGATGGGAGAGAGAGAGAGATGAGGAGGTCGTAAAAAGTCAGAAAAGGCCGCTGGGGCTTGACCGACCGCGGGGCGGAGAGAAGGGACAACGTGGCACTCCACTTTGCTGAGACATCGCAGCTCAGCTATGGGAGGGTTATAGAACAGTCTTGGAAGGTAGTGCATTATTTTTTTTTAGCTGCCACGAAGAGTTGACTTGCAAGGGCATAATCGGACGCCGCTTTGCTTTTCTTTCTGACGAAGAGTTGGCGAATTAGTTGTCAAGGCTGCGAGTCAACAGAGCCTCCTTCGAACCGACAAGAGGCCTTGCGGACAAAGGTCTTGTGTATGTGTGGCTGTGCTGTACTTCGCTTTATCTGTCATACTGTTGTCGACCTGCCACTTGGAATACACTTTTCGCGCCTTGGTGTATGTCACCGCTGTCCCTTGGCGTCAAATCGAAAAGACATGTGCTAAGGAGAAAACTGCATTCAATATCAAGACGGGAAAAAAAGATCTTTTGAAATTTTTAAAAATGCGAGAATATACTGCCGTAGCAAAACTCTACATAGTCATTTCGCAACCATCAAGTTTCTCATATTCTGGAGCTTATTTGTCTGGGCCTACAGCTGCGGAGAGCCCACCCGCCCATCCCCTCTTTCTCGCCTGCAAAACTCGATAATGGTCCCCTCCCCCCTTTCCCTCGAGACTCCTCCTCCTCCGTCTGTCCTTCACATCACCCTCTCCAAAATGTCAAGGCAAATGTCGATCTCCCCGCCTGTTTCGAGCGAGGCGGGATCCCCCTCCTGAAATCGGATACCGCGGAGGGAAGAAGGAGACGTCTTCTCTCCTCTCTTCGCTACCTTACTTCTTTTTCCACCGCCTTGCCCTTTAAGAGTGTATCCCCCTCCCGCTAGCTACCCTTTTCTTCGATCGATCTCCACTTCTTAATTGGCGATGAAAGAGAGAGAGAGTTGGGAAGGACGACTGTAGTACCGCTCATAGGAAGAGGGGGAGGAGGGGGGGAGGACCTCGAACCAAGTCTCCGCCGCCGTCAACGGAGAAGAGTGGAGCGGAAACTTTTCCCCTACTCTTCCCCGATCCTTCTCTACTAAGGCGGAAACGGAATCGGCGGCGGGAAGAGAGCGGAAGGGGGGGGGGGAGAAAAAGGAGGGGAAAGGGGGATTCGCTGCTCAACTTTCCCCTCTTCCCTTCTCCCTAAAATAACCCATTACAAAGAAAACCAATTAAGCGCCTGCCTCCCTTTCCCCTCTCGCTCTCTCGACTTGTAGCAGCCTCGCCCAAGGGCCTAGCTCCCCCTCCCCCTCCATGTTTCTCTTCTCCACGTCTTGATATCTGATCTAGGAGGGGGTCGAGGGGGGCGGGGAGTCTACTACACTGCCTCTGGGTTCTCCTCCACTGTCTCAATCCGAGCGGAAGCAAGCGGCAGTGTTGGGGAGGGGAAGTTAATTGGAAAAATTGCAGCTCCTTGGTTCCCCCGGTTTCCGCTTGCCCTCTTTCTCTGGCCCTAGCCCTGCCCTTGCCTTTTGCAATTTCAGCACCTTTAGACTCTTTCTCCAGAAGGGGAGAAGGATACACAAGGCCCCCAACAACGGATATGTTTTTGGTACGTATAACATTATTGGACCGGAGACCAAAAGCATTATTTGTCTGGCCTATCTGCAATTGTACATCAAGCAGCACATCATCATTGCCCACTGTGCCTGAATACATCTGGAGTTTTAAATAATAGATGTTTTTTCCGGGTAATACGGAAAAAATAGAAAGCAAGTGCAAAAAATACTTTTTCTGCTCCTTTTTCACACATTTGTGTCCGTGCCTCCAACAAATGAATTTTGTGACCCGATCGCCCCAACTGGTCGCCGACCCCTCTTGAATTTTTAGGCCCAGGTCCGCTTTCCCCCCTTTATTCATTTTCCCACCAAGTCAATTTCGCCGTCTCTCCCTCTGGCCCCTCTTCAAAGAATGCGGCATGGCCGGTCATGGGGCAGTTGGTTGGGTTGGTGGGTCATATTTGCATTCTTCCCCACACGACCTCCCCTCCAGCCTAGGAACAAACTCCTGGAGGCAATCAAAGCAGGACACACCGCCCCCCTCCCCACCCTTCGCGTTGTTGTTGTGACGGGAGGGGGGAGGGGCGTTACTATGCCAATTATGCAGAGCGAGGCGAGGCGGGTGGCGAATTCAATATACGAAAGAAAACGACGTCGGGAGAACACCAACAGAACTCTCTTTTTTGCCCATTGCACGCACAACCTGTCAGAGCGGTCAAGCTGCGGTGGCGGCCTTCCCCCTCCACCTCTCCCTTGATCGAATTCGACTTTCTCTTGCTGGGCGATCAGTCGGGCGATTGGGGGGAGGAAGAGAGCGGAATGAGGCGTCGGCTGCTTCGTTGGGCTCTTCTGACCTGCTGCACATTGTACACGGTGCACACACACACGCCGGACCTCAAAACGCTAAAACACGGGCGATCGAGAAAGGAAGGGTGAAGCCAGTCTGCCCCGCATGAAAGAAAAGTTTGAGCTTCTCCCTCCCCTCGGACTCTCGAAGCAGGCGAGGGGGAGAGAGCGATAGGAGGAGGAGAACAGCGCAAAATGAAAGCAGATCGTGTCGCGGATTGAGGGAGCGGCTTTCTCGGCAATGAGTAGGTCCAAATCACCTTTTTCGGCTGGGGTCCTTCTCCTCCTCCTTTTCCTCCAGGTGACTGGCTTCGACGCGCGCGAGACTGGAGGTCGAGGGAGGAAAAAGGGAGAGGGGCTATCGTATCGCGGAAGGAACAGATGTCAACAAAATGTTCGAGGGCTCCTCTCCCCCTACACCATACGGAGTGGGGGAGGCACTTTGGCGCGGAGGAGGGAGAGAAATAGGGACGCTACTTTCGAGGAGAAAGTCGACGGAGGTCGGGAAGGAGGAGACAACATTTTTCAGCTGGGGAGGGAGGCATGCGGCGGCGGCGGCGGCGGATAGACGAAAGGCGTCGTCGTGTTGTCCCTCTTGCTTTTTTCGCCCTCAATGTCGGTCCCCCAATCTGCTGTTTCGTTCGGCCCACGTCCGTTTGTCTCGGTGCATGGGCGTACACGGGCGGAGGGAGGAAGGGTGCCTGGAGAAAGGGGGAGAGCCCCTCTCCTCCTCCCCCTCCTCCCAAGCGCGTGTCCGCAGGTGATACAAAGGGGAGATTCGCCAACTAGCTTTGATAATTTCAAAGGCTACCTTGCCTGTACTCGTGTCGAACATATGTCGCCACATATCGTATTGAATGGATTTCAAGTTTGGGGGTTGCTGAAACTCTTATAGGAGATAGAGAAGTGACAGGGCACATAGCAGGGATAGCAGAGGAGAGGGCGTGGGATCGGGGCGAACGGAGCGACGGGATTGAGGCTTCGGGAAATGGAGGAGGGGTGAGGCAGAGCTACTCACTACGTATGGGCTGACCCCTCTTCCCCTGCACCCTTTTCGCCTGGAGCGGGGTTCCCTTCTTTCTTCTTTTTCCTCTCTCTCCTTTCCCGCTTATTAGCAGGCAGCATTGTCGGGTGCTGCGTCGATCGCCGCCGCCGCGCGTCTCATCCACCGGGTCACACACGAGGAGGGAAAGGGGGGGGGAGACTCATGCACACTTTGCCTGCGCTCGAAAGTCGCCGTCGCCGTCGGCGTTGGGGCGGGGGGATCCTCCTTATTGCTGAAGTAGTGCCTTAAGCGTGGGCGCCTGCGAAGGGTCAGCCGCCGCCGAGTGCCTTTTTTGCGATTGTGTCCCTCCTGAAAGTTGACAAGAAATTTCCTTCTACCTTGAGAAGAGGGGGCATGTGATATTGTGCTGACCGGTGCCACAGTGTTGTTTTGCGGGTTTGTGTAGGGTTTCTCATCAACCCTATGTTGCCTGGGAATACGTCTTTTCTTCCAAGGAGTCACTGCAGTGATAAAAATGTCAATTTGTGCAAATGAGTCTCCGTTTCAAAAAAATAGAGGAAGAATGTGGCCTTTAGGCCGAATGAAAGGATACGCTATGATCCAGCAACTAAGAATGTTACAATATATCCTTACACATACAGAAAAGGTGCATCGAATGGTGGCCAAAAAGAAAGGGAAAAGAGGCTACAGAATGTATGCTGTAGTATAGGGAGGAACGTCGGCTCGCTACACACCTAGATCGTAAAGTCGAGCAGACAGCTGAGCGAAGGAGGTGGCACAAGAAGTTCTGCATCGAGCCTCCTCCGCGGCCGGCTTTGCCTAGAGCCTCGAGCCCCAAGTCTAGCAGTAGCATTTGTTCCTTTCTCCTCCCGTTCGCCCTGCACCTCTTTTTTGACAGAGAGGAGTGCAAAGAGGGAACAAGATTCACCAACGATCGAGAATGCGAAAAAATACTCACCTCTTTTCAACGAAAAACTGCATGCTCTGCGCGGCCTCAAGAGGATTGCCTTGATTCTCTCCCCCGCAGAGAAACAAATCCCCCTCCTCGCCTTATCTCATCATCAATCTATATTCCTGCTCTCCTCCCCTTTACTGGAGCTGCCTGACTACGATTAAGCCTCCTCACCCTCTTCCCCTCCTCCACGGCGGCCGCACTTAGACGATGAGGTGCCAGAGGAGCCCGAAATACGGAGGCCGCAGCCGGGCGGATGAGTGGGGGAGGAGGGGAGTAAGAGAGAGCCTCCACTGCCTCCGCCGCTTCCACATTCGCCTGCCGCAGGTACACAAAAAGCTTTCAGCAGATTGTTGCGCTGAGGGGAGCGTAATATCATCCTCGCGGCCGTCGCCCTTGGCGCCTCCGCCTCCGCCGCCGACACCGGACGCAGCCGGGTAGAGAGGGAGCGAGGGCTGAGGTATCGCCTTTTCACCTGAGGCCAAGCGGGTGTCTTGCCAGCGGATGTCCCCGGGGAGGAGTGCCCACCAAAAGACGAAGAAGAAGGGATGGAAGAGAATAGGAGATGCTTTGAAGAGTACACATTCCGTGTTCATCATGGTACAAGGAGGCATCATGAAATGAGGAAGGTTTCCCAGACAATCATTTAGGAAAATACACTGCCGAATTATGTCTCGCGAGGTGGCCAGCGCAGACAACAGCCCTCGCCGCTGGCACCAGCCCCAGCAGGGCCCCTTTCCCGAAGAGGGATCCTCCGGCGCAGCCCAAGCCCCTCGCAGCGGCACCGCCATAGAACTGGGCTCGGCCGTCGCAAGGGAGGATGACATCCTCGGACCCCTGCGGGGAGCGGCGGCCGCTTCCCCCGCCGAAGGGTCGTCCTCCCCGTCCTCCCCTCTGCCTCTGGTCGACTTCATATTCTCGCGCTTCCGGCGATCGACGAGGTCCTCAAACTCGGGATCCTGGAGGGGAGACGAGCAACAGAGTCAACGGCAGCAACAAGACCCGGAATTATCTCCGAGGAGGGCGAGAAGGGCGAGGAGAGAGAAAAGGAAGAAGAGTCGGAGGTCTAGACGCCGCCAGTGCGACGATCCTGATGACGACGCCCCCTCCTCGCCTCTCCTGGCCAACAGGTTCTCGGTTCACGCTGCCACCCCGTCGGCCTCCTCCTCGTCCTCCGGCTCCAGCCTGGCCGAGCTGAGGGACTACTCCTCCACCGTTGGGATCGGCTTGAGGGCGGAGGGGGCAGAGTTGGACGAGGAAGAGTGCTGCACCATCAGCGTCATCTCCCGGGCTGCCAGCGAGAGGAGGCCGGGGGAGTTCGGAAGGGGCTGGGGAGGGGGAGGCGGGAGGGGAATCGAGGTCGTGGAGGGGGACGAGATGGGCGGCGGCGCGGGGGGCTTCGACAGCATAGGTGGAGGCTCCAGCCCGGGGGGAGTCGAGGGAGGCGGGGGGAGGAGGAGAAAGAAGGGGCGGCGGAGACTGGGGATATCAAAGTCAGGATTCCTGTCGCGGATATCCAACAGCCTGATGCGGATACCAAACTATGGGAGGAGGAAGGACAGCGGCTCCGGCGTCAGGAGGAGGAGGAGCGGAGGGGAGAGCGACGACGATGTGGGGAGCAGCGACCGGAGCGCGTCCACGCCTCCCCTCGTCGTCACCTTCACAGACGGAATAGCCAAGATCGTCACCAAGGAGGAGAGAGCCAGGCAGAGAAAGGCTGGGCTGAGGTCGGTCGTCACAGGGATTTATTTTGTTTAAAAAATGTTGCCTTAGAATTCAGCAATGGCACAGTGAGTGAACTTTACTTCTCTGGCGTCGGGTTCTGTTCGATATTGACAGAGGCGCGAAAATAAAAAGAATGGGATTTTCTTACATGTTTTTGGGAGAGAAATTTTACGGGGTAAGAAGACCTTTTTGCATCCAGCCTTTGTAAAACGGGCACGGGAGAAAGAAGGGAAGGGGAGATGGGACCTGCCTCGAGAAGAGAGGGAGAAGAAGGGAGAGAGTACGAGAACGCGGGGCGATGCAAGGAGCTTGCAAATTCGGAGGGGGAAGCAGAAAAGAGAGGGAGAGAGCGGCGGCCAGATCTCATCTTCCTTCTTCCTCGGCCTCCGCCTTGTTGCACACCACTGTTGGGTGGGCGAAGGCGTTCCTTCCCGTCCCGAGTCCTCGTTTCCCAAGGAGATAGATGGTGGGTGGGAGGCCGGGCTATGAGGAGGAGGAGGAGGAGAGGGCAAAGTTTGAAATTACACGGAGGCGGCGGCGGCGGCACCGAGCCTGTAGGGAAAAGGGAAAAGGCAGGGAGGGGGGAATGAGTGGGACTTCGAGAGGAATAGGAGGAGCCAACTGCATGCACGGCGAAGGAGTCGCATCAAAGGTCCCCTCTTGGCTCTTGATCCTATTGAAGTATGCGGAGTAGTAGCCTTAGTAGTAAGTAGTACACTCCGCTCTCCAAGTCTCCGCGCGAGTTTTGATGTGGCGACGACATCCTCTACATGCGTGCAAAGGACAGCAGCAGCTTGCTCGGTTGGGATTAGGATGCCAGGCCTTTAAACTTCGTTAGTACTTTTCGTCGCGGGTCCCTTCCGTGACTTTGAGAAGGGGTTGAAAACCTCGTGAGACGTAGAATTCTTCTGCTACACATGTTTTCCATGGCCAAAAAACGCTGACTGCGGCATGTGCGGCGCGCGGCGAATGGCCGTCGTGTGGTCTTAGAAGCTGGCAGAAGAGAAAGAAGAAACCCTAATGATGCCCCTTTTTACCACAAGGCCGAGGACCAAAAGAGCGACAGTTTCTGTCGGCGAGGGGGAAGAGCAACGAGCGTCGCGAAGATGCCGGTCGGTCGAGTCGAGTCGAGTCGAGTCGGTCGGACGGAAGGGGTGAAAGACGGCAAGGACTAAGGCCCTTCCTCGGCATTCGAAGAGAGAGGAATGCAGCTGGTGGGTCGGTAGGAGGAAGGAAGGAAGGACCCTTCTTCCTCATTTTGGGCGGCGAACGCCTTTTCCGTCCCGTTGCACTTATCAAATGAGGCGGCGGGCGGAGGCGGACGCGGATGGTTGAGGAGGGGGGGGGGAGGCCAGTCGTCGCCGAAGGAAGGAGACCGAGGGAAGATGAGCGGCGAAAAAGGAGCGTAGAATTGTTGCGCAGATGGAAGATCTTTTTTCGCTAATGTCCCCTACCCCTCTTTTCCGCCGCAATCTGAACGGCGGTCTAGATAACACTCCGTCATAAAGGGATTTGAAAGGGGGGCGAAAGCGCAAGAATGCGAAAACTTGGCGAAAGTTTGCTTGGCAGAAGCTAGCGAAACACAAAAAAAGGAAACTGGTATATATGTTTCCCGAATACGCCTGGACACTTTCGCAATGTGCTGAGCCTCCTGCTTTTAGCAAATGTTTTTGTACAATCGTGCACTCCTCAGTATTTTGCGCATACAAAAACCAGATGGGAGCCATTTTCCTCATTCACGACCCGAAAGTGGAAGCTGCAAAGGCCGGCGATCAGGCGAGGGAGTGGGGAAGCCGAAAGAGCGGGCGAAGAATTGTAGACTCGGTAAAAGGGGGGGGGAAGGGTAGGGAGGAAGAGGGAGAAGAGGGAAATCACCCATGCTTTTACTTTTCCGCCCTCCCTCCCTCCCTCCCCCCTTTTTCGGAAAAAGGGGGAGGAAGAGGGGTAGATAAAAAGGCCCACAGCGGGAGGGAAAGGACTGCGGACAGGAGAAGCGAGAGAGCGGGGGCTAAAAAAAGAGCGGAGGGGAATGGAGGGAGGAAGAGAAGAGAAGGGTAGTAGTGGTGGTGGTAGTGGATACACCATCACCAGCGCAGCACTCTCACTTCCCCGGTCGGTCGGACGGACGGACGGACGGAGGGTCGGTCCCGGGCGGCGGAAAAAAAGGGGGACCACACCGGACGTACTTTTTCCCTCTCCCACATGGCTTGGAGGGAGGGAGAAAAAGAGGGCTGCCTGCCTGGGAACGAGGACTTCAAAAGGGAGTCCGGCCGCATATAATCTCTTTCTTCCTGAAAGAGCCCAGCAGCAGAAATCCTCCTTTTTTCTCCTTTCTCTCCATGTCTAGCGCTGCGTCTTAATCTACGCAAACCTACTATCCTGGCTTCGTTCGCTGTTGCTTTTTTTTGTTCCAGCCCACATCCAAGGAGATGCTTCGCGTGACTGATCGGCGTTGAGTGAGGGTGTTTTTTTTACCCACAAGATACTGGAGCAGTTGCGCGAAACTGCGGAGACTCGGAAAAAAGTGAGCTAGAATCGCCTGAAGCGTCGCACAACTTCCTTGGGGAATATGGCACCCAAAAAAGAGCGTACGAGGAAGGAACGGAGGGAGTGCAAACAACTGCGTCGCTGAAGATTTCCCGATGCCACCCCAGCTCCATTTTTCTCAATTCGGCGCTTTCACTCTTCTTTTTTGTGTACTGTGTCATGGGTTTCCACTTTCCACGAAGAGAGAAGCTCATCCACGCTCGAAAAAAAAATAGGGAGCTAGGGAGAGTCCGATGCTTTCACCCGAGTGAATATTTATGGGCGAAAACGCCCCATGATGTCGAAACGCCCAATTTCAACCCCACATTTTCTTTTTTCTCTTTTTCCAGGTCGTTGCCTAAGCTGAGCGCGCACGAGGATGAGGGCGTCCACCAGAACCCGCAGTACACGGGCCAGCACCACTTCCACCCGGTCAAGCACGACCACGACTACTGCGAAAGGGTCGTCATCAACGTGAGTGCGAAAACAAGAAATAACAAAAACAGAATCCAATTCCGAGCGGCTTTTTCCCCCGCAATAAGCATGCGTGGAAAAGGAATCGAGAGAGCTAGATAAAGGTCCCGTCTACGTACATAGGCTCGCGGACAACGGAAGGGCGGGGAGGGGGAGAAGATAAATTTAGCCCTCTCTCTTTCTGGGCCTCCTCCCTTTGCCCGAAAAGGAGGGAATGGGGGGGAGGTGGGCCGCATAAATGGCCTTGTGTGACAAAATGGAGAATGGGGAGTGGGTTGGTATAGGGGGGAAAGAATGCCCCGCTGAACTTGTGAGCATACGTGCGTACAGTCGTACACTGAAGACCCTGGGAAGACGGGGCAAGCCTAGGAACGCTAGCTTCCAAAGGAGGAGCTTGTTCTTTTTTTACCCTGTTTGATCTTTAGAACAGTCATGTGCTCTAAATGGGGGGCAACTTTGATTCATTTCCCCTGCACAAATTAGCACCGCCTTCTTTTTTCACCTCGCTGCCATAAAATTTTCCCATTATAAATCTGTGCTCCCTCCCTCCCCCGCGGGCTTATCGGGCGGAATTCTTCCTTCCTCTCCCCCCCGGTAATGGCTTCTCCCCTCGCTCCTTTTGGAAGACCTCTCGGTTCCCCCTTTCCATTATTAAATTCCTCGGACCTGCGCCCGAACATCTATCTTTTTCTTTCCCCGTGCATCAAGTCGCCGCCGCCATGCTGGCCGACAAATAGGCAAAGATTCAAACTCTTATTTACCTAAGCGTCTGCCGATCTCCCTAAAAAGAACAACATGCGGGCGTGGATAAAGAATTCCTTCATTTTCTTTCTCTTCGCCTTGAGAGAGTGTGACTCCTCTTCTCTCCGTCCCCCGCCTGGGAGAGAGATGAATTCGAACCGCCCCCTGGGGGAAAAGAGGGACTTGAACCCTTGATGGAGGAGGACTTTATTTTCCTTGAGACGGGGGGGAGAAGTTAGCAGCGTTGGCCTCTCTCGTTCCTCTTTCTTTTCTTCTTTCACTTCAGCTCTCTCCCCTTCTCTTCTCTTGTTGCCCTTGCCTCCCCCGAAGGCAATGCCAATGGGACGGGGAAAAGAGGCGAGGGAGGAAGGGAGGGAAGGAGTTTTCTTCCGGATGTCTAAAAGTGGACTGGAAAGAAAAGGAGGAGGACTACTACTCTACTCCGCCGCCGCCGCCAACCACTACTAGCGTGCAGTACCGTGAGAGCCGCGGGGAGTTGGAGGAGGAGGAGAAGCAGGCCCCGGGATGCGACTGCTGAATTGTTGATGGTGGTGCCATCTCCGGTGGTGGATGGTGGGCGGCGGTATAGCTAGCTCCCCCCCCCCCTCTTTTTGGTCTAGCGTGGTCCTGCGAATGGGTCTCCTTCCAAGTCCTCTTTTTCACCGGCGGCGGCGGCGGCGATGGGGACTTTTGTCTGCAATGCAGTGGTGGCAACGGTGGTTGAGTCTTGGGCACCCCCCGTCGATCGAGCCCCCTTTCTCTGCCTCTCTGCCCGGGAAAGGCGGTTCTGAAGGATTCTAGACGGCCGGGTGTATCTTTGAATCGCTCGTCTCCCCCTTCCTAGCTTTCTTGACGGGGCGTCAAGGCATTTATGATTCTCGTCTTTTCACCTATCCAGAAAATTATGACAACACATCAAGTCTCGGAGCGGGAGAAGCAGACTTATTCACGATTCACCGTTACATTCTTAGCGAGGATCGAGAAAAGGGTTGGGACTATGATGGATTGGCGGTTGATGTTTTGACTTTCGCCTCCTCACAGATCCTTCTCCCCAAAACGCATCGTTTGTCTCTCACTCCCCTGTCATCCGCGGGCGTGTAGGAGCGGAATTGAGTGCATAGTAAAGGGAGCAACTAATGTCATTCTTGCGGGAAAAAAAACCATTTTCTTTGTCTCGCAGTTCCCGTAATTTGGGGCTCACCTTTTTTGGGAGAGTTGATTGACGTAGGGGGGGAACTTTTATTTTTTGCTGGTTACTTTCGCAACTCGGTCCAATTTCGCCGCTAATCGGAACAAGAAATGAGCGAAGAAACTACTGTGCTAGACTGCCTCATTATAAATCGGTAGCTCAGGAGTAAAGAAGGGGCTTGCTGGTTTGAAAAAAAGAACTGTGTGCACATACGTACAACATTGTTTCTTCTTCATCT
>JAAUYJ010040044.1_pt1 | contig 11543 bp, 6 predicted proteins | sample 7278031 | NCBI WGS metagenome assembly JAAUYJ01 (sample SAMN14350222, study PRJNA611818) | marine sediment metagenome | isolation source: surface marine sediment (1.8m) | place: French Polynesia: Moorea | collected 2018-08 | reverse complement strand
CTTGTTTAACCACAGATATAGCAGGTATTCCTACTGTAATTAAAGAAGATGTTAATGGTAAAACTTTTGCTTTTGATGCGGAAATTAAAGAATATTGTGATTATATAATTGTCCGAATGAGCGATTATTCAGGATATCAAAAATTAGCAATGTCATCATTTACAGAATATCAACAAAGATTAAATTGGGATGTGGTAGGAAAAACTGCTAAACAACTCTTTATGGATTTACTTTAATTGATTTGGCTTGGATGGTTATTTTGCTAAAAATTTTAAGTAACCAAGATAAATTAGGATAAGAATAAAGTGGTATATAAAGCAACTAGAAGATTACTTACTAATATTCGTAGAAAAACTGCTAACAAACTTTCCCCAGAATATCGAAAGAAAGTAGGTGCATTGTTAGAACAATTGGGTAATACTACGATGGGGCGTTGGTATAGGAATCAAGCAACTGATGCTTATATAGTTTCATTTCCTAAATGTGGACGCACATGGTTAAGATTAATGCTTGGTAGAGCATTACAACAACAATTTAATTTATCTCATCCCGACATAATGGGAAAAATGCTATCCTTAAAGCCTTTGGCAGAGTTACACCCTGATGTTCCTAAAATTGTTGTAACTCACGATGACGATCCACATTGGAAAAAACCAGATGAACTAGAAATATCAAAAGCAAAATACAAAAATGCTAAAATTATTTTTTTGGCTAGAGACCCCAGGGATGTGATAGTTTCTGCTTACTTTGAACAGAAGAAAAGAGCATCTTTATGGATTGAGTGGATGAAAAAAGAAAAACATTTACAAGGCTATAAAGACCGCCTTAAGCCCTATGAAGGTGATTTATCTAGTTTTATCTATGAAGATGTAGGTAGTTTAAATACTTTATTAAAATTTTATAATATATGGTCAAATAATCGACATATTCCTAAAGAATTTTTGCTGGTAAGTTATGAAAATATGCAGGAAAATCCTCATCGAGAATTGTGTAGAGTGCTTGATTTTCTCAACGTAAAATATAGAGAAGAGGTAATTGGTGAAGCAGTAAAATACTCTTCATTTGATAATATGCGAAAAATGGAAAAGCAAGGAAAAGTTCCAGAAAATTTAAAGGCCACTAATCCAGACGATCAAGAATCTTATAAAACGAGAAAAGGTAAAGTTGGTGGGTTTACAGAATATCTGACTGAAGCAGAAATTACTTATATTAACAACAAAATTAACGCAACTTTATCAGATTTTTATCGATACAAACTATAAATAAACAGAGAAATAGATATTATTACCAGATATAATATTTTTTTTATTGGTGAAAGTAATAAAAAAAATATTATTCTTAACCTGATATGTTTGGTAGAAAAAATGGGAATAGTAAACTCGGACTGGTATATCTGAATTTATTTAATTAATCTATGAAATAACAGAAATATTGAGGCTTAGTATTTTCTCCGCTCCCAAAGCAATTGCCCAAATGCTAAAATTATAATCATATCAATATCCCTACAGCTAAAAAAATCAAGTTTAGCTTTAGAAGTTGTTACAACTATAAGTAACCCAATCACATCTAGCTAATTTATTAAGAAAACCAATCAAGGTAACAGCTAATTATAACCCTTGACTGGGGAGGTATCTATGTCAAAACCCAAGTTAGTCAAACGTATTTATTACAATCTACTTTCTATATTTCGACGAACAGAAAGATTTATCAGTATATCTATCAAACAATTGATCTGGTTATTGAGAAGAACGAGTAAAAAGCAACTCCGCGATGGAGATGCTGCTCAAACCGGATATGTCTTACCAACTGTCACAATGGTGATGCTAGTTGTGGTACTACTGAGCACAGCAATAATGCTTCGCTCCTTTGATCGTACAGAACAAGCATTATTTGTACGCACCAATGAAGCGGCATTAGCTGCTGGAGCTGGGCCTGGTGTAGAGCGGGGGCTGGCCAAGTTGAGAGAAGCAGAAGGATCAGCAGAGAAAACTCTGACAGAGACAGAATTAAATAATGAATTGGGCAAACCAGCAGGTGGCGACGATAAATATACTTTGCCAGATGAAACTCGCCTTACGATTGCTTATGATATTGAAGGAGTAAATGAAGGTGAAGAAGTATACAATCAGGAAAGTATAGATACTGCCTGGAAATTTCCTGTTGATACTGATGGTAATGGTATATACGACAGTTTCAATGTGTATGGCATCTTCGTGCGGAGTCCAAAATTAAGTAACGATGAACTTGTATTTGAACGTGCTAGAACTCCTCTAGATTCGGTAGCGCCACCAATACCAGCAATTGGAAGTCTCAAAGAAGGTTGTGAAAGGCTTGGTGTTAGCCGTGCTACTGTGGGAACTACTGATTGGTATAAAGTAGGGGCAACTCTGAAGAAGAGTATATTTGTCTATAGTGCTGTTGTACCTATTAGTAAAGATGAAGTTCCTGGAGGAGATAAATATGAAGCAAAGAGCGAACAAGCAGGTATAGTTGCTTTAGAGCTACAACAAGACCGGGAACGAGTCCCCCTGAGTAATAATGCTGTGGTATACGAAGATGATTTACAGATAACGCCTGGTGGTGGTTTGCAACTAAATGGACGAGTATTCACAAATTCTAATCTACTGACAGGTAGAAAACAGGAGGATATAGAATATTATTTGGTTTCTAGTCCTCAGTCTTGTTTCTACGAGATGGAAAATAACAAGATTGTAGTGGGTGGTAACGTAGGTATTGGACAGCCAGGTGATAGCAACGAGCTGGGTGATGTAAGGGTGGATTTATTTAATATAGGTGGTGGTCATAAAAAATCAACAATGGGTTCAGCAAATAAGCCTGTAAATAATACTCCTGATGAAATTACCTATGATGGAAAGCGATATGAAGATAGACTTAACTCCCTGGTTACGAACACACTTACTGGTGCTGAACCTCAAGAGGTATTGGATAAAATAGCACAAGGTACAAAGAGTCGTAACGAAGCCTTATATGATTACTTCAAAGCAAGAACTAGAAGAGTTCCTACTGAAGAACCAGCAGGTAACGATGAAATCAGTCCACAAGGTAGTGCCGATCAACCAGCAAGTTCAGGAGGTCCACTAAGGCCACCACAGGATGCAATAGATATAGACACCAATGGATTAAATCTAAATATAACTGGTGATACAGCTCTGCCAGCAGCTACAGAACCAGACTTGCTATCAGAAACAGGAGTTGAGACGAGAATAGGCGATCGCGTACTGATAGGAAATGGTTTACCTGCTAAGTGGTACGACGAGAGTATAGGTCGTTTTGCAACATTTACTAAGTCTCAAGATTTTAGCGGTGTGCTGTGGGATGAGTATAAGGAAGAAGAAGAAGATCAGGATTTTCGTTCTCGTCAGACTCGTATACAACCTATCGGCGACCTCGACCCCGTGCGAGATGGTTTCTGGGAAATAGCAGCAGCAGAACAACCAGAATTTCTGTTTTCTGGGAGAGGGGGGTTGCGTGTAATAACTGGTGCTGGAGTGTATGAGCGGAAAAATTCTTTCTTGCCTCCTCCGCCAGATTTGAATAATGCTACTGCATTTAACCCAAGCAATCCAGGGACGAATCCACCTGATTATGATGATCCTGGTACTGCTAATCAGGAACAGTTCCGTATCGTTTGGCCGGATAGTATGCCAATGTCACCTTTGGGGATTCAAATAGGTGGTAACTACTTAGTAAAAGGATATGATAATTCGGGTACAACAGGTTGGGTTGGAACTGAAGGTGGCGACTTAGAGACGAGAAACATTAACGAAGCAGCAGTTACTCCTACTATAGATGGTACTAATAAATACCTCAAAGGCGACCTGAGAATGCGGGCAACTGCAGTGTATCTGTACAATGACAATGCCTATGAAGGCCCAGGAACTTATCAAACACCTGTGGCTTGCGTTAGCAGCTACTACGATCCAAGCGATCCAATTACAGCGCGAAATCAGACAGGCTTACCGTGGGGTGCAGATCCAAATGGCAAATCTAATAATGGCATTGTCTATGGAGCGCCAACTGTAACAGCATCTACCCTGACTGGGATTTCTGCTCCTGGAACTACAGGTTTGTTTGCAGGAGATGAGTACGGAGCTTACACTACCCTTGCCGAAAAGATTGGCTACCAAGCTAATTTAGTTTTCCCTAGCGGACGTTTTGTGAATCCAACACTCAGATATGCTTTGGAATCTAAAAGAAATAATGAAGACTTAAGCCTTTCCCAACAATCTGCTATCGACTCCACTATTTGCGCTTTGCAAATTTTGGATAAAACTATTACACCTAATGATACTTTGATTCCTCATGGGGCAATACGAGAAGTGGCGTTTCTTGATGGTAGACAAATTCGAGCGATCGAGGGTGGTGATGAAGACAAAACTAACTATGACTTGTTCGTAGAAGACCGTCAACCTCTGGAAATTCGGGTAACTCAACTAGACTTAGACCTAATGCGAAAACAAAGTATTGGCAATATGTCGATCAAGAATGCGCCTAGTAGTGCAAAAGAAGAATTTTTACTACCCAATAGTGGAATTATTTATGCAACTCGTGATGACGCATTGCCTGATGTTACTGATCGTAGTGAAGACCTACCTATTGAGGATGAGGACAATCAAAACTTAACTTCTAGTGCAATAGACTTTAAGTTAGATTCTACTCGCCGTCCCAATGGGATTATGCTAGTCAATGGTAGTATTCTAGCTCGTAAAAATAACGATAATAACTATGATGGTAAGGAGGCTGAGAGAGGAATTATTTTAGCGAGTAATGTGCCAGTTTATGTGCAAGCTGATCCAGCAGGTTTTAATCTGCACCAAACTCCTGGCGGCAGTAATCTAGAAGAGTTTACCGACAAACTCACAGAAGATTGGAGCAATTTTTATGACCGCGATACCCTGGAAGCTCAATTTGCTTGTCGAAATGGCGATCCCATGTTTGAAGGTCGTAAAGGTGGTGTTGCCGACTGCAATCCTGGTGATTTATGGCGACCCGCAGCAGTGATTTCTGATGCGGTGACTTTGCTATCTAACAATTTCCGTCCAGGATTCCGAACAGAGGGAGATTATGATTTGCGGAATAATGCAAATATCGCTAATGATTCCAGGTTAGGAGGTAAGGGATTTGACTTTGATGGCCAGAATGGAATTGATAATGCTAATCCACTCAATGAGGAGAACTTCAGGTTAGACCTAAATGGTGATGGTGAGTACAGTGGTACTGTGGAAGAGTCTGACATAACTGCTGCTGCTGCATATCAACTGAAGCGCTTGAAAAATGGTTTCTATGAGAATAATTTTGTCACCAGTTTTGAGTGGTATAAAGATGATGGTAATCCAGATGATTTTGATAATCTTAGTGGTACAGGAACAGGTGGTACAGCAATTGATGGCGGTAACTTTACAGATCAAAGCTCCCAAACAATCGAATATTCATCAGGCAATAATCCTGACAGTGAATTTAGTTCCTATTTCAACAGTTTTATTACTCCAGTACAACGACGTGCTAAATTTCCAGTTTATTTGATGGAGACTTGCATGAAATTGCCTGTTTCAGAGTGTGAAGTTGATGATTGGTTTGTTGGCTTTGATGATGCAACAGCACCAGGTAATTTAATAACAAGTTCAAATGTGTTAGATACCGGTTCTCCAGCAAACTACAAGAACTATGCTGTTGATGACCGTCAGATAGCAGGTACAACAGCAGACCCTGCCACCGATGCAAATATAGTTCCCTCCTGGAATTCAAACGAGATTAGAAGGTATCCCCGTCGTGTTGCGTTCAAGCGAGATACTACATACAAACTTGTTGATGATTCTACTCCTACTCCCAAACCCCTAACTCCAGGGGAAAATCCTATTCCTTTAGGGCTTAACGCAAACCAGATTAATGAATACCCTAAAGGTAAAGGTGTTCCACAAAAAACATCAAATAGTTCTTTATGGTTCAGAACAGTTGCAGGAGATGATCCATACGCTAATGATGGCGCTAATAACTCAACTTACAATGATGGTAATATCCTCTCTATTGATGATGAGTTAGGTGGAGGGCAATTTGGAGCAGGTAGTGTTGACATAACAGCTCAACCATTATTAGTTCCAGTAATACAATTCCAGAATCCAAGAGGCACTCCGGCAGCGAATTTTAAGGTACAAGGTACAGCTTCAGACAAGCCAAATTGGCTCCAAAAAGCTAGCGAATCCACCTTTAATCTAGTTGTTGGTAGTGGAGACGCACCACCACGCTCTACCCCACCAGAGCCAAATGGTGGTTTACCTAACTTTGCCCGTTATATAGAAAACTGGACAGGTTCAGATGCTAAAATCTCCGGTTCATTTATTCAGTTCAAACGTAGTTCCTATGCTACAGGACCATTTACTTCAGTAGTAACTGACAAAGGAAAAGAAGTAAGCAGGTTTGGTTATGACGTTAAAAATCCCGGACCATACAGAAACTCGAACGGTCAAGGCAAACAACCTCATTATCTGCCTCCTAAGCGGGTTTATGGATTTGATACAGGTCTGTTGTATCAGTTCCCTGACTTGTTCTCTGCCACATTTACTCAGCCTGCAACCAGTCAACCAATAGAATTATTCCGAGAAGTAGACAGAGAAAACCTCTGGGTGCAAAATTTACTCTGTGCTACTCAAGAAGATGCAGGAAGTTATAATGGTTTCGCTCTCCCTGAATCTCAGCGACCAGAGACTTGTCCTGTTCAGTGATGAAAATTAGGGCTAGGGCTTCAAAGTCCCCCTTGAAAAGGGGGATTTCGGGGGAACCAGAGGATATCTAAAATATACATGAGGTATTGATTCAATGATTTATCGAAAATTACCTCAACCCAGAATTAACCGTTAAACGGTTGCTCCTAGGATTCCACCTATCCCTAGTGATATCCCCCCTAGCCCCCCTTATTAAGGGGTGTAAGGGCTTCAAAGTCCCTGCCTAAAAAAGGGGGAGAAGGGCTTCAAAGTCCCCTTTTCCAGGGGGATTTCGGGGGATCGAAATATCCCCTAGCTCCCCTGATTAAGGGGGGAAAGAACTTCAAAGTCCCTCTTTTCCAGGGGGATTTCGGGGGAACCAGAGAATATCTAAATATACAGGAGGTATTGATTCAATGATTTATAGAAAATTACGCAAACATATATATCAATCAACTCAAGCTGGCTATACATTGGTAGAGTCTATGGTAGCGATGGTATTAGTCAGTATCTTAGCTGTTTCTATTTCGCCCGTGTTAACATTCTGGGTAGCCTCTCGCGTTCAGGCGCGACGAGTTGAATTGGCTGCAGTGGCTGCAAGAACATATATAGATGGTGTTCGATCTGAAGTCATAGCTCATCCTGATTATTATACTACAGACCCTACTTCAGTCATTGAAGTAGATGTTAGTGGATTAGAATGTGATAGTGATAATAGTTATTGTGCTCAACCAAGCCTAACTAATCAAGGAGAATTTTTCTGTATTAATAATGATGATGAGATAGGATGTCAAGATAGTAGTGCTACAGATCTTGTGCTTCATGTAGGTAGTTTTAATCCTTTGCCTGCGTTTTATCAAGATTCAAATGGTAATTTTTTGCCTGCGGGAGAAGCTAACTACGATATAGGTTATAGGTTAGATGTTAGAGTTTATCAAGCCAGAGCTTTCAGTGAAACTGGTGACTTACTTAGATCAAAATCAACAGAGAAGAAAACTGCAAGGGTAAGTGGTTTAGCAAAGAAAAAAGCACCATTGCTAGAAATATCTACAGAGATAACTACAGGAGAAACTAACTACTTTGAGTTGAAGAATCTCTTGGAAAATTAATTAATTTTCAGTAGATTTATTAGTTATTGTATAGCTTGATAAATTAGTAACTTAGGGTTTTGGATTCAGGAATAGGAGATTATTTTTAGCTTTTGAATCGCTTTAATCGGCACTTTATATAGATTAATCTTTAAAATATTACTAGGAGAAAGATTATGCTGACAATACTTAAATATATACTCAAAAATCAGCAACTTAAAGGTTTAAAGTCAAATTTCAGTACAACTGGATTTACAATGGTTGAACTGTTAGTAAGTGCGATAGTTGCTTTTTTAATTATTACTCCTTTACTATCCTTTGTAGTCAATATTTTGGATACTGACGTAAAGCAACAATCAAAAACAATTACAGAACAGGAATTACAGTCAGCAGTCAGCTTTATTGCTAATGATCTCAAGCAAGCTGTTTATATTTACGGTCAAAATGGTGTTGAGACTGTTGGTCCTCAACTCAGCGACAGTGGTATTCCGGTATTAGTATTCTGGAGACAACAGTTAATTGAGGATATTGTTCCAGTTAATACCCCAAATGCGAATGTGCAACAAGACCATTGTGATGATCCTAATAACGAATGTGACGATGCTCAGGTTTACTCGTTAGTTGGGTATTATTTAATTACGGAGAATGAAGGTAACTCTCCCTGGTCTAATGCTGCTAGAATAGGGAGAATAGAAATTAGAGATGGAGTCCGTAACCCTGCTGATTATTATGAGTATTTAGATGAATATGGTGCTAAAATGTCGCTAGCAAAGCGAGACAGTGGTTTTAAGATATTTGATGGTATGAATCCTAATGTACCGGGTACTTTTGAGCAAAAAATGGAAGCTTGGGAACCTGATGGGGAAATTGAAGAAAATATAGAAGTATTAGTTGATTATGTAGATCATACCTCCGCTAATGCTTATGTTGACGCAACTCCAGAAAATGATTCAGTACCAGATGATGCTTTTTGTCAAGGAAGTCTTAACTCTGATGATGCTCAGTTGGTGGGAGATCCTAATACTAATCGTGGTTTCTATGCTTGCGTTGACTCTAAGAAGACTCTTGCACAAGTTTTTATTGCTGGAAATGGTCTAGCAAGAACTCAAGATGGAGCAGAATATGACCAAAACCAAGCAACTCTATTTCCTAAAGTTAATATTACAGTTAGAGGTAGAGGTGTTCTAAGTGGTATGTAATATTATGTCCGGTTGAATAGTTATAAATAACAACTCAGAAGTCAGCAGTTAGGAGGGAAGAGGAGAGAATTTTAAGCTATAAGGAGGAGAAAGTTTTTTGATTGCTGGCGCACAACTGCGTTAACGCTTTAGGGGAACGGAGTTCTATCGCGCTCTTATCCGGACATGATTTAACGAAGTCATAAGTCTGTAGGGGCGAATGGCCATTTCCCCTTCCCCCTCCAGATACGGGAGCTGTCGGATTGGCGAGGTATGTTTTTGTAACGGGGATTAGAGCAAGGCTCCAAAAACCTTTCGCCTTAATTAAATAAAAGGCGGGGTTTTAGACCCAATCCTGTTTGATAAATTAAGCTTTTTTTGGGAATTATATCTACAGAACTTACGCAAAATGTCGAATTATACGCTATCTGTAGGGGTGATTTCCTACGGAATGCTCCTCAGATCGCGAATCACTCCTACAAGATGTGGTCGTTATGCGTCGTAAGTCCTGATCTAAAAATTTATTTATAGGAGTAGTTATGAAAAATTTCATTTTATTAAAGTTGATTCAAAACTTATTTTCATCGAAATCAATATTTACCCCCATGAAAACTAAACTTTCGACAGGAACTCAGAAAGATTCTGGGTTTACTATTATAGAGTTGATGATAGTAGTTTTGGTGATTGGGATATTATCAGCGATCGCTGCCCCTTCCTGGGATGCTTTTGTCAACAGACAGCGTATTCGTACTGTGAATAATGATATATTGCGAGTATTGAAAAAAGCACAAAACGAAGCTAAGTCAAACAAAAGAGATACAGTAGTAGAATTTAAATATGTTCAAGATGATCCAGTAAATGACCCTCCTAGGTGGATTATTATGTCATTTGAAGAAACTGATGATGGCAATATACCAATACCAGATAATGATCCCAGATGGCAGTCTTTAGATGTCAATGGTGAAATTAAAGCAGGAATGATTGAATTATCTGCAAATGTATGCACTAATAATGATTGTACGTCCACTCAAACAGATAATGCTATTGTCTTTAATTTAAGAGGTGAGGTCAGAAAAGATACCGAACCAGAACAAGAAACGCCTTTTGTAGTGACAATTTCTAGATCCAATGGGCAAAGACGATGTGTATTTGTGCAAACCCTTCTTGGTGGGATGAGAACAGATGAAGGAGAATTCATTTCTGGAAAAGGATGCCCATAATCAAATTTTAAAAATCAATAATCTAAGTATCGCTGCTCATATCAAATTGAATACCAACTACAAAATAACTGCCCTGTCAAACAAACTCTAGGTTAACCACAGGGCAACTTTTTTATATTCAAAAACATCACCCTGTTTGAAATTAAATTTTTAATTACTAAAATAGTAAATAGGATTAAAAATATTAAATAATAGAATATCAGGGTGAAAATGAAGACTAAAATCTTTACTTCAGTAAAATCAACTATTACTAATAATCTGACTAAAAATTCCTCAGAAAAATTACTGAAACAACAAGAAGCAGGATATAGTCTCACAGAATTAATATTTGTCGTTCTAATTATTGGTATTCTGGCAGCGATCGCCGCCCCCGGATGGTTAGGGTTCATCAATAACCAACGCCTCCGCACCTCTAATGATAGAATATACCAAGCCATATTCAAAGCTAGACGCAACGCTATGCGAGATAAAATTACTTGGCAAGCAAGCTTCCACGAAACTACTAATTTTATTGGTCAACCTGTAATTAGATATGCACTACATAAAGCAGCGATCGCTCCCAACGACTTGCCAACTTCAACCTGGGAATATTTAGAACCCGGTATTGAGATAGACGACAATGAGACAAATGACAAAGGGAAATATGAAACTACTCTTCGGATAGTTAAACCAGATACTAATAAAGTTACTACAAATAGAACAGACCCCATCTACCGCGCTCTTTTTAACTATAAAGGTTGTCCAGTTTATAACCCAAGTGACCAATGTACCCAAACTTCTCTGAGAGTAAAAGGACGTATTGTGATTAAACCCCAAAACCAAGACAAACCTAAAAGATGCGTTATTATTTCTACTCTGCTTGGAGCAATGCGAATTGGAGAAGATAACCCCAAAGTAGATAATACAGATAAATATTGCTATTAAAATTTTGGGAAATATTCTGTAGGTTGGGTTGAAAGAAACGAAACCCAACATTACCTGGATAAAGTGTTGGGTTTCACTATCGTTCTACCCAACCTTAATTACTACATTACTACTTTGGAGGTAAAATACTGCTATGAAAATTTGTAGGTTGGGTTGAGAGAAACGAAACCCAACATTACCTGGATAAAGTGTTGGGTTTCACTATCGTTCTACCCAACCTACATTACTACCCAACCTACATTACTACTTTGGAGGAAAAATACTGCTGTTTGCTAAAGCTTAAAAACATGGACTATCCTAGACAAATATCTACGATAGGGTCTATGTTTTTACGCAATTAATTTGTGTTATTATTACATAAGTCTGCTAAGACCAGAGGATTTTAGCAACAATTATGGAGTGCAATTGCACTCG
>JAAUYJ010071985.1_pt1 | contig 11556 bp, 18 predicted proteins | sample 7278031 | NCBI WGS metagenome assembly JAAUYJ01 (sample SAMN14350222, study PRJNA611818) | marine sediment metagenome | isolation source: surface marine sediment (1.8m) | place: French Polynesia: Moorea | collected 2018-08 | reverse complement strand
GTCAGACAAAGACCTTTTTCTCTTTCTTTTTCCTTCCTCTTCCTTCCCCCTCCCTCTTCGGCAGTGGCATCTTTCTCCCCAAATTGCCCCAATGAGGAGGAAAGGAGCTTCACGCTTTGTTTCTCCCCCCTACTTAGGTTTTCCCATCTTAGTCGAGGCTTATGTAATTCCTCGTGTGTGTCCTGGACGCAAACTTTTTACATCATGTCGACATCTGGACGGATAGGCAGGAAGATAATTTCGTGACCAATCTTCGCGTCGTTTTCATTTAAGGTAACGCGAAAATTCGAAGGGAAGGGCACGTTCCGTCATAAAAAAGCCTGGCGAAATTATTTCGAACCCTCCAAATATCTTCTTCTGCTTGGAGGCCTGGTAGAAATGATATTTTCCCCGTCTCCAGCGATGTCTGGCTTCACCCTTTTCAAAACTGAACAGTGCTGTGATGATGACCTGTTTTCCCCCTTCGCTTGCATGCTTTATTCCCCCCCGCCTGCTCTGTGGGCGACGGAAACGTCAAAGGAGGAGCAGGCAACATTGGGAGGCGAGGTTTCCCTTTTACTCTTCCCTCCCTCGTCGTTTTTCCCACACTGGCAGCGTCTCTGGGTCAATGTAATCACGAACATAAGAAGAGGAAGAGGAAGAGAGTACGGTAGTCGCTTCTTCTGTGGTGAACTCCGACCTGAGGAGAAAGAAAGTAAAAAGGAGGAACCCCAGCAGCAGCAGGCAATCATGATTCATGACACCGTCGACCGATCATAAGTCAGAAAGAAAAAAAAGGAGAGTCTGAGGCGTTGAGAATGGATTATTAATATTTGCACAGGTGGTGGTGGGGAAATAAGGTCCGTAATTAGTCACGCTCTTGCAAAAGCAATCATCGGGTTCTCTTCCTACAGAGTTGCGGTTTTTTCCCCTTGGCCCGAATGGTTCCTTTTGCCCCTGCTGCGGTCGATGCACGGTTTCGCAAATCTTGCTGTAACAAAGTGTCTTAAAACGAACAAAGTTGAGAAAGTTGCATGTGACTCACTTTGTCACATTTTAAGTGAAATGCAGGTAATAAGACCCAACGCCAGTACGTCGATCCAGTGAAGAAGCTCTCCGCCAACACCGGTGGCTCCTCGGCGGGTCCCTCCCTTCCCTCCTTCCTTGGCGTGGGAAAATGAGCCTTTGAACGAAAGGAAAAGTAGCGTAAGTAACCTCCCCCTTCCCCCTATTTCGACGAAGACGAGAGGAAGAGGTATAGTCTGCCTTAATGTTTCCCCCCTCCCCATAGGTGGGCGTGGGGTTGGCCGTCCGGGGGGGGGGACAACAGTAAATAAGCCCAAAATTTGTGCGTACGTTATTAAATAAGAAATGGACGTCCGGGGGGGGAATTCCCCCCCCGTTCCCCCCCCCTTGCCCACCTATGGTCGGATATCAGGGAACGTTTCAAACCTTGCTCCATAAATTAAAAAAAACCTAGTAGGGAATGGGAGGAAATAAGTCAAAGACGCCATGATTAATTTTGTAACTCTTTCCTGAATCCAAACAGCTCTGTGAAATTTCGTAGAGGCACGAGTCAAAAATAAATGTTTCATACGATTTTCCTCACGTTTTTTAAAAAACCAAAAAAAAACAAAATGGCAATAAGGCTGCCATCTAAAAAAGGAAGAGACGGCCTTCATCTGCAGAATGAAAAACAACTCTGTATCTCTCACTTGAATATGGAGGGAATGAGGAACTTTAGCGTGGACCCCTCGTAGGCCTGCATGAACCCGAGCCCAGTCCAAGTGGTTCCGCCGGGGACGTTGCTGGGCTCGCGGCGGATCACTTTAGTCGGCTGGGGAAATTTAAGTAAGTTTAGTGGGAAATGCTTTTGTGATTAATGTTTGAATTCATTTACCGGGTTCTGGCTTCCCGTGGCGTACTCCCCTTCGAAGTAAAGGAAGTCGAGCGGGCCGGCAAAGTACTCGTCTTGCGGAGTGTCGCACCTGAAACGGAAAACATTCGTTTCCCAGAAAAATGTAGAAGTAAACTGATTTCCCCACTTTCTCCCGGTGAGGTTCGGCCTGCATTGGCACTGGCCCGTCAATACGTCGCACTGTCGCTCCAGTGATCCGCCGATGTCGCAGTCGCAAGGCTAAATTCAAATTCAAATACATGCATTTCTTTTTTTATATAATTTATGAGGGCAATCACCTTGCATCCGTCGGGGTCGTCTAGAGATAGCCCGTAGAAGAGAGCTTGGCACTGGTCGCAGTCCCTCCCGACAACGAAGCGTTTGCACACGCAGTTGCCAGTGGCCTAATTAAAATAACGGCATTTCCCTACAAAAAGAACATAAAAAACCTTTAATTTCTCATACCTGGTCACACCCGTCCGACGAGACGATCCCCATGAGGTCGCAAGTGCACTCCTGGCACCCGTCTGGGTTCTCCATAGTGAAGTTCCAGAAGCCGTTGATGCAGCGGTCGCACCGCTGCCCGCCAACAAAGGACTGGAGAAACAATTGGTTATTTGGGTAATCGGGTATTCGGCCACTTAGTTGATAAATTACTAGGTTAGTTCCTTACTTTTTTCGATTTGTATTTTATTTGGAGGCAGTTAGTGTCTCGGCGATTACTTAATAATCAAGCATTCGATCATTTTTCGGTTAGTCAATTATTCTTGTCATACCTTGCAGTGACACTGCCCCGCCTCCTTCCCCTCCGATTCGTCTGTGGATGAGTCGCAGAGGCCCTCGTCGACGGTACCGTCGGGCTCGCAGTCGCACGCTACAGATGGGCGAAAATATTCACATGTCAATGATATTTTGAATGCATGGAATGCGGGGGGAAAAATTTACATTCGTAGACGGATTAAGGTTACTTGTCTTAGTTAAGCAGTTGAACCCGTACCAATAAATTACGGATCTCTTCCAAACTAACTCACAAAATAAAAAAACCCAAAATGCTGCCAAACATTATTTTATAAATAAATATATTCTATTGAATCCAAAATTAGCAAATCCAAAGCCAGATATTCTTTTACAATTGAATAAAGTATATTTCCATTGTCTATTACGTAGCCCGTAAAGGCCAGCACCATCTGGAAGGTAATCGTAGTACTTAATACCATTTAATACAAGTACACTTTTTGTGTCTTTTCGCACTATTCAATGAGTTACTTAGTACTTAGGCCTGATTTACAGACAAGTACGCTTCAACTTTTACGAACGCCTCTTCCGTATATTCCGATTTTCTCGCGTCTTTAAATAATTTTTCCCCGGACGAGGAAAACTCACGCTTGCATATCTCCTGGTGGTTTAGGTCTAGCGCTGGGTCCTGGAAGAACCCCAGCTTGCAGAACTCGCACTGCCTCCCCTCCGTGTTGTGGAGGCAGTTCTCGCAGACTCCCCCGCTCACCTTCCCAGTGGCGTCATACACGTAAGGGTTGAAGAAGCAAGATTCGGCGTGGTCGTGGCAGTTGCACTCTGAAATGAATTAAGTCAATATACACATATTCTGTTCCCAAAAAAAGTTTTTTTTTTGGAAAGTGCTATTAAGTCTCCACGGGACACAGCATATACGAAACAAAAGGTGACGTAGGAATAAAAACAAATCCGGATGAGTTTGATTTTGCCTCCTTTTACAGTTTTACAGTTTTGAGAACATTTAAGGTCCTTTAATATATGTTTGTCCCGGCTTTGAATATGTGCCTCACTCTTGCACTCGTTCTTCTTCTTTCCCGTCCCTGGCCTCCAGGGGACGTCGTTGTGGTCGTCAAGGCAGTACTCGCAATTGTTGCCCCTTAAACGGAGAAATCGAAATTTCTTTCTTCTTTTTTTTCTTTTTTTAAAAATTCGTTTACGCCACACCTTGTGTTGTGGGTGCAGTCGCACTTTCCGTGCACCATTCCCTGTATCTCCTTGTGCTCCTCCTTCTCTGGGAGGCACCGCTGGGCGTGACCATAGCAGGAGCAGGAGCCACGAACGGTCATGTCGTAGATGGAGTAGTAGTACTTCTCCTTCGATTACCAAGAAAAAAAATCCGTTTTTAATTAGTCTTGCTCCGCCTTTCAATAAAAATATTAGAATAAATTGCTTTTAAATGACTAGCATTCCTTGAAAATAAAAGTCAGAATAAAATTCCGGCTTTGGTATGCATGAGACAACTTGGGATTTCCCCTTATTTTCTTTCTCTTTCACCTTGACCTCCAGCCTGTCGAGCAGGTTTTCGTCCCCCAGCGTGTGCAGCTTGGTCATGTGTATCCTGAGGTTGGTTGTCTTGAGGAGATCCTGGACCTCCCTGGAATACGGGTTGAACCCAGGGCTCTGGATGTTGATGTTTGGAGGGAGGACACGGTAGATGACCGATCCAAGGGTGGAGGGGGTCACGCGAGAGTAGCGCTGCTGGCAAACGGTCTCGTTAAGGTGCCTGGGAAAAACACACGAATTATTTTTTTTAAAAAAAAGTCTCTAGAATGTTGCGGCTAAACAATATGACATATGTAGCATGCACTGTAAGCAGCAATAGCAGTAGCACCAGCAACTGAAGTAACAGACGAAACTTCAACCAATGCATGTTTAGTAGCAGCAAACAGGAGCAACAACAACAAGTGCTACAGCAACAACTGGTACAACAACAACCTTAACAACTGAAACAGGTATAGGAAGGGAACAAAGACAAAAAATACTGAAAAGGACAACAATAACCCTCTCTCAATAACCTTGGCGCCCCGATGTGAATGCCGGGGAATGAGCTTGCGCAGTCTGCGGCGAAGTAACGGTGAATCTTCCATGTCTTTCCCCAGTCGTAGGACTTCTCTATGTACATTGCTGCCGGGCGGAACGTCTTGTAGGTGATGATGAGGTGGGTCACGTGGAACTCGGCCTCAAGGTCCAGTTGGATGGTGGCGTTCTCGCGACCGTTCTCAGCCTAGAGAGAGGCCGAGGGAAAAAGGGGAAAGTATTGTTGGACACATACATGATTGAAAAACACCTCAAGAAGTTTATATGTTGTCGGACTTTGACAGAAAATGTAACTTTTTTAGTACTAAAAGTGTCGTTTTAGAAGAAAGAAAAAGTCTTTGGAAATATCATGTCACTAAAAAGTTAATTCATATTGAAACTTGGAACTCTCTTGGTGAAGTCCCGCCTGTTTTGTTCGTTTAATATATTTATAGAAATAAGAATTTCAAAATTTTGAGAGATGCTTCCGGTAAGCTTGACGTAGAACTTCCCCAATTTATGACTGTGGGTCCCTTGCAGCCACACAACGGAAGAAAGACTTTAAGTGAAGAAGTACAACAACCACAAAGCAATGTCACGCTCAAACTGTAGCGATCAATCAGTAATTTCTGAAGTTGGATTCTATATACCGCATATTTCTCACCTGCCACCAGGTCCTGTACTGCAGCGCCTTGTTCCTCTCCTCCGGCGGCTCCATCCGGTAGACGATGTTCTCGACGCGGTGGGCCTGGCGCGGTCTGGATAGTGGGGTTTAAAAGGAAAAAAATTAATACTCTTTTGCCTGATATTCGAGTCTTCGAACATTGCCCGTACGGGTGGCTTCGTTTAAAAAAGCACTAAAGAGACAGGTTTTTCCCAAAAACCACCGGCCACAACCTTTCAAATGTTTTTTTCTCGTTTCCAGTTTGCCACACGCCGCCGCCGCCGTTGTTGTTGCGGCGGCAAGATTTAATATTACCTCAACTGTAGATCCCTTATGACAAGAGCTGTACTGTACTACATACGGTATTACGCAATTAAAGATACGACGTTTTCCTCACTTGTTCCTGACCCCGTCTGGCGTGGAGTCGCACCAGAAGCACTTCTCCCTGGTCCTCCTCCCGTTCTTGCCCCCTCCCCCGTTCGGCCCTCCCGCTCCCCCGAACGACTTGTACCGGTCCAAATGGGACAGGATGCAGTAGGTCTCCTTTCGGCGGAGACCACAGGTGGAGGTGGCAGTCAGTTTGTCCTGAGAGGGGGAATTATGCATTACTGCATGACCTTTCAATGCGTGGCAGGGACAATAAGATGTAATTAATGGTGCCCGGAAAAAAATTGGCGGAAAAGGAGAAAAGTGTCTGATACAAACATCTATAACCAGGCGTCAGAAGAGGCAAAGCTGGGTTGGTTGCTGTGGGCATTAAAAGAGGCAAAACACGATTGCTAGTCTTCGAAAAAAGATCCGACTTTTTTTTCGCAACTTGGATTTATTAGGGTGGTTTTTTTTCATGGAAAAGGAAACACCGTCGATTTTCTTACCTGCCTTCCGATGAGCAGGTTCCCTGTGGCCGGGTAGCAGGACCGCTCTGCGCATCCTCTGCTGACCGGGGTGTAGCCCTCTGGAGGAAGTTGGTGGAGGGGGCGGAAGGAGAGTTAGCCAGTGTTATAAAGAATGGTGCTATCCGATCACCGAAGAAGGGAAACGAATATGCTTTTGTGACATTTTTTCGCGGGTTCGTTAAACTCTGAGAGGGTCACCATAGCCTGATATTCAACAAAGCAAGGCCTTCCAGTTTGAAAAGAAGAAGAAAAAATGCATTAAAAGTGTCGACAGCTATTTTCCCGAAAACCACCACCACTGAAGAAAAGAGGGCGAAATCAAGTGAAATGCCGGCACCATCGTCAAAAAATGACCTCGGTTTCTACGTACATTCTCGTCTGGGACTACTCTGAGATGTTTCTGCAAAATTTTGGGCAGCAAAAAAGGCATGTTGTAATGGGAACGAAAATATGGAATGCTGTTTCCGGGTGCGTTTTTCCGTTTCTTTCCTACCTGCAGGGGGGACTGAACACAATACGGCGACGGCGAGGATGATTCCGAGATAGGAGCTGGTTTCACCAAAGACCTCCTTTCCACCTCCACTGAAGCCCCAATCCTGCCTCTTCCGTCGCCTCCTAAAATGAAGTGGGCAAGAAAATCACCAACTCTAGCACAAGAAGCCAACATTGGCGAAAAAAGAGAAATTTCATGCAATTTTATGCAATATGTTGCCTTGTCTTGTTTTGACTTTGGTGACAGCGTCGGGGAAAGCCATACCTGCTGGCTACTGAGGGTGAGTTGGGTGAATCCGACGCCGCTTGGCAGTGGTTGTGTAGGCGGCTCTGGAGGTCCATCCCGAGGTCCTCCTCCATTTCTCTTTTCCTCTCTTTCGCCCCCCCACACTCAACCCTCTCCTCGTCCCACTCCCGTCCCGTCCTCAAACCTCAACAGGTTCCTCTATTCCCTTTGCAGTTCTCTCACGGGCGCATCCTAAGACAGACACACGGCGGTTTTCGTTTTTGCACGGCGCCTCAACCACCACCGCCGTCCCACAAAACCATTTCGATGACTTAAAAAACACTTGAGAACTTTTTTGCACTGGACGAAAAAGGGTTAAATCGTCCAAAATGGCCGCCTCCTTGTTGGCCGCCTCCGCCGCCCGCCGCCAGCCACCGGCTCTCAAAAACACAACACCACCGCCGCAACAAACATGTATTCTCCCGTATGTAGGAAGTGGAGCACTGACGAACGACCCCAAAAACCCAAGATGGCATCTGTCTAACACATGTTGACAAACTGGGGCGCGGCGGCGGCGGCGGAAGGAGAAAATCCGCCACCGCCCAAAAATCGGGAAAAAGGAGGAGGAATCGGATAGGGGGGGTATGGATATGGGAAAGGGGGAGGAAAGGAAGCGTAGGGAACTATCCCACAGCAGTACACCAAACTATGGCAAATTGTCACCGAGCCGCGAAAAAATCATGCAGCCATCGAAAAAAGGAGGGCCCGCACGAGAGTTCCGATTCCAAAGTCTGAATCATACCGTACCGTACGTCGTCGTCGCTGTTGCGGGACGGCAAACTGAAGTGAAGTGTGGGTAAGTAGTAGCCTGTGTGTAGATAGTAGCAGTAGCTACGATTTCCCAGTGTACTCAGAATGGATGAGAGAAAGAAGACCTCAGGGTTGGGTCACTGCAAAAGAGAAGGGGGAGCGGAGCGGGTACTGTTTATTTGCTCCTTTAATGTAAACAGCCCTTCTTCCAGTTTTCGGGAATAATACAGTTCAGATGGTCGAAAAAGTGGAGCAGGGACAAAAAAATCTTTTTTGAGTTACGAGAGAGCGAGAGAAGCGGGAAAACGCGCGGGGGGAGAGGAGAAAATCTTTTTTTGTATCCGGAAGGTTTTCCTTGGGGTGATTGTCCTCTGTGCGACAGCAACTCACTTTTTTGTGCGTCTGAGATTCGGACACAATTTTTTCTCAGTGCTTTTACGTATTTCCAATGAAAGACAACTACTAATGTTTTCTCACCTAAACGTGTTTAATTGCTTTTTTCCGCTGCCATTGATGCTGTTGCTTGCAATCCTTTTTTCCTCCTCTGCTGCTGATGACCAGGTAGTTGAATTAACTGGAAAGACAGACGCACGGAATTGTTTTTTGTCAACTGTCCGCAGGTCAGTCCATGCCATCCTCTTTTTCTCTTCAGGTGGGAAGAGGGGGAAAGAGGAAGAGGAAGCTGTCAAACCGGCCGGGTGACATCGACGGGGGAGGAGAAAGGGGGGAGGGAGAAACATATATACGGAGGTAAAATGCATCGCGTGTGTTGAATGATGATGTTTACCAAACCTCAAACCCAACCTAACCCAATCCCATTGGCCTCGCTTCTCTCGGCATTCGATCAGCGGCCGCCCCACTTTTTTCCTTTGAAAGGAAAAGGGGGGACTCTCCCCCCCCCCCACGACATTTCAGAAACCACTCGTCCCCTGATGACCTATGATGATGGGCAACGACTAAAAATTATGACGCGTCCATTTTTGGTTTGATGCTTTTTTCTTTCTGTCATACACTGCGGGGGATTTCTCCCAAACTTTGTGATTGTCTACATTGTAATACGTACTGTGCGACATTTATACTTGGGCACGGCGGGGTCTTAGTGGTGTAGGTGGAGTAAATCCTTTTTTGGTGTGGAGGCGGGGAGGATTTAAGCCTGGTGTGGGGGAATATTTTTTTTTCAAGACCTGCATGACTTTCATATTGGACCAACAAGAGAAAATAGAGCTAAATGACAAATTTGAAGGGAACATTATGAATTGGATTTTGCCCTGGTGTGAGGGGTGTGTCATATGGAATCATATGAGGCCGCCCATGTAATGAAAACCCAGCTGGAGAGATTCTCCGCCGCTGTCCGTCCTCTTCTGTTTTATTCCGAGGCAGCTCTTCCCTTCTTCCTGCCTGCCCCTGGCCTGAAATCCCTGACCCAGGTCACGGCGGAGGGGAGGCGGAAGGCCAGGAAACTCCACAAGCTTCAAGAAGAAGGCAACGAAAAGAAATATTCCGGGTATTGTTTTATACATGTTCACGCCAAAACTTGTATTATTACCCAGTCAGTACGTATCCAAGTCCCTTCCACGCAGCCAGCAGCGCTGCCCTGGCGCCCCTAGCGATGGCCCTGCGGTGGCGGCGGAGGCTAAGCAGCTCCAGGACAAACACAGGGATGGACTAGTGTGTTAAGTGGTTTTTTTGTGGAAAAATGCATATTTGGTTGGCGGGGGGAGTGTTAACCATTCCCAGCGTGATGGCGAGTATTATTCCAACGTCCTCCAGACCCAGCTTGACGAAAGGGTTGAAGAGCAGGTCGTCAATGTTGTCCATGACGTCCTGTCAGGGTGATTTGTTAAGAGTTTTTTTTCACATTGGAAGTACTATGTTCCCCCGCCAACCTTGTGAATCCTCTTTGCATCCTTTGCCTGCGTCTTGACCTCCCCGCGCACTGTCTGTGTGGCCATGAAGTACCACTTGAGGAAGAGGCCGGCGTCAAGGGCCTGCATATTAGGGCCAAATCTATTTTATTGCCCCCCGGACTCAATCAGCTGTACTTTCCTGTAGCTGCCTTAGCATGACCCTGCCCGTCCACGGGCTCATCTTCTGTCCCATCCAGGCCGACAGCGTGGAGGAGAGGTAGGTGGCGGAGCGGTGGAAGTAGGCGTGGCGGCTGCGCGTGTAGGCAAGGATGATCTCGCCGTCGGCACCGCTGCGAAACGCACACTTGGCACTGTTGTTGCCCATCAGGACGCTGCCCAACTGGGAAAAGAGTTGTCGTACAGTGTTTTGTGTACTTGCAGTACGGTAGGGATAACGTTGATATCGCTTTGAAACGAAAACAAGAAAAGGTGCCTTTCGATCCCGCTTTCACCTTCTGTATGCCGTATCGGTGGCTTGTCCCCGATATTATGACCGCCTTGTCCATGAAGTTCTTCAGGGCGGGTGAGACGTCCCTCCTCATTTCCTCGCCTTAAATGAAGTTGTGGACATGTGTAATTATTGGTTTGTATTTACTTGTGCTACTTTTTCTCCATACTTGACGTTGTGTAGTCCATAACGGACCCCTTGAGAAGCCAAGGCATGCCGTGGTTGACAATGTCTTGGATTGTGTCGAGGGGTTTCTCCTGGTGCGGTGACACCTACAAATACAATATGAAGTCCATCGTGGTTAATGTTTTTAAAAGAGATTTATATTTTACAAGAGAAGCTCTCAAATTTCCAGCATAGCCAGCTGATATGATGAAGGTGCTCAGTAGCCAACCGGACAAGATCAATCTGCAATTATAGCATGTTTTTTCTGCTGTAAAATTGACCTAACAATTCAAACTCGACTGGTTAAAAACTTGAAGCTTGAATATTTAAAAAGATTAACGATTGGTTTAGAAGACGTTTGTCTAGCTTTCCAAGCATATGGACTGGTTTACTTGAAAGCATGTGCCCTGTGAACAGTGTCATTGTTGACCGCGCCCTCCGCCAAGAGAATACCACAGTTGTTCCACCAGGTCATCTCCAAAGATATCCAGTCCCGAAGTAAACTGCAAAAAATGATTTTAAGTAAAAACATGCACAGTATGTGCATTTATACCATATACTCTTTTAAGTGCACCTGCTTCTCTCCCAGGGTTGGACCAAGGTCCACCTCTCCGCCATGGCCACCAGCCATTCTGCGCAGGTGATTATGACTAGGGTGATCAGGATGGCCACCCAGACGGTAAGAGTTATTGGCTGGACAAAAAAAGGTTCTTGACCATCCCAAAAGTTGGGGTGACATCTGCTGAGGCTATTGAACCTGAAAGATGGTGAGGAAGTTTCTGACAGGCAGCGGGATACGACTGTAGCAGTGAACGTCGTCGTAGAAGTAGGCAGCTCCAGGGGTGGAGACCTATGTATATTATACTTCTTGTCTGTGATCATACTTGGACACGGGGTCTCGGCGGTGTGTGTGTGTGTGTGTGTGTGTGTGTGTGTGTGTGTGTGTGTGAAGGGGGGGATCCTTTTTTTGTGTGGGGGGGAGGTTTAGGATTTTGGCTCGGTGTGTGGGGGAGGGGTGTCATGGTGTCATGACCCCAAAGAAAACAAGAGAGAAAAACCGGAAAGAAAACTTAGGGATGTTTTCAAGATTTAACAATAAAATTGTCATTTTTTGGTTTATTTTCAGAGCTTTAAGAAAAATTTGTCGTTTTTCTGTGAATTTTCATCATTTTTTTCTCGTTGGGGGGTGGGGGTGTCAATAAACTTTTCCGTTGTGTGTGTGTGTGTGGGGGGGGGCTTGTCAGACGTTTGCTGGGGGGGTGGG